>Ga0307989_1000422_pt1 | contig 27921 bp, 22 predicted proteins | sample EllFjometagen185_FD_203164 | JGI IMG/M metagenome (GOLD analysis project Ga0307989, IMG submission 203164) | Marine microbial communities from Ellis Fjord, Antarctic Ocean - #185 | ecosystem: Environmental > Aquatic > Marine > Unclassified | place: Southern Ocean | collected 2014-10-08 | reverse complement strand
GTACCAACTTCTATCAAATAAAACGATTTCTCCGGCATGGGGAAATTGTTCGATATATCGTTTGATGTGGAGTTCTGTCTTTTGCTGCTGGCTGGGTTTGCCCAAGGCAACAACACGATATCGTTTCGTATTCATGTACCGGATAATCCGGCGGATAGAGCCTCCTTTTCCGGATGCATCCCGACCATCAAAAAGAATGACCAATTTTTTTCCGGTCTTTTCCAGATGACGTTGCAGCTTAATGAGCTCCGCCTGATAGGGTTTCAACTCCTCTGAACGAAAATATTTATCCATTGCCGCGTTGATAATGATTTCTTTTTCTTTTTCCTTTTTTTTAGAGATTTTTGAGGTCACTCTTCCTCCGTTTTTTAGAATTAGCGGATTTGATTTTTGGATTTATTTTTTCTGGTACATTTCAGTATCGGCAGAGCTCAGATGGGAACAGGCTGAACATTTACCCACTTTTCCATACCGTTGAGTTGAGCCAATTGATCACACGATGATACTACAGAACGACATGGCGATCATTCTTTTCCTTTGTTGTTCTGGCTTCTTCCTATTATTTCCCTACTTCTTCTTGTCTTTCTTCTTGTCTTTCTTCTTGTCTTTCTTCTTGTCTTTCTTCTTGTCTTTCTTCTTGTCTTTCTTCTTGTCTTTCTTCTTGTCTTTCTTCTTGTCTTTCTTCTTGTCTTTCTCTTTCTTTTCCTTCTCTTTTTCGTCTTTTAAATCTTTGTCCAGATTCTCCACTTTAACTTCTTCCACAATTTCTTTTTTTTCAACCTTCTTTGCTACAGTCATCAGTGTCTCCTTTAATTTTTTTCATTTTCAAAAAATATGCTGTGGGGGAACCGATTTTTTCAACGGGGACCCCTTTTACTCATAGTCTTTAAATAGGAAGTATAACTACTTTTATTTTGCTAAATTGAAAATGTCAATCAATATTTTTTCCCATAAAAGTTTGTATTCTACTCAAACTCCTATCCTAAATCAGTAATGTCAGGTTAAAGAGAACTTTGGAAAGAAATAGCATGCCTATAAAGTGAGCCCTATGCCTATTTTTAAACACTTTTTCTTTACCTTGTTTCAATGTGGGCTGGCATTTCAAAGACTCAGCACAGACAATTTTATATACCCCTACATATGGTATATAGGGCTTTTCCAATCTTGAATTTTTCATTCAATTATATGGGCCAAGGGTAGCATCGTCGGCCATGTTTCCATATTACACTTACTAATATATAAAAAACCTTGGAACAATAGTTAGCAGGGGGCAATATTGGGTTTTCAACATATTCTGCTATTTGTCGAAAATGGCAGGACTGCTAAATTCGACAAATAGCAGATGTTTGAAATATTTTGCAATTCTACAGACTGCATAAAGCACGTCTGACCGGGTTAAAATCAAGTAATTCATTTTAATTTTTTTTTAACTGGGAGTTGTCTGATTTTGGCAAACCTCTTGACAATAATCAATTTCCTGTCTAATACACGTATCATGATTCTTGACTCTTTTTTGATACTCCTTCCTTTGGTTTTTCTGGCATTAGGCGGTTATTTTTTATCCATGTTTTATTCTTTGTCCGAGGATACCCTGATCAGGATTGTTACAGATTTTTTCATGCCTGTTTTAATTTTTTATTCACTTTATACTTCTGATATAAAGTTAAGTGAAACCCTGAAACTTTTTGTTGTGGTCAGCTTTGTCCTGATATTTTTGTTTGTTTTGTGTTTCTTCTACTGCCGTTTATTCAAATTGGATTTCAAAGCCTTTTCTCCGCCGATTCTTTTCATGAATTCAGGTTTTATAGGAATTCCCTTAATGAAGCTTTGGGGGGGATTTGCAGCTATGAACTATATTGTGATATACGATCAGATTCAGACCTTTTATATATTCACCCTGGGAATAATCATTTTAGCAGGAGGTTTCACTCTGGTGGGAATCAGAGAGATGATAAAGTCCCCTCTGTTGTGGGCTATCATTGCCGGCTTTTTGGCCAAGTATTTACATATTCCAGTATCAGAGGATCTGATTAAAACCCTTGGGTACTGTGGGGCTGGAGCCCCGGCTCTGGCTATTTTTGCTCTTGGTTGCTCTCTGAGAAAGAGAAGGATCATTTTTGACGTTCATTTATTGTCCGGTCTGATATTTCGTTTTGTTTTCGGATTTCTTGCCGGATTGATTGCAACTGCTGTTTTAAATATTACCGGAACTGAAAGAACTATAATACTTGTTGCCTCATCCCTGCCATCTGCTGTTTTTTCTGTTGTACTGCCCTTAAGATATGGCGTGAATCCAAGATTTGCAGGAAGCCTTATATTGACTTCCAGCATTCTCAGTATTTTCATTATTCCTGTTGTTTTTTATTTGAGCAGCCTATAATTTTTTTTTGCATGGATGAAAACAGGTTTTAATTTTACAATCCAGCAGTAATTGGTCTGGGCTAAAAAGGCTTTAAATACGACTATTCCCGGGCTGAGTTTAAAATACTGTGCAGCAAAACATTTGTTCCAGCTTCACAATCTTCCCATTTTGTATTCTCAACTTCCACATGACTTCTTCCCCCAATACTGGGAACAAATATCATGGCTGTGGGTGCAGTCTGATTCATATAACTGGCATCATGTCCTGCTCCACTGATCATATGAAGAGATGAATATCCTAAATTATCTGCCGTATCTAAAATGTTTTGTACAAGTTTTTCATCAAAAGGGGAATGTTCTACCCGCCAGGTTTCTTCGATTCGAATGGGGCATCCCCTTTGTTTCGCTATTTTCTGGAAATCTTTTTTAACAAGATCCCATGCCCTTATGGCAAGGTCATCATCCCAGGAACGGATATCCACGGTAAAATGCACCTTATCCGGAATAATATTTCTGGAGTTGGGTTCATTTTGGATTTCTCCCACTGTTGCCACCAGGTTTCCATTCATACGATCAGGAAGTTCATTAACCTTCAGGATCATCTCAGCTGCTGCACATAAGGCATCATGACGACCTTCCATGGGGGTCGGTCCCACCTGATTGGCTTCTCCTTCAAGATAGATATCATACCAGTGAAGACAGACAATACCCTTGGGCGCACCAATGGTAATTTCCTTTTTTTCAAGAACAGGGCCCTGTTCAATATGGTATTCATAATAGGCGTGTACCGGGAATTTTTTGGCAGGTAGTTTGCCTTTATAGCCAATCCGCATCAATTCATCTTCAAACCGAAGGCCATTGATATCTGTTCGGTCATAAATCCAATCGATATCAAGGGCATTTGCCCATACGCCTGAACACATCATAGCAGGTGCAAACCGGGTTCCCTCTTCATTGGTCCAGGCAACTATGGTTATTGGGCGCTGGGTTTGTATATTGTTTTCATTAAGTGTTCGTATAACTTCCAGAGGACCCATGACGCCTAATATACCATCAAACCGCCCGCCCTTGGGCTGGGAATCAATATGAGAGCCGCTCATTACAGGAGCAAGATCATTGTTTATACCTTTGCGTTTTCCAAAAATATTTCCCAGTTCATCAATGTTAACTTCAAGATCAAGTTCCTTCAACCATTTTACAAACAGATCACGTGCTTGTTTATCTTCATTGGACAATGCCAGACGCTGAACACCGCCATTGGGTGTGGCGCCGATTTTTGCCATTTCTTCAAGCGTATGCTGCAGCCGTTTACCATTCACTCTTAATTGATATTTTCCCATTTTTATACCACCCTTTTAACTATATCAGAAAAGCCATTTTAAAAACTAGGCTATATTTATTTTTTAATAAACGCTTTTTCAATTATTTCAATCCACTGGGGGGGATAAGCCAATTTGAAAGCAATGGTATCTACACGTTTTTCCGGGGTTAAGAAATCTACTTTTACAGCTGATTTATACAGCCTTACCCCTTTATGTGAAGTCGTTGGATAAGCTTTTTTTATGGATTCTCCCGGGATATCAAATCTCATTTTGGAAAATCGATTTTTAAACAGCAGCCCGCCCCTGTGCACCAATAAAAATCCTTTATATGGTTTGGGTGATCCTTCATCAGAGGACAGGCCGTAACAATTGATGCCTAACCCAAGTGCTATAATATCTTTTTTTTTATAGTTGTTTTTTATCCATTTTTTTTCTTTATGGGTGAGCCAGCTCATACCGATAACAACACATAAAAAGATGCTGCCTATAAAAAAAATGTGGTATTGTTGAAGAAATTCCATGCAAATCAGACCTTGTATAACATTGGCTTAAAATAAATAATGCCTTGAAGAAGAATTTAAAAATTTATCTATTTACAAGGCAGGTGATAATTCTAATTTGAAAAATTATCCGTTTCTATTTGGACACTAAATATGAAAGTTATGGGAGTTTTGATAATAGATATTAACTCCCATAACTTTTTAATTGTTTACAAATAGCAGGGCAAGTTTATATTACTCTTGCCTGTCCTTCTTCCATGCTGTCCCATTCTTTTTCCGCTTCAGCCCATGCTTCTTCTGTTGCATCTTTTTCCCATGCTTCAAGGCCTCTTTCCGCCCTTGTAGCACCGGGTAAAAAATTGTCCAGAATGATCGCAATAGCGGCAGTAACGAACATACCCGTTGTCAGTAAGGCCTGGCAAATATTACCAAGCGTGTTAGTAAGTGAGCCAGCAGTTCCCCAGGCAATGGGTACGGCAGCGGCTGAAAGCATTGGGTTGAAATGATAGGGAACGCTTAATCCGCAGAAGAATGCAAGTCCGATGATAAACAGGTTACGGGAATTGTTCAAATTTACAATTTGAAGATTTGAAAGACCCACAGATGCGATCATTCCAAAAAGACCCACAAACATGGCGCCCACAACCGGTCTTGGTATGGTTGCAAGGCTGGCTCCAAATTTTCCGCAGATAGGAACAATCAGCATTAAAATAGCACCGGCGATAATGACTCTCCGGCTGGCAACTCTTGTAAGACCAATGGATCCGATATTCTCAGAATAAGAGGTTGTTCCATTACCTGTCTGAAGAATACCGGCAACAAGGCAACCAATTCCTTCTGCGCCAAGTCCTCTTGAGATCATTCTCTCAGTAGGTACAGGTGCTTCTGAAATTCTGGCACAGGCATAATAATCACCAATAGATTCTACCATTGATGCCAGATAGCCGGCCAGCATTCCGATAGCTCCGGCCCAGAGAGTTGCACTGCTAAAATCAGGAAATCCCCATTTAAACGGCATCATGGGTGCAAAGCTGAACCAGGACGCAGATGCAATGAGATCTGTTTTTAAATATGCTGCACTATCAGGGGAAATCATACCTGTGACCGTGCCGATAAGTGCTACCAGCCAGCCCGTGATAATTGCCAGCAAAACGGGAAACATCATAAACACTTTGGATTTTATAGAAAAAACCTGTGAATATAAAATAAGGGCAATAAGGGTAATCATGGAAATATACCAGTTGCCTGCCATCCAGGGTGCTCCGATGGAAAAAAGCGCAAGGCCGATCATGGCAATGGTTGGCCCGATAACAATTGGGCTGATAATTTTTTTAAGCTTGCCAAGAACGCCTGTATACCCAAGAACGATCTCCACAAGAGAGGCTAACATAACGGCCGCTGCCAGTTCCTGCATTTGAATCTGCCAGACATCAACGCCTGTCAGTTTTTTACCTGCAACCATACCGATGATGGCAAATGCTGGCCCTAAAAATGAAAAGGTTCCGCCCTGGATGATGGGAAGTCGATTTCCAAGAGGAGATTGCTGAATTAATGTACAGATACCGGACGCAAAAAACATGGTTGAAATTAATAAAGCCAGTTGATCCGGTGGCATCCCTATGGCGCCGCCGATAATAAAAGGAATTAATACAGTTGCCCCGAACATGGTTAAATATTGCTGCAGTCCAAGCAATACTGCCAGAGGCCATTTAGGTTTGCTGCCGATGGGATATAAAATCCATCCTTTCTTTGCTCCATTCTCTTGTTGTTCGCTCATACAATCTCCTTCCTTAAATCATGAGGTTAATATTCACTTATCGTTGGCGGTTGATCTTAAGAGAACAGCCTTAGTTATGGAAGATGTTTGCAAATATCTTCATACATTTCAGGCCTTCGGTCTCTGAAAAACTGCCATCCGTCTCTGACTTCACGAATCATTTCAAGATCCAGATCTGCAACTACGATTTCATCTTTATCACAACTTCCTTTTACAAGGAATTCACCCTTTGGATCGACAAAATAACTGGTTCCGTAAAATTCACCAAATTCCCATGGTTTTTCTATTCCCACGCGGTTATTGGCTCCAATAAAGACACCGTTTGCAACGGCTTGTGCAGGTTGTTCAAGCTCCCATAAGTGTTGGGATTTTCCCGTTGTTGTTGCGGAGGGGTTGAAGAGAATTTCAGCCCCGTTCAATGCCAGAATACGGGCGCATTCCGGAAAGTGACGGTCATAACATATAAAAAGTCCGATTTTTGCATATTGGGTCTCAAATACAGGAAATCCAAGGTTACCCGGTTTAAAATAAAATTTTTCCCAGAATCCGGGCCAGGTGTGGGGTATTTGGATTTTTCTGAATTTGCCGAGATATTCTCCATCGGCATCAATCACGGCAGCCGTATTATAATAAACTCCATCTATGGTAACCTCGTAAACAGGTAAAATAATCACCATTTTATATTTTTTGGCATATCCACTGAACCTTTCAGTTGTCGGGCCAGGAACTTTTTCAGCAGATTCATACCATTTTATATCCTGTTCACAACAAAAATAGGGCCCGTAAAAAATTTCCTGGAGACATAAAATATTGACTCCCTTTTCCCCGGCTTCTTTAACCATGGGGATATGTTTTTCAATCATGGCCTCTTTAATCTGGGCAACGGTTCCATCGGATCGAGCATTTGACATTTGAATATGGGCACATTTCACAATTCTTGACATGACTGTCTCCTTATGTCGAATTAGATGTAATATCTAGTAACTTTTTGAAAATTACTATTGAAAAAATAAAAATCAAAGTCAAGCAATTTTCGAATTTTAAATTTTCCAATATCAAAAATTTATTCTTGACATTTACCATGGGCTGGGTGTTATTTGTCAGTGATCAATCTAAAGATGAAAACTGTTCATAGATATGCAAGTTATAAGCACTATGGTCTTTGTTTTGCTGAGTTTTAAGTTTTATAATTTTAGTAAGGAGTTGTTTATGGATAAAGGATATGATTTTAATCAGGCTTGGACAGAGGCGAATCGATGCCTTCTTTGTCATGATGCACCGTGTTCCAAAGGATGTCCTGCCGGCACGAACCCTGGAAGGTTCATCAAAAAATTTAAGATGCAAAACATAAAAGGTGCCATTCGTACCATAAAGGAAAATAATATTCTTGGCGGCGCCTGCGGTATTTTATGCCCCACTGCCAGATTATGTGAAAAGGAATGTGCAAGTTCGAATCTTGACCGGCCGATAGAGATCGGCAGGATACAGGAGTTTTTAGTGAGGCATGGTCGTGAAATCGGTTTTAAAGTATTTGAAAAGCCGGACTCAACACTTGAAAAGGTAGCTGTTATTGGATCAGGGCCTGCAGGCTTAAGTTGCGGGGCTGAACTTGGCAAAAAAGGATATAACGTCACCATTTTTGAAAAAATGGATGAGCCGGGGGGTGTTTTGCGGTATGGGGTTCCTTCCTATCGATTCAGTAAAGAGTATCTTAAAACAGAGCTTGAGGATATCATAGAGCTTGGGGTAAAATTTGAATGCGGCCATGCCATAAAAGAAGTTGGAGAAGCTGAAAATCTTCTTAATAAAGGCTTTAAAGCTGTTTTCATAGCAACAGGTCTTTGGGATGCTACAAGAATCTTTGAAGAAAAACCTGAAGGCGTCTACGATTCTGTGGCGTTTTTGTCCAGCCCCCGCACAGACCGAAAGGATATACTCAAAAATCAGGTCAAAGATAAAAAAGTGGCTGTTATCGGCGGCGGATCCGTTGCAATGGATTGTGCCGGTTTAGCAAGAAGCTTTGGAGCATCAGATGTTTATCTGGTCTATAGAAGATCTTTTTGCCAGATGCCGGCTGACGAAGATGAAAAAATGGAATCTCTTGAGAATGAAATCCATTTTCTCATACTTAACCAGCCAAAAGCTTACGTTACAAACGATAAAGGAGCCGTATCGGGAATTGAGCTTGTTCGGACGCAATTATCTCCGGCCAAAAGTTCCGGGAGAAGGTCACCAATCGAGATAAAAGATTCCCAATGGGTTCTTGACGTTGATCTGGTCGTGGAAGCAATTGGAAATAAAGCCTTTGAAAATTCAGACAATTTATATCCAGGTGTTGATATTGATGATAAAAAATTGATTAAAGCAGACCTTGACAATTGCCGGACGTCAAAACAGGCAATTTTTGCAGGAGGAGACATTGTAAGGGGCCCATCTCTTGTTGTGAATGCAGTTCAGGATGGAAAAACAGCAGCAAGTGCTATAGACAGCTACTTGGTTCAAAGAAGAGCTAAGCTCACAAATAAGGAGGGATGAAAATGAATAAAAAAGATATTGATTTATCCATTGATTTTTGCGGCATAAAATTCAAAAATCCGTTTCTTCTTTCTTCATCGCCCGTATCAAACAGTGCTGAAATGGTTGCCAGATCCTTTGAAGCAGGGTGGAGCGGTGTTGTGTTCAAAACCTTAAATTCAGACACAACACCCATTATTCATCCATCACCCAGGATGAATGAGTATGCTTATGGCAGTAAAAGGCTTGTTGGGCTTCAAAATGTTGAAATGATATCTGACAGGACTTTGAAAGATAATTTAACAGATTTTTTATATTTAAAGAAAAAATATCCAGACAATGTTCTTATATCCAGTATCATGGGTTTTTCCAATGATGAGTGGGCATATCTTGCCAAAGTATCAGAGGACAATGGCGCTGATATGCTGGAATTGAATTTTTCATGCCCGCACATGGCTGTGGAAGGTGCAGGCCACCACGTGGGACAGGCCTTTGATCTTATTGAAAAATTTACGAGCACTGTAAAACAATGTGTTTCCATACCTGTTATTGCAAAAATGACGCCTAATATCACTGATATGACCGAGCCTGCCATTTATGCAAAACAAGGCGGTGCAGATGCTATCTCCGCAATAAATACAGTAAGCGGAATATCCCAGATCGATCTGGATGGATTTATACCAAAACCAAATATTTTTGGATTGGGATCAGTCAGCGGGACTTCTGGTCCTGCAATCAAACCCATTGGCTTGCGGTTTATTTCAGATATGGGAAAGTGCGAAGAATTGTCTTTACCCCTTTCGGGTATTGGTGGAATTGAAACATGGATTGACGCTTTGGAATATATCCTTCTTGGTTCCTCAACCATACAGGTCACCACAGGAATCATCCACTATGGATATGGTATTGTTGAGGACATGATCGAAGGGTTGACAGACTTCATGGTTGAAAAAAATATTTCAAGGGTTCAGGACCTTGTAGGCAAGGCTTTGCCTAACCTTAAAACAACAGACAAATTTGATCTGAAAAGGCAGGGCAGGGCACAATATGATCTTACAAAATGTGTGGGATGCGGCCAATGCTATACTGTTTGCAGGGATGCCGGAGGATTTGCATTGGACTGGGATGAGCAAAAACGACGTCCTGTTTTAATTGAGGATAAATGCTTAAGCTGTATGATTTGCAGTTTTGTCTGCCCTGTTCCCGACATTATTTCCTATAAAGAGATGCCCGAGACATGGAAACGAAAGGATGCTTGTGTAATGGACAGATCTTTGGAAACCCAGATTAAATATCAACCTTTTAAATCATCATAACAGGGCCTTACCGAAAACCTGAAAATTTTTTTGAGTCCAGCGCAGTAATCGGGAAAATTGGCGGTTTTCGATCGGGCACTAAACAAGGAGAATTAAGATGTCACTTTTAATACAAAACGGTTTGGTTGTCACTTCCACCGGCAGTTATACAGCGGATGTATATGTTGAAGATGGTAAAATAAAAACTATAGGTGCTAATTTAGATATTGCAGCACAGACAATTGTTGATGCCAAAGGCAAATATGTATTACCAGGCGCCATTGATCCCCATACCCATCTGGCCATGCCTTTTATGGGGACCTCTGCTCAGGATGATTATGAAACAGGTACAATTGCAGCTGCCTGCGGTGGAGTGACCTGTGTGGTTGATTTTGATCTTCAGCAAAAAGGGGAATCTATTTTACAGGCCCTTGAAAGAAAGAAATCCTGGGCAAAAGATAAAGTTGTCGTGGATTATTCCCTTCACCCTGCGATTATGGATCCGCGACCGGAAGTCATTGATGAAATTAAAGATGCTATCCAGAAATATGGGACCCCTAGTTTTAAAATTTTTATGGTTTATGATTTCAGGGTTGATGACGCAACCATGATACGCCTGCTCAAGGAAACAAAAAAATATGGAGGGCTTGTACAGGTCCATGCAGAAAATGTTCATATTATTGATCATTTAAATGAAGAATTTGAAAAAGCAGGTAAATTGGCACCTTATTATCATGCAAAAAGCCGTCCTAATATAGCAGAAGAAGAGGCTGTTTCAAGGGCTGCTAAAATGGTGGAGCTGACGGGTTCCAGAATCTACATTGTTCATCTTTCATCCAAAGAAGGTCTGGACCGGGTTAAAGAAGCAAGAAATAAGGGCATTAATGTTTTTGCCGAAACCTGCCCGCAATATCTTCTTTTAGATGAAGAACGATATAAAGAATCAGGATTTAATGGCGCAAAATATGTCATGTCACCACCTCTCCGAACAAAAGAAAGCAATACTGCTCTATGGGAAGGTATCAACCAGGGTCATGTCCAGGTTGTGGCGACAGACCATTGCCCCTTTGATATAAAAGGCAAAAAAGACATGAATGGGACGGATGATTACAAAAAGATACCAAACGGTGCCCCAGGGATTGAGACACTCTTAATGCTGATGCACTCGGAAGGTGTTGTTAAAGGAAAAATAAGCCTTGAAAAAATGGTTGATGTTTTATCAACTGCAACGGCAAAAATGTTTGGTCTTGCGGATAAAGGCGAGATACAGGTAGGCAAGGATGCCGATATTGTCATTTTTGATCCTGAACAAAAATTTACTATCACCCAGGAAAAACTTCATATGAATGTAGATTATACCCCATATGAGGGAATGGAAGTAACTGGTATGCCAGTTGAAGTTTATTCCCGGGGTAAAAAAGTTTCAGAATGGAAAGATGATCATGTCGAATGTGTCGGTGAAAAAGGATATGGCAGGTTTGTTAAACGCGTACCATTAAAGATGAATTAATAAATTTAAACAGCAGTACTTTTTTTTTGAAGAAAAAGTGCTGCTGTTTATGATAGTTCTGTTTCAGTTCTGTTCCTGCCGTTTTGTTTTGCTTTATAAAGAAGCTTATCAACCCTGGCGATAAAGCTGTCTTCTTTTTCAGGTAGATGATACTGGCTGACACCAAGGCTTATTGTTGAGAAAATTTTTTCCCCCTCATAGACCAGAGGTGTGACTTGTATTGTTTTCCGGATTTTTTCTGAAATTTCATATGCATCATCAAGACTGCACTCTTTTAAAAGGATTAGAAATTCTTCCCCTCCCCACCGGCATAAAACATCTGATTCTCTTATTGTATCCATACAGATTTTCACAATATTTTTAATTGCTGCATCTCCTGCCATATGCCCAAAGGCATCATTAACTTTTTTAAAATGATCAATGTCAAATAAAATGAGTGACAGAGCAAATTTTTTCCTTTGAACATCCTTTATGATCGGATTAATCACAATATCAAATGCCTGGCGGTTATATATACCCGTCAATTTATCCGTCATCGCGATTTTTTCCAGCCTTTTTTGATAGGATAAAATTGTCAGGTTTGTTAATATGAGAACAATAATTGTAATCACTGCACAAACTGCCAGATTGATTAAAAGAGCTTTAAAAAGTTGCCTTATTGCCTTTTCTTCGAGTTGTTCAACAAGTAAAAACCATTTAAACTCAGGGATATATCGTGTGTTTAAATGAATCGTTCTTCCATCTCTTTTGTATCTAAAATAACCATTGGGTTTTGATAAAATATCTTTTGCAATAGGAGAGATTCCTTCAATTTGACTCATCTGTTTTGCATTAGTTAACAGACTTGATCCATGGATTGTTATTTTTCCTTTTTTATCAACAAAATAAATATTTCTCTCATAGCTTTGCTGATATTTTTTAATAAGGTTTTTAACTGCACTTACTTTGAGCCCCACACCCGTAGCTCCAATAAAATGATTCTTATAATCAAATACCCGGTAATTAATAAAAACCGTCATTGAATCTTTGTTGGCCAGATCGGGATCAACATTAATTTCATAGTCAGGTTTCATGGATCGCACCCTGAAATACCATTCGTCGCGTTCTTTTTTGGGATCTACTTTTTTTAATATTCCATCAGCATGGTAATAGGTCATGGTCTGTTCTGAAACAAAAAAACTTGTAAAGGTCTTATACTTTTTCTGGATTTCCTTGAGGTAGCGGGTAATTTGAGTTATATCATTTTCTCCATTGATGACCCAATCTCTCAGGAAGGTATCATTTGCCATAACTGAAGAAATAAAAATAGGACGAAGAAGATCCCTCTGAATTTCCGAATAAATATTATCACTTGTCAGAGGAAGCTCTTTTTTGGTGATTTGTGATCTTAATGAAGATCTTGACACAAAATAGCTTGCAAGGCTGGTTGTTACAAAACCGGTTATCAAAAGCAAACTCACAATTAAAATAAGATTATTTTTTTTTTGTTCCATTTGGCTTCCTATGCACAGAGTAAAGTGAGTAGATAAATTTTGGATTTCAACGAAAGGCTTTCTTCTCTTATTAATATTACAGTATTAAATTTTGAAAATCTATCTAATCACTTAAATATTTTAAATCTTTATTGTTTCAAATTGTCATAATATGGTAATAATTGCCAGCAAAAATAATTACCAATAAAAATAAATTCAAAATAACGGGCGGGTATCATGACAATCCAGTTTCTTGGGAAATCATTAAAAAATCCTATGGTTCTTGCTTCAGGGGTTCTCGGGAACAGTCACGATATCCTAGAAAGAGTCCATAAAAAAGGGTGCGGTCTTGTAACCATGAAGTCCATCGGCCCGGAACCCAGGGACGGGCATAAAAATCCCACTGTCATCGATCTTGGTTGCGGCATGATCAATGCTGTGGGACTGCCGACTCCCGGATATCTAAATATGGAAAATGAATGGAATGATCTTGAAAAAAGAGACTTCCCTTTAATTGCAAGCGTATATGGCGGGTCTGTCAGAGAATACCAGATGGTGGCAGAATTTGTATCTTCTAAAAAACCTGATTTTATCGAGATTAATATTTCCTGTCCCAATTCTGAAAAGCACGGCATGATATTCGGAGTAAATCCACAATCTTCCCATGATGTTGTATCTGCCGTTAAAAATGTAATTAAAGTTCCGCTTATTGCAAAGCTTAGCCCCCAGGCCCTGGATATTGGTGAAATTGCGATGGCCTGTGAGGATGCAGGGGCAGATGCCATCTGCGCCATCAATACTGTGGGACCGGGTATGGTGATTGATATTGAGTCACAAATGCCCGTACTGGCCTTTAAAAAAGGAGGACTTTCCGGCCCAATGATAAAGCCTGTTGCGGTTCGGTGTGTCTTTGATATTTATAAGGCTGTGAAAATTCCCATTATTGGACTTGGCGGCATTACCAATGGAAAAGATGCCATTGAAATTATCATGGCCGGGGCAAGCCTTGTGGGAATTGGAAGTGCGGTTAAGTACGGGGGTATAAATGTATTCCAAAAGGTCACAGACCAAATGGATATCTGGCTTAGGGATCATGACTTAAGCTATGAAGATATTATTGGGGCAGCCCATAGAAAAGGATGATGATGAACACCATTACAGATCAGAAACATATCATGCTCAGGGTTGAAAAAAAAGTTATTGAAAACCAGACCCATGCCACCTTGTTTTTTGCACAAGAGCTATCTTTTAAACCGGGTCAATTCATCATGGTCTGGATTCCGGGTGTGGATGAAAAGCCCTATACTATTTCTTTTCATTCCAAAGAAAGGTTTTCCATTACCATTGAGGCAAAAGGTATCTTCTCCAAACATGCCATTGCCCTGGGCAAGGGTGATCTGGTTGGTATCAGGGGGCCATTTGGAAATGGGTTTGATGTTAAACCGGACGAACAGGTCGCAGTTGTCGCAGGTGGTTGCGGCATGGCGCCTTTGGCCCCTTTGGTGGAAAAGCTTAATGAGAATACAACACTTATTCATGGGGCAAGAACAAAAGATCATATTTTATACCCGGACCGGTTTAATATTCAAAAACTGTTTTGTACGGATGATGGGAGTTTGGGCAAAAAAGGATTTGTCACACAGGTTCTTGAACAACAAATTGCTTCTGGTAAACACTTTGACAGGGTCTATACCTGTGGCCCGGAAATCATGATGTATCATGTTTTCAAAATTTGTGAGACTAACAATATTTCCTGCCAGGTTTCTTTGGAGCGTTATATGAGATGCGGGTTCGGGGTCTGCGGAGCCTGTGTCTGCGGCAGCCGGGTGGTGTGCAAGGATGGTCCCGTATTTGGCTCTACAGCACTTCGTGAAATGAAAGATTTTAATACAAAAGCTCTGTTAAAATCAGGTAAAGAGGTTGATCTTTCCCAGTATTTTTCATGGCGGTGTAAATAATAATAAAGGATTGTTATAAATGACATACAAAGAAGAATTTATTGAATTTTTAGTAGAATGTAATGCCCTAAGATTTGGCGAGTTTGAATTGAAAAGCGGCAGGATAGCCCCTTATTTTATCAATACGGGCATGTTTGATACGGGTATGAAAATAAAAAAACTGGGCACTTTTTATGCCAAAGCCGTGCAAGAGCATTTTTTTGATGACTTTGATGGAATTTATGGCCCGGCCTACAAGGGTATTCCTTTATGTATTTCAGCTGCCCAGGCGCTTTCTGATATGGGTGTGGACAAAGGATATGTGTTTAATCGGAAAGAAGCCAAAACATATGCAGATAAAAGCCTTGTTGTGGGCATGCCCCTGACGAAAAGCTCCCGGCTGATTCTGGTTGATGATGTGATTACCTCGGGCAAGGCCATCAGAGAATCCCTTGAAGTTCTTAAATCCTGTAACAACCCGGTTGTCAAAGGCATTATTATCAGCGTCAATCGTCAGGAAAGAGGCAAAACCGAAAAAAATGCTTTAAAGGAAGTTGAACAGATCCTTGATATACCCATCCACGCCATTGTCTCGATAGCAGATATAAAAACATACCTGCACAATAGAAAAATCAATGGCAAGGTGATTCTTGATGATACTATGCTATCAAAAATTGATTCTTATCTTAAAGAATATGGAGCGTCATAAATAATTAAGTGTAACCATCACAACTTTCCAGAAGATTGATGAAGCCTTTGAATCTTTTTGAACCCATTCGGTTTGAGTATAGGAAAAATCAATCAAAGCATTAGCTGAAAATTCCCCTTATTGACTTGAGTTATTCTATCCTGTATTGAATTAATAGACAGCATCAGGGTTTATATTTGAGCGGAACGCCCTTGTTGAGTGTTATTTGTTTTTTTTTTTTTGAAGAACAAAGGAGGATTATGGTTCTATTTTTAATTTTTAAAAAAAGGACGGGGTAAAATGTTAATGTTAGAAAAACGTTTTGGGATGCATGCCATTGAAAACGGATTTATCACAAAAGATCAATTGCATAAATCCCTTGTTATCCAGGTGGAAGGAAATATTGAAGGAAAGACGCACAAACTTATAGGGAATATTTTAATGGATCTTGGATATATTAACAGCGACCAGATAAATAAGATCCTTTTGTCATTAAAAATAGATTAATTAATAAAATTTATAATAGTATCAAATAAGCCTGAATATTTAAAATTGTAATGAATTGACCAAAACGATTTGAGACAAGGCATATGTTTTTTAAATCGAGTTGCGATGCCCTGAATAGCAACATTCTTGACTAATTTTGTAAAATCACATACATATATTAGCTGAAATCAAAAATAAATTAGAGGCAAAAATGATACCACCCCTTGAAATGACCTCGGATATGATGATTGTATTCGGGTTTTTGGTTTTTGTAACCATACTCTTTGTATTTGAAGTCGTAAGGGTTGATATGGTTGGCCTTCTTATGATGGTCCTTTTGCCCCTGTCCGGTGTTATTGAGGCTACCCAGGCCATCAGCGGCTTAAGTTCCAATGCTGTTGTTTCAATCATTGCAGTTATCATCATTGGTGAGGGTCTTGATAAAACAGGTGTCATGAATATCTTTGCCAGGCAGATCATTAAGCTTGCCGGGAAAAGTGAAGTTCGAATCATGGCCCTGATTTCCGCAACGGTTGCATTTATCTCCAGTTTTATGCAGAATATTGGTGCTGCAGCACTATTTTTACCGGCAACAAACAGGATCTGTCGGCAAGTAAATGTACCGGTGTCAAAAATTTTGATTCCCATGGGGTTCTGTGCTGTTATCGGCGGGTGCCTTACTCTGGTGGGTTCAAGCCCCTTAATCCTGTTAAATGACCTTATGGCATCCTGGTGGTTAAACAACCCGTCTGTTGTGGGGGATAAAACCTTTGAGGCATTCGGCCTTTTCAGTGTAACACCCATCGGTATTGCTCTTGTTATAACTGCAATCCTATATTTTGTTCTTTTTGGCAAATTTGTTTTGCCAGAGGTAAAGTCAAAACCGGATGACCCTACCTGTCTTTTGCACGATGATCTTGAATGCACCTATGGAGAAGAAATCCACAGTGCCTATGAATTGAATGTTCCTTCCAGTTTTGAAACAAAGCGCTTGGATGAATTGAGAATCCGACCTTTGTATCATTCAACCGTCATCTGCATTTGCAAACATGGGAAACAAGGTGGCGGGCTTAAGGTTTTTGTTCCTGCCCGGTCAGATATTATTGAACCCGGAGATACAATTGGTGTCATCAGTAATGGTGAACATATAGAAAAGCTTGCCAGGGAAATGGGATGGGAACTTTGTGAAGAACTCAACAGACTTAATGAAGTATTATCTCCTGATAACTCCGGTATTGTTGAAGCCATTATACGGCCCCGGTCTGAACTGGTGGGGAAAACGCTGCATCAGATCTATTTCAGAAAAAAACATCAAGTCAACCCTTTGGCTCTTTTCAAAGGAAATAAGGTTTTTTATGAGGATATTTCTGAAACTAAAATTCAAACCGGCGACGCGTTTCTCCTTTTCGGCCAATGGGAAAAATTTCATTTATTAAAACAAAAAAAAGATTTTGCATTTACCGAGCATATCCCGGGAGAGCTCATGCACCCGGAAAAAGCAGGATTTGCCATTGCCAGCCTTATTCTGGCCCTTATTCTGGCGTTGGGATTAAAATTTCCATTATCCATATCTTTGCTGGCTGGAGCTATAAGCATGATCCTTACCAGGGTTTTGAGCATTGACGAGGCATATCGAGGTGTTGACTGGATGACTGTTTTTTTGCTGGCAGGACTCATACCTTTAGGGCTTGCCTTTGAAAAGACAGGTGCAGCACTTTATTTATCCATATCCATTACCAACATCATGCAGGGTGCTTTGACACCTCTTATCATGTTTTTACTCATTGGTTTTTTGACATCCTTTTTTACCCTGGTAATATCAAATGTCGGCGCCACTGTACTCATGATTCCTTTGGCCATGAACATGGCCGTCCAATGCAATGCTGATCCAAGAATGGCAGCATTACTTGTTGCAATAGCTGCATCAAACACCTTTATTCTTCCCACACACCAGGTCAATGCTTTGATCATGAGGCCGGGGGGCTATAAGGTAAAGGATTATGTCAGAGCAGGAAGCGGCATGACATTTTTATATATTGGCGTGGTCATGACCATTATGTATTTTTTCTATGGTATATCCGGCTGAAATCTCTTTTAAAAAAATGAATTGATTATGAAACAACATATTGAAACCAGGCACGAAAAATTTATTTCTGATTTGCAAACCATTATTAACATTGACAGCAGCAGCGACAATAAAGATGGGATCGAAAAAGTTGCAGCGTTTTTTCAAAAAAGATTTACCAGGATTGGTTTTGATACCCAGGTTTTGTTTTTAGGGGATAATAAGACCCCCTGTCTTTATGCAGAGCACAGGCCGTCTAAAAAACCTTTTGATATCATGTTCCTTGGTCATATGGATACGGTATTTCCTACGGGGGAAGTTGAAAAACGCCCTTTTTCAATGGAGGCCAACAGAGCATTCGGACCTGGTGTCTGTGACATGAAAGGGGGTTTGCTTGTGGTGCTGCACGTTCTTGAAACCCTTAAACATGAGGGCATTCTTGATTCACTTTCCTTATGTGTGGCATTTAATGGGGATGAGGAAACAGGCTCCAATGACTCCAAAGACTGGGTAATGTCCACTGCAAAAAAAAGTTTGCGAACCTTTGTTTTCGAACCCTGCCGGCCGGGATACAGATTTGTTCTTCAAAGAAAAGGCGGAGGCTGGTTTCAAATTATTGCAAAAGGACAACAAGCACATGCCGGAGCTGATCCTGAAAAAGGTATCAATGCTGTTGTTGAACTTGCCCATCAGATTGTAAAAATTAATCAGCTGAATCAAAATAAAGTAGAAACCTCAGCCCATGTAACTATTGTTAATGGAGGGGATAAGGTCAACATTATTCCCAATAAAGCCGAAGCCTGGGTTGATGTGCGAATTTTAAAACTTGACGAAAAAGAGCGTATTGAAATTTTTTTTAAAACCCTGGCTGAAAATCCCTATTTAAAAGGTTCAAAAATAATTATTAATGGCCACATCGACAGACCACCCATGGAACCTGGGGATGCAACCCGCAAGCTTTGGGAATTGATTCGATCCACAGGAGAGAAAATCGGATTGCCCATGGAAGCGATTTCAACAGGCGGTTGTTCAGATGGCAATTACACATCTGCCGCAGGCACTCCCACCATTGACGGCATGGGCATTGTGGGGGCAAATTCCCATAGGGCGGATGAGTACGTTGAGCTTGACAGTATTGATAATATGGTACTTCTTGTGGCACAGGTCTGTAAAACAATTGGACTAAATGGCAAATTGAGATAATAAATTATATAGTTTACTGCTTTTGATTCTTGAAAAGTTTTAGAATCGGGTCTGAACTGATAATATAAGAAACCTGCCCTTTGGCATTTTCTTTTATCTTTTCCATGATGTTAATGTCACTGATAAATTTTATCTTTGCCAGAATATCCAGCTTTTTTTTATTCTGTTTTGCCGTATCAAATTCTTTGGATGTTATTTTTCCTTTTTTTGTATAGGCCCAATATATCCTTTTATCGTGGGCCAGAACCGTTGGCTCGTCAAAACTCATATACAGGTCACCGATCAGGTCTTGAGTTTTCTTTTGTGTTAGATCTTTAAATTGTTCATAAATTATAAGAACCCGATTGCTTGTTTTATCGGCCACCACAAATAAATTTTTATCCCTGAATTTATAGGTATCCTTAGAGCTTTCATCAACCATATTAAATGTGGCAGTCTTTATTTGTACTGGATTCAAAATTGTCCCTAAAACATATCCCTTCCGTTCTATTTTTAATTCTTCAACTTGTTGAAACAGTTGTTTCAGGTCATTGGCCAAAGCTATCCCTGTAAACAGGAATATCAACATCATCAATATAATATAAATAATTTTTTTCTGCATTTTTCTCATTTTTGAATAGGCAAAAAAACTTCCGGCAGGAAAGCGTGGTACGCCGCCCTGCCGGAAATAGGCCTTGATTACTGGTTATATCTTAATTTATTTTCTTCTTCGATTAACTTCATAGTTTCAGCACTACCACCGGTTTTTATCCATAAATGTTCCGGTTTGGCCAGAAGTTTTGTGATATAGTCACGGTATTTTTCACCCTTACCGGCATGATCAGCAAGTTCCTGGACTTCAGGTAAAAATTCATGGTAAAAATTCCTGGCAATTTCATACATGCCATGCCAGTGGGTATAATCCGGTGCAAACATGGCCGCAGCCATCCTCGCCCTTCTACCTTCATGGTGCCAGATTTCAAACCAGGTATATCCTATTTTATGTTGGAATCCCGTATTTTCCCAGATTCCGTCTTTTTTAAGCATTCCAACAAGTTCCGTGCCCGGCTTGGCAAATTTAGTATTATAGAGAGTCACTAAATCATCAAGCTGTAGATAAAAATCCCTGACCTGGTTGATGCCATGGCAGGACTTACATACTTCCTGCATGGAAGAACGTCTCTGTTTCCATGATACAACACTTTTTATGGTTTTTTCGACAACCACCTTCTTGAGTTTGTCACCTTCCCGGACATAGCTTTTTGCCATTGATGTCTGGCCGGGGCGAGGTGCTATTTCGCCTGTAATGTCTGCAACAGTGTCATCTGTAAATGTCACCCTGTTAAGTTTTGACGATACAGGGGCTCTCAAATTCCATGAAAGCCTGTCTCCAACATTATGACTGTTTTTCGCAACAGCACCATTGAGTTTAATAAAAGACCCCATGTGACAGGTGGAGCATGTAGGTGCAGTATAGTAATCATCTCCTAATACCCAGGACCCGTCTTTCATTATATTCATGCCGTCGGGAGAGTTCCCTTTGTCAGCAGTGAAATAAGCAATGCCGTGTTTGGATTCTTCATAGATTTCTTTTTGCGGATGATCAGGCCCTAGATGACATTTGCCACAATTCTCAGGCTGCCTGGCTCTTGATGCAGAAAAAGAATGCTTGGAATGACATGCATTACAAACACCCTTGGTCCCGTCAGGATTAATTCTTCCTATCCCGGAGTTTGGCCAGGTATTATAATCCATTTGGGGTGCATCTGTTTTAGAGCGCATGGATTTGCCATCTTTGTCACGTTTCAAAGAGACCACGGATCCATGGCACTGCCAGCAGCCACTGGACATGTTCGCTTTATTTGAAGGCATACCGCCGACTACTTCTGCCAGCATATTATCAAGGGACGCCATAATTTCACCGGCAGTGGCATGGTGTGATATTGCCATCTCCTTTGCTTCGGGTTCATGGCATTTTGCACAGTCATTGGGTGAAAGGATGGCCTTGATAAAGGCACCTTCATGGTTGTAACCCATTTCATCACCTTTGTCTGCCGCATGGCAGTTGTAACACCCTACCTGGCCTTCTTTAGCAGCTGCATGGGCTGAATTTTCCCATTGAAGGACCAGAGATTTGTTTTCCTTTAAATGGCAGGTGATGCATTTCTTGTTCATTTCCTGGTTGTTTGGATTTCTTACATCAAAGGATTCTTGAGTCAGAGCAAAGGCTGCTCCTGCTGTAAAAATAGATAGAATCATAAAAATTAGTAATGACCTTAAAACAGCCATATTAAATTCCTCCCAAAATATAAAGATCAAAAATAAAATTACTTAAACGCAATTTTCTGTTCAATTTATATAATTTTCGATCCTAAGTTAGAATGCAAAAACTCAAAGGTTTTTTGCATAGCCTCACCAATAGTCTGCAGCACCTCCTTTCATTAATTCATCTTAAATTTTTGTTATGGTTTATTTTACGTTTGTTTCATTGTCTTGTTCCCAGAACGGAAAGATCCTGCTCAACACAAAAAGGATGATAAAGGGAATCGCCATGACAATTATCACAGCAATAATACCCTCCTTGTCAAACCATTCAGGATGAAACTCGGTATATCCTCTTGCGCTTTTGCTCATTAACTGGCCGCCGATGACAACATTCCATCTCATGATCAAAACCTGGAGTAAAAGCATTGCCGATACAATGGCTGCCATAAAATTATAAATATTTTTCTTTATAGTAAAAAGGCCCAGCACTCCCAGGATAAATAAGGGAATTATAGAACATATTTTTACCTGCCATAACCAGAATGAACTAGCCAGCGGACCGTTTAAAAGGCCCTCGACCATATGGTGATATCCGGATTTTAAATATGAATGGGAAAATACCTCCAGCATTTCAAAGGTAAAGGCCAGGATAAAAAACAGGGTCAGGGTTTGAATACATGTTTTGATACAGCCATGATCAATGGATCGTCCCTTTATTTTTCGGATGACGATATAGGCCAGGATAATGGCGGATATTCCCGAGACACAGGCAGAAAAAAGGAAAATCACCGGCATAAGAGGGGTTGACCATGTGGGGTTGGCTTTAACCCCACCAAAGATAAAGCCCACATACCCGTGAAGCACCACGGCAACAGGGATGCCGATACCCACCAGAAACCGGATAATTTTCCGATCAAGTTCCAGGGCATCTTTTGAAAGATCTATGCTGTCAAAGGTCAAGGCACGGTATAAAAACTTCATCAAACCTTTTGACTTTGCTCTTAATTCCACGAGATCCGGTCTATATACAAAGAGTACGATAAAGACAAGTACTCCCATGGATACTGCATAGATATATCCAAATCCTGCCATGGCTGAGCTTGGACTGGGGGTTAAAAGCATGTTAAAATTTCGTTCAGGCCGCCCAAGATGGAGTAAAAGCGGCAGGGTGGCAATGGCCAGAAAGGCCAGGGCAAACAAAAGAGAAAACCTTGCCACCGGGCGCAGACTTTTGATATCAAAGAGATAATAAAGGGCGGCTATGATAAAGGCCCCATCCACAAGGCCTGTGATGTAAGGGTAAAGTACAATCATCATGCTCCAATGGACATGAAGATCGTTGGGAAAAACATAGTTGGAAATTGCAATGGCTGTCGAGCTATGGGCCGCATCCATCAGATAACCTCCCTTCTGGCACCTTTATAATAGAGTGCAGGAAAAGTCCCCATTTCTTTTTTAAGTACAGTCAGAACTCCGGGACCTTTCAAAATTTTATAAACTTCTGATGTTTCATCCTTCATGGAACCGAATTTCCTGGCCCCGGTGGGACAGACCTCAACACAGGCCGGTAACAGTCCTTTCCTGACCCTCTGGTAGCACCAGGTGCATTTTTCAACTGTTTTTTTATCGGGATGTATAAAGCGGACTGAATAGGGACAGGCCTGTATGCAATAGGCACAACCCACACAACGTTTTTCATCCACAAGAACAAATCCGTCCGGGGATATAAAAGTAGCTCCCACGGGACATACCTGGACACAGGGAGCTTCCTTGCACATATTGCAAAGTTTTGGCACAAAAAAGGTGTCTCGTATTTTTTCCTCAATATCCGTTCTGGGATGCTGGTATCCTTCCAGCCCACCATTGGGACTGTCCACATAAATCTTATCGCTGAAACCCTTTACATATCGTTCTACCCAGGTCCGATAGTTCCCATCAGGAACATTATACTCCCGTTTATCGGCAACACAGCATGATCCGCAGCCGATACATCGTGTAATATCCACGATAAAGGCAAATTCCTGGTTAAGGATATCATATTCTTTCTCCCTGATGCCTGGTATTTGCTCGGGAATCTGTTGAGATATTTCCAGGCTTCCACTTCCCATTGGCCAAACCAGATATAAAGAACCTGCAATGGATCCGTTTAATACTTTTTTAACAAACGATCGTCTATTCATGACCCTGCCTCCATCATACGGGTTATCTGTTTTGCCCGGATAATATATTTTAAAGGTGCATGAACATGATGGCATTGATTGCAATTATGGGTAAGTTTAACATTCTGGTCCTTAAGATGATTTGGCATGGCAATAGTTTTAATCACTTCTTCTTTCCTGGCTTTTATTTCCGTGTTATGGCATTTAAGGCACAGAGTGGTAATTTCTTTTTCTTTTTTAACGGGAAGCGTTCCAATTTTTTTCCCATTTTTTACATGATCAGCATAGGTTCCATGACAAAATTCGCATGATATGGTCTGATGATGTCCTTTTTTATGAATTTTTGCTTCATAGGGATGGCATTTGAAACAAGAAATATTGGTCCAGTGCCGGATAGGAACAAGGGCAGCTTCACTGATGGCATCTGCCCTGTAATATCCATAAATACCAAAGGAATCAGGGATTAATAAATTTTTAAATAAAAGTGCGCCCACGGTCAGCACAACAATGCTTAATAGCACGATGAAAAGACGCAACCGATAGCTTAAATCCACAACAACCTCCAGTATTGATACATACAGATTTTTAATAGTTGTTAACAGCCATTTGTATTAGAACTTTAAAGGTATTACATACTGTTTTTTATATTCAGAATTTGAATATGGGATGCAAAAAAATCATGTAATAAGCGCAACAATATCACTACAAAAATGTTATAGGCAAGTTTTTTTTAAAAATTGCAGCATGAGCCTGTAGGCTTTTACATTGGGAAGGGTATGTTTTAATTCATTTATAAAGGGCATAATACTGTCTTAATGTCTTTCAATTAATGTTAGAGAATCGGAAGAAGGTTATCAAAAAGCAAAAATATTGTCAAAAATGGGAAATTGTGTTTACTCACCTATACTTGAATTTGATTTATGATAACCTATTTACTTTATGCTACAATATACAGTACTGTGAATATTATCGAGGAGTTGAAAGTAACACTGCATATACCCGTGGACTTATTGATCTTATAATTTAATCCGACTGAAATTTTGATTGAAAATATACTTTTACAAATTAGGTTGAAAATTGAAGAAAAAAAAACATAATATTCCTGGGTTGGATTATTTTTTTAGGTTCCAAAAATCCATAGTTGACAGAATCGTTTGGCCATATTCTTTTGAAAAGGACAGCCTTTACCAATGGCGCGCCTTTATTTTATCTTCAATCTTACTCGCAGCATTGTTGTTTGGCTCTTTTGCTCTCATTTTTGCCACAATATTAATTGTTAAAGAAAATGCCTGGGGTTTAGCTCTTGTTGATTTTTTAGGGCTTATACTCTGCATTATATTTTTGTTTATACACCGGATTAAATTTGAAATAAGAGCAGCCATAACCCTTTTGATGTTTTACGTAATCGGATTAGCTGTGATACTGTCTGTTGGCCCACTTAGTGGCGGACCGGCTTGGTTATTTGCATTTGCGATTCTTTCAGGTGTTCTTATAGGCAACTTTGCAGCTCTTGCTGCCATTCTGATGAATGCAATTTTTTTGTCAATTATCGGAATACTTATTTCAACTGGAAAGTTTGGAAGTGAGTTTCCTTTTTTTAATTCAACGCAGGCCATGATCGCTGCCGGAGTAAATTTCATTGTACTAAATACCGTAACCGCTGTTTCAGTCTCTGCTTTGGTAAAAGGGTTATTCCATATATATAGTAAAAAAGAAGAACTGGCCAATAACCTCGAAGATGAACAATTACAACTAATTGAAACCAAGCTGGCTCTTGAACTGGAGATTAAAGAACGAAAACAGGCTGGAAAGGCTTTGTTAGAATCTGAAACAAAATACCGCAGGATATATGACAAAATTTTGGATGTATATTATGAATCAAGTCTTGATGGTGTTATTTTAGAAATTAGCCCTTCGATTGAAAAACTTTCGCAATATAAACGAGAAGAACTGATTGGGAAATCACTTTATGATATTTATGAAAATCCGGCAGATAGAGATAAACTGATTGAAATTATTATCCAGAAGGGAAGTGTCAGAGACTATGAACTTATTCTAACGGATAAAGATAGTACGCCGCGTACCATTTCCTTGAATATTGAACTGATTAAGGATGATAAGAACAATCCCATAAAACTTGTAGGCATTTTCCGTGATATTACCGAATATAAAAAAGCAGGTGCAACGTTACGAGAGAGTGAAGAAAGATTTAGAACGATATTTCATACAAGTCCTAACGCAATAACGCTAACGAGTGCTAAGGATGGGAATTACATAGATATTAGCGATGGATTTACAAAGATGCTTGGATACTCCAGAGAAGATGTTATTGGCAAATCTGCGCTTACAATTAATATCTGGAATGATCCCAAAGATAGAGAATATTTAGTTTCCGGGCTTAAAAAAAATGGGATCGTCGAGAGCCTGGAAGCAGATTTCAGGGGAAAATCTGGACAAACCAGAACCGGTCTTATGTCCGCGCGCTTATTGAATATCGAAAATAAGGATATCATATTGGCTGTTACCCAGGATATTTCTGAGCGTAAACGGGTAGAGGATGCACTGAGTGAAAAAACCAAGTTCTTAGACAAAATCATAGAAACTTCAGCCCTGAGCATGTGGATTTCTGATGAAAAAGGAACAGCTATTAGGGCAAACCCCGCCTGTTTAAAGTTTTTCGGAGCAACAGAGGAGGAAGTGGTAGGGAAATACAATTTATTCAAGGATTCAGTCATTGAGAAAAAAGGCTTTATGCCAATGATTAAAGACGTTTTTGAAAAAGGGGAACCTGCCAACTTCATAATAGATTACGATTTTGGTTCTGTAGACCATGTTGATGTTAGTAATGCCACTCACAAGACTATTAATACGGTACACACACCAGTTTTGGATAGTGATGGAAAAGTTTCCAACGTTATAGTTCAAGCTATAGACATCACAGAAATAAAACAGGCTGAAAAAGAAAAAATTAAAACTCAGAAAATTATAGCTGAACAGAAGAAATTATCATTGGTAGGTCAGGTTGCAGGAAAGATTGCCCACGATTTTAATAATATTCTGGGTATTATTATGGGTAATACCGAGCTCTCACTAATGGATTGCAAAGATGAAGAAACAAAAAGAACATTTGAATTAATATTTAAACAGACGTTACGTGGGAAAAATTTAACCAGAAATTTGATTGCATTTGCTAAAGACCAGGAACCTAAGCAGGAATTTTTCAGAATCAGTGAAAAGATTGATCTTGTTGTAAATCTGATGAAAAAGGATTTGGATGGGGTTGAGCTTTTAAAGGAAGACAAACAAGGCGTACCAGAGTTGCTTGCTGATCCTGGGATGATAGAACATGCGCTTGTAAATCTAATACAAAATTCAATCCATGCTACAAGTTTGTCTGAACATCCCAGAATAATTCTTCGAACGTATTGTCTGGATGAAAATATATATTTTGAAATTGAGGATAATGGGTGTGGAATTACCAAAGAAAATCTGGAAAATATTTATGAACCATTTTTTACCCTGAAAGGGGCTAAGGACATAACCGGTTCATATGGAAGGAAAATTAAAGGAACCGGTTATGGAATGGCCAATGTGAAAAAATACATTGAACAGCACAAGGGCAGTGTTTCAGTTAAATCTGAATTTGGGTCAGGTGCAAAATTTACTATCAGTCTGCCTGTTATTAAAAAAGAATTAACAAATGAAGAAAAAATAGAAATTCAGAAAGAAAAAATATATTTTGATAAATTTATTCTTCTTGTCGAAGATGAGACAGCAATATCAGGCGTGCAGTATAGAATACTGTCCCAGGAGCCATGTAACCATAAAGTTGATATTGCTAACGATGGGCAGGTTGCTATGGATTTATTTAAAAGAAATGAATATGATTTGATAAGTCTGGACTATATTCTTCCTGGAAAAATTAATGGGATGGATGTGTATGATCATATCAGGAAAACTAATAAAACTATTCCAATCCTGTTTATTTCCGGCAATATTGAATTTTTAGAATCCATAAAGGACTTGAAACAAAAAGATGACAATATTGATCATCTGTCAAAACCCTGTCAGAATAAAGATTATGTAAATGGTATTAATAAGCTACTTGAAAAAACATTAGCTAAACAATAACAATTTTATTTTTTAAAATCAAAGTAAAGCACAATATTTTGTGGATGGGGAGAGTGATATTTTATTTCACACCATTAAATTATATAAATCAGAAGCAGCAGTATAAGCCATTGTTTCATATTCAACTTACTAATATACTTGACGTAACATATCTCGATATTTCTTGTTAAATCAACACGTTATGCACGATGCTAAAAACATACTTTTTTGATATTATTTAACATAGTTCATAATTGCTTCAGCTCAAATCATAACAT
>Ga0307989_1000421_pt1 | contig 27964 bp, 25 predicted proteins | sample EllFjometagen185_FD_203164 | JGI IMG/M metagenome (GOLD analysis project Ga0307989, IMG submission 203164) | Marine microbial communities from Ellis Fjord, Antarctic Ocean - #185 | ecosystem: Environmental > Aquatic > Marine > Unclassified | place: Southern Ocean | collected 2014-10-08 | reverse complement strand
GCTTTGCATTAGGCTTCCTTCAGATTCCACCTCACGATGGACACCCTTGCCCTCTGCTAACAGTTCCTGCTGCCAAGTCTGTAGTGGACTTTCACCACCGAGTTATCGCCCATGCAGGGCAAACCAAAAATGTGCATAACATCCGTCGGATGTTATGCACAAAATGAAAAGGCAGGTTTTTCACTACCTGCTCTTTTTATGTTTAAATTAGTGAAATTATCAAAAACCCTGCCAGACCAAGCAAAGTGCCTATGGATAAAGTATTTGAAACAAACCCAACTTCCTCATGGTTACTAGAATCCATAAATACTGGAATTACAAATGGCCCCGGAAGAATAAACATTGAAAACAACGGCACTGTCATTAACCCTGATAAACCAAGTGGTTTTAGTACCAGAAATAAAATTAAAAATGCAAATCCGATGGACATCGCAACTTTTAACACTGCTGTGAAAGTTTCAATTTTCATACTGCCGAATGAAAATTTAAGCCCGCTTCCTATTACAAGACTTATAAGAAATGGTGTTGGTACAGCGATAAAATTAAGTATGTTTTTTATTGAATCATAAGCTAAGGATCCCGCAAGCTTATTAATACCTGATACAGATAGAATTAATCCAATTAAAATTGCCCAGATTACAGGTGATTTTACAGCGATTTTCATTGATTGTGAAAAGAAACCTGAAGAATCTTTTTTATTCATACTGATAATCAGCGGGACACTTACTAAAAACACAAACAAAACCTGTCCGACATCGGCTATACCAAACTCAGAAAGTCTGTCCAGGCCATAAATACCTCCATAAAGTGCATATCCAATCATTCCAGCTTCAAAACCTGTTAAAAGAAAAGGAAAATAGGGCGATTTAATTTTCAATAATCTTCCCAAAGCTTTGCCCAATAGCAGCATAAGTAAGCAGGCTGCAAAAACTGCAGCAAATACTAAAACGTATTTTAATTCGAAGTCTATAGATGCAAACGCTGTAACCAATCCTGCAGGAAGAGTTACATTTACTACAATTTTTTTAAACCCGTCTAAATAGCCATCCTTAAGGAATCCACGCTTATAAAGCACATACCCTAAAATGATTGTAATTAGAATGGGCAATATTTTAAAAATAATTTCGTTACCTGTCATACTTAAATTTCACCACACTATCAACTTTTTATCAATAGCAACTTTCACTAAAATAATATTATTGGTCTTACTTGTTTTTAATATTGAACGACCTCCCGAATTATACAGGAGGCCGTTCTGGTTTAACAATTAAGTTGGTAATTAGTCATATAGAAGCTGAGCTATGTCTGCTTCGTCCATATTGCCTGCATCATACCATTTTGCTCCTGTATCTACGTCAGATACTGATTCGCCGTTTGAAGCTTTTACTGAGAGTTCTACAGCCAAGTAACCAATCATGAATGGATCCTGTGTGATTGAGCCCATGAATAAACCACTCTTAACAGCTGCTTTTTGACCTGCGCCTGCATCAAAGCCTACAACTTTAACGCCGTCTGCAAGTGTTGATCCAGAGTTAACAGATGCAAGTAATCCGTTTACAGCGCCTTCATTTGAACAGAATACTCCAAGAAGATTATCTGTGTTCAATACTCCGCTTGCTGCATTAGTCATATCCGTAATGTCAGGTGTAGCTCCAACAACGATTTTAACATTAACCGCAACAGCTGATGGGTCTCCTGTTGTTATAGCTGCAAAGTCGCCGGAAATTGCTGCAGTCTGTCCGCCGCCGGTAACAAGTGCATACATTTTTTCAGCGAAACCTTTACTTCTACCGGTAACTGATGCGCTGGTTGCGTCCTGTGAAAGAACAACAACTGTAACAGGTGAACCAACAGTAGCTGCATTGATGTCAGCTTTTATTGCTTCATACATATGTTCAGCACCAATTGCTGCTGCATTTTCATTGTCAGTAGATGCATTAGCTGCAATCTGTCCTGCAGGTGCATTTGGAACACCGGAGTCAAATCCTATTACAGGAATTCCTTTGTCATATGCTTCTTGTAGCTGTGAAAAAATAGCTTCTGTGTTTAATGCTGCAAGTGCAATCGCTTTTGGATTTTTTGCAAGTTCTGCATTAAGCATATCAACCTGTGCTGCCTGAGCACTTTCTCCTTCAGGGCCTGTAAAGTAAATTTCAACGCCCAGATCTGTTGCTGCTTGTTCTGAACCAGCTTTAACTACCTGCCAGAACTGATGCTGAAAACCTTTTGCTATTACTGAGTAATAGTTGTTTTCTTCTTCATCTTTCTGTCCACATCCTGTGAAAAGAACAAAGACCATAGATACTACTAAAAGTACCGCCAGTAACCTTTTTCCGTTTTTCATAATATATTCCTCCGCTTTATTATTAATTTGCTTACTGCAAAATTAAGCCTTTATTTTCTTTAATTCGTTTGCCTTTTTATTTCTATAAACATCCATGAGAACGGCTCCTATTACTACAAGTCCCGTAAAGAATGTCTGGTATGGAGCAGGAAGACTCATAGATATAAGTCCGGTCTTTAATAGACTCATAATAAATACACCTATCATTGTTCCTGTTAATGAGCCAACTCCACCTGACAAAGATGTACCCCCGATAACAACAGCTGCAATCGCCGCTAGTTCAATTCCATTGCCTGTATTAGGTATAACAACTGTATAAGTAGCAGCATATAAAATTGATCCAAGTCCTACACCAAGTCCACTTATGACATAAGCTAAGGTTTGCCAAACAGCAACCTTAATACCGGACAATCTAACTGCTTCTTCATTATTACCAATTGCGATTATGTATCTGCCGATTTTAGTTTTATTCAAAATAACAAAAGTTATTACAAAGAAGATTAACAGATATACTGCGCCCAAAGGAAATCCGCTTGCAGATTTAAAGAAAGTTCTTCCGAACCATCCATCTGGTTCAAGTGGCGTCGGAAAATACTTTGATGATGTATTGGTTACTATTGATCCAAATCCAAGACAGACCATCATTGTTCCAAGCGTTGCTATAAATGGTGGTAATTTTAATTTTGTTACCATCAGCCCGTTTAAAAGACCGACGAACATTGCAAAAGCAATCATAACGAGCAGGCATATCCACAGTGGAACTCCCATATCTCTATAAAGCTTGCCTCCGATAAGAGCCGAACACATCATCAGTGCACCCAATGACAAATCAATTCCTCCTGATATAATAACAAAAGTAGCTCCAAGCGCTAAAAATCCAACATAATATGATGATGCGAGAATATTCAACGAGGTAGATGAAGACGTAAAATTCCTCCCCATAATAGCAAAAAATATGTATATTATTACTAATGCTCCGAATGCCAGGAATTTTTGCATTCCCACTTTTTTCACTTTTGACAACATTATATTTCCTCCGTCAATGCTTTGTAGCATACTTCATTATCGTATTTTGGTTTATATCTTCCCCGCTCAGTGTAGCTGTGTGATTTCCTTCGCACATAACCAATACCCGGTCACTCATACGAATCAATTCGGGAAGTTCTGATGAAATCATTATTATTGATTTTCCCATGGCTGCAAAATTATTCATTATTTTATATATTTCACTTTTTGCTCCGACATCTATACCTCTTGTAGGTTCATCAAATATCAGAATGTCACAGTTGTTCAGAAGCCATTTTGCAATTATCACTTTTTGCTGATTACCCCCTGACAGACTTTTTGCAAGCTGCTGGGTACTCGGTGTTTTAATATCAATTTTTTTAACATATTCCTGAGCAGCTTTATCAATCATTTTTTCTTTTATAAACATATTTGATATAAAGTCTTTTAATTTAGTTAAAACAATATTATTAGCAACACTCATTCCAAGAACTATTCCATATCGCTTTCTATCCTCAGATAAATAACCTATTCCATTTTCTACTGCTTTATTAGGACTGGTTATACTAATTTTTTTGCCATTTACAAATAGATCTCCGGAGTTCTTTTTATCTGCTCCGAATATAAGTCGTGCAAGTTCTGTCCGCCCGGCTCCAATAAGTCCGGAGAAACCCAATATTTCCCCTTTGTGCAATTCAAATGAAACATTATTTACATCAAGAGAGCTGAAGTTTTCAGCCTTCATTACAACCAGGGTATCTTTATTTATTTCACTGAGACTCTTTCGCTCTTCATAGATAACACGTCCAACCATCATTTGGATTACTTCATCTAGTTCAACTGTTTCTGCATCACGAGTTCCTATATATTCCCCATCTCTTAGAACGGTCACTCTGTCTGCAATACGCTTTATTTCATCCATTCTGTGGGAGATATAAATCATACTGACACCTGACTTACGCAATTCTTTCATTATTTTAAATAATTGTTCAATCTCTACTTCAGTTAGAGTGGCTGAGGGTTCATCAAAAATAATTATTTTGGCATTATATGAAATCGCCTTTGCTATTTCTACAATCTGCTGTTGGCTGACAGACAGTCTCCTCACTTTTTCCTTTGGATCAATATGAAAATTCAATCGTTCAAACAATTCCCGAGCGCGATTATTAATAGAATCTTCATTAAGGAACAGCCCCTTGCTTTCACGTCCTATAAATATGTTCTGGGCAACAGTTAAATTCTCCATCAGGTTAAGCTCCTGATGAACCATTGAAATACCTGCAACCTGCGCTTGTTTAGGGGTTTGAAAAGAAACCCGGTTATTATCCAGAAAAATTTCTCCTGAATCATACGGAATTATACCTGTAAGTATATTCATTAAAGTTGATTTACCTGCTCCGTTTTCTCCTACCAAAGCATGAATTTCACCCTTCAAAAGACTGAAAGAACATTTCTTTAAAGCATATACACCAGGGAATCTTTTTTCGATACCTTTCATTACAAGGAGTTGGTTTTCCATGAATGCCTCCAATTTGATTGTCTATCTTCAAATGAATTTTATCTTTTACATATTAAATTTAACATAGGAAAAATGCCAATAAATTTGTGATTTTCACCACATTTTTGCTTTTTATATTAAATTAATTTGAAAAAACACCTTAAATAACCATTGAATATTAAGATAGGTAGCGATAATTAGTTATCACTTAGCTTTAATCTATAAAAGGAAATACTAGTTTTTGATTTTCAGGAAGATACATGTTCTCTTTATTTATTACTTCTGCTCCTGTATTTATTTTCTTAGGTACATCAATGCCGTTAATAGCATCAATTGCATATCTGACACCAAGATATCCCATGCTGAAAGGATTTTGAACAACGAGGAGTTCAATAACTTCATTTTCAAGATATGTAATTTCTTCAGGGGTACTGTCAAAACCGATAATTTTGATCTCTCCGGCTTTATCAAGCTCAATAATTCCCCTTGCAGTACCAACAGCTGCATATGCATTAAGACATACAAAGGCATCAATGTCAGGATATTTTTCAATTGTCTCAATGGTTTTCTGTTTAGCAATACTCTCAACTGAATTACAGTACAGAATGTCAAGAAGCTTGATGTCAGTATATTGACTGATAGCATCAATAAACCCCGCCTCCCTTTCGTTTGAAGATGCAGCACCCTTTACAAAGCTTATTATTGCAATATCAATATCAGTACCCAATACATCAATCATCGACTGCCCGAGAACCCTTCCCGCATCAACATTATCAGTCCCAATGAAACTGTCCATTCTGTCTGAATTAATATTAGAATCAATTATTATAACCGGAATTCCTGCATCTTTTGCCTTTTCAGCTACAGGCACCAGTTTCTCATAATCAATTGCGGCTAATACTATTGCATCAACCTTGTCATCAATAGCCGCGTCAACCATACGAATCTGACCATCTAAGTCTTCTTCATTTGCAGGCCCGATGTATTCAACGTTAACACCAAATTCTCTACCGGCAGCTTCTGTCCCCATTTCAACAACCGCCCAGAAATCATGACTTTGATTTTTAACAATAACTCTGATTGTAATATCGTTGTCGGGTGTTGTTATAACATTATTTGTACATGATGTCAGAATCAATACTATTAATACTATAATCACTATTTTTATAGTTTTATTTTTCATTTTCATGCCTCCATAAGTGGTATACGGATATACACTGTAGTTCCCACCTCAAGTTCGCTTTCAATAAATATGCCGAACTCTTCACCATAATATAGTTTAATTCTCTCGTTTACATTCTTAAGTCCCACACCTGATGAGTGTCTGCTTGTAGATTCTCTGGTCAGAATTGTCTTCAACTGCTCTTCACTAATTCCATATCCGTTGTCTGATACACTGAAAATTAACACATCCCCTTCAGCCCTAACCTGAATGTTTATTATGCCCTTGTCCGGGATTTTGTTAATGCCATGATAAATTGAATTCTCAATAATTGGTTGAATAATAAGTTTTAGAGTAGTGTATTGGCCAATGTGTTCAGGTACGGTAATTTTATATTCAAATTTATTTTTATACCGCATTTTCTGTATCATCAAATAGCTTACAGCATGCTCAATTTCTTCATTTACACTAATTACTTCTCTGCCCTGGCTCAAACTAATTCGAAATAGTTTCGCAAGTGCTGCAGTCATATTTGATACGCCTTCATGGTTCTTATTTTCATTCATCCAAATAATTGAGTCCAGTGTGTTATATAGAAAATGAGGATTAATCTGAGCCTGAAGAGCTTTCAATTCGTTCTTTCTTTTTGCTTCCTGTTCCATTATTATCTGACTCATTAGCTGACGGATACGGGCTATCATAAGGTTAAATGAACGTGTAAGATGTTTTACTTCATCTTCGCCTCTGACCTCCATTAAATCAATGTTAAAATCGCCTCTTTCAATCCTATTCATCTGGAATTCAAGTCGTTTTATCGGCTGAGAAATTTTATATGATATGAAAACAGATGCAATGATAATAAATATAATACCAAATAATAAAATAATAATTATCAGATTGTTGAAATTTCTTCTGTTTTGTACAATTTCATCAACATAACTGACACCAACCATTTTCCACCCGGCATGGTCTATATCTAAAATTACTGTGCTTCTTTCTTCGCCATTTAGCTTTTCTATATAAGATCCGGTTTTACTATTTAAAGCCTTTTGTATACTCTCTTCTTTTAACCCTGCATAAATAAGCTGTTGCTGGGGGTGATATATTATATCGCCACTATTATCTACTACATATATATATCCTCTGCGCCCTAGTTCCACCTGACTGCAGACTTCCTCAATTACACTAAAATTCATGTCGACAACTGAAACATAATTGTTTGTTATAGATGGGTTTTCTATCCCAATACTTTTACTTATCGTTACAACCCAGGGTCTTCTATCTGAATATATACGTTGAACATGAGGAGGCTGAAAAATATATCCATATGGATTCGCTGCCGCTTCGAAAAACCATCTCTGATTAGCTGCTACCAGACTACTGTCATAATTATATCCCGGAACAGCCAGAAGAATATCTCCTCTATCAGAGTAAATAGTTGCAGAAACTATATCATCTCTGATTTCAAGAGTCAGAGTGAGCAGCTGGTTAAGTTTTTCGGTATTCCCTGCCGAAAAACTCTCCATGTTATCCTCTACCATATCAGTAATATCTTTCATAGTATCCAGATAGTTTTCAAGATTTATATTGGTTTGTTTCATGATTTGCAGTGTACTGGCAGCAGCATTGTTTTCAGCATTTTCGGAAAACGTACTGAAAAAAGCCAAACCTATCAGAAACATCGCAAGTATTGTCAGCGCCGCAAAAGACAATGTTATGATTGACTGTATACTGCCAAATCTAAAGATATCATTTAATACTCTCAATCTTTTTCTGAGCCGAGAACCCTTTTTCATGAATTAATACCTTTCTCATTATACTTTTTCTTATACTCTCTCGGAGATTGTCCGGTATTTTTTTTGAAGAAATAACTAAAATAACTAACATCAGGGTATCCTACTGACACGGCAACCTCTGCTATTTTCTTGCTGCTGTCCAATAAAAGCTCTTTTGCTTTTTCAAGTCGTATTCGCATAAGAAATTTTAAAAATGTCTCACCTGCTTCTTTTTTAAATATTATAGCAAGATAACTTGGGCTAATATAAAGAATATCTGATAACTTCTGTATTGTTAACTCGTCATCATTAAAATTCTCCACCATATAATCTCTAGCCCTTTCAAATAGAACCTGAGTGGTATTTGTTCTTTTTCTAGAAATATTTTTCATTAAGTTAATACTTAATTTATTGATCCATGTTTTGGCATGTTCGATAGACTCAAAACTATTGAATTCCATATACATGTCTGATTTATCCGGCAATACATCTGATGATTCAATTTTAAAAAGTCTCGCAAGCTTCATTAATGACGAAATAATTTCTGTAAAATATAACTGGTACTCTTTTAGAGAAGCACCGGATTCACCCAATTCATTAAAAAGACTATCAACCGTTTCAGTTACTTCTTTTTCACCTCTGAACTTTATACTTGCCACCAATACTTCTTCTTTATCTCTGTCCAAATGATAGAAATTATTTACTCCGGGTTCGAGATCCTCAACAAATATTACCTTATTCCCGGAAAGAATCAGCTTATAATTTCTTGCTGTTATAGATGATAAATATGATTCTCTTATATCTTCAAGATCAGTATATATTCTGCCAAGTCCTATAGAAACTGTTAGCCTGAGAAATTGGCATATGGATTGTCTCGCTTCATCAAGAATTGAAAACATCTTGTTCCTTGCATTTGTTCGGTCTTTGCAATCAATCCCAAGTATAATTACTATCCCGTCATCAAGTATAAATGACTCCCCGATATTATGTTTTTCAAGTAGCTCACTTATAATATTAAAAACAGCAAATCTTTTTAATTCAATCTCATTTTCTGTAAAACCACTGGTTTTTATACTCCCTGAATCAATTTTGCATATGGCTGCAGCAAACCACGAGCCATGGAGCTTTATGTTCATTTCATTTATCTTTTCAACTGTATATTCTGAAGAAGCTTTTCTAAGAACCAGTGAAACCATAAAATTTTCTTTTAGAACAGGCAGACTTTCCTGATAATGTAACCTGAGTTTTTCTACGTCTTCTTTTTCTGCAATTTCAGATAATATCCGATTTTTAAGTTTTTCAAGAAGATCATTAATATCCTTTGGCAAAACAGGTTTTAATATATAGTCAGAAACTCCGTATTTAATTGCAGTCTGGGCAAATTTAAAATCATCAAAACCAGTAAGTATAACTATTTTCACTGCTGGGTATTCTTCCTTTATAGCAGCAGTCAGTTCAAGCCCGTCCATAAAAGGCATGTTAATATCAGTTATTACTATATCGGGTACACACTCATCAAAATAGTCCAGTGCTTCGCGGCCATTTTCCGCTTCACCAATGACCTCAAACCCATAATGGTTCCAGTCTATTTTATTCTTTATACCAATTCTTACTTCTTCTTCGTCATCAACTAAGAGAACTTTAAACATGCTTCCTCCATATTAAGAAAGGACTGTTGAAATGCTTAACCCCTGAAGTGTTATGTCCTTTATATATTAAGTTTACTTCTAATAACTCAGATTGACAAGAAAACTAGAAACCATTTGATTTTTATAGGCAACGATGTGTTAAAAATCTTACGTACACAATGGGGTTTGTGTTAAATATTTTTAATTTAAAAATGGCAATTTGTTTTAGTTAATGCGTTTATTTTTTTTGATATTTTCATATCTATTTAAAAGGGATATTTGCATCTCTTCGAATGTTAATTTCGTCAACAACAGCATTTCCCCTACGTGTAAGCAGATACCACACTGCATCAGCAATTTCTTCTGGATCAATCAGAACAGAAGCATCTAAATCAGGACGAGTGCCAAGAACCATTTCCGTTGCTACTCCACCTGGCGCAATTGCATGAACACGGATACCGTATTGCTGAACTTCCTTCGCCATTGCCTTTGTGAATCCCATTAATGCATGTTTTGATGCAGAATATGCTGATTGATTATCATAACCCTTTATTCCAACTACTGATGAAATATTGATTATTGAAGCACAATCGGATTCTTTTAAATACTGAATACTTTCTTTAGAAAGGAAAAATGGTGCTCTGGCATTAAGTTTCATTATCTCATCCCATTCATCAATCTCAGTCTCGCCCATAGATTTAGCAAATGCTTTTCCTGCATTATTAATAAGAATATCAATTCCGTCCATCAAAGTCGCAGCTTCCTTAACTATCTTTGCCGGTGTTTTCTTTTTCATGAGGTTTCCGTGAATATAGAAAGTTCTGTCACTATTAAAATATGTTTTAACGTTATCAAAACTTGTTTCACTACTCGCACATAGACAAAGGATGGCGCCTTCAGATGAAAGCCGTTTTGCAATTGCAAGTCCTATTCCCCGGCTTGCACCGGTAATAAGTATTTTTTTGTTTTTTAAATCTAAAATATTCATACTTTTTTCAACTCAAGAGTCGCAACTATATCAGCACCTGAATTTGCAGTATTCTTTATTATTACCTGTCCCTCTTTAACCGGCGCATTAACTTCAGCTTTATATATCTCTTTCATAACATCAAATATCAAATGCCTTCTAATTGCCTTACTTGTTTTTACCGGAACAACCGGCAACTCTCCGTTTATGACCTTTACTGTAGAGGTGACAATTCTTACAGGCTTTGTTATTTCATCAACAGCATAGTCTAATCCTTTGCTGCAACTGTTCCCCTTTACTTTCAAAACTTTGGTACCTTCATATTCAACTGTCATCCTGCAACCTTTGGGGCAACGGATACATACCATTTCTCTTTTCATTTCGATTTTGCCTCTAGAATCATCTTTCTGCCTTTAATATCTTCGGTTGATATTTTGACGTATTCCATTTCCGCCGGAGCCAGTTTTTTAAACTTTTTAGAGTAAACTGCCTTACCCTTGCAAACAGCATTAAATTTCACAGATTTCATAATGCCTGTTGAGCGGAAGTAAATTTTAATTTTTTCTTCTTTGGATGTTATATCAATAAACTGCGGAACCGTATAACGTATGCCCTCGCCGGCTATAACTTCTACACGTTTCTTGGTTTTGCTTGTTTTTCCTTTTATTTTCTTAGCAGCTGACCCTGCGGCCCTTTCCGCTTCAAGTGCAACATAGTCTACCAGATCATGAACATGAAGAACATTTCCACATGCATATATTCCCTCAATATTAGTTTCAAGATTCTGGTTAACCATTGCTCCGCCCGTTGCCTGATCCAAAACAACACCAGCTTCTTCAGCTAATTCATTTTCAGGTATCAGCCCTACGGATAACAAAAGAGTATCGCATTTTACATATTTTTCTGTGCCCTTAATTGGTTTATAGTTTTTATCAACCTGGGAAGTAGTTACCCCTTCAAGCCGTCTTCTACCATGTATTGCTACCACTGTTGTTGATAGATGCAGAGGTATATTGAAATCTTCAAGACACTGCACAATATTTCTAGTTAGCCCGCCAGGGTGAGGCATTATTTCACAAACTGCTTTTACCTTCATTCCTTCAAGGGTCATCCTTCTGGCCATTATCAGTCCAATATCACCGGATCCTAGTATCAAAGCAGTTTTTCCAGGTTTCATTCCCTCTATATTTACAAATCTTTGGGCAGTCCCAGCTGAGAAAATACCACTTGGATTCGTCCCTGGTATTCTTAGTGCGCCCCGAGGACGTTCTCTGCAACCCATTGCGAGGATAATACTTCCGGCTTCATAAACCATTAAACCATCCTCAGGATTTACTGTTGTTATTCGTTTTTTTGTATCTATAGAAATGACCATAGTATTAAGTTTATATTCAATACCAAGTTCTTTTACTTTTCTTATATATCTCAATGCGAATTCCGGACCTGTCAGTTCTTCTTTAAATACATGCAGGCCAAAACCATTATGAATGCATTGTTTTAGAATCCCACCCAATTGATTATCTCGTTCGATTAAAAGAACATCTTTAATTCCGGATTTTTTCGCTTTTACTGCAGCTGCAAGACCCGCGGGTCCGGCTCCGATTATAACAAGGCTTCTTTTTTCAATCATTACCGGTTCCTTTCTGTAAGGATGTTTGATCCTCTGTCGCCTTTAAGTACATCTTCTTTTTCAATTTTTAATTCCTTTGAAAGTATTTCCAATACAACAGGCAAACAGAACCCCCCCTGACAACGCCCCATACCGGCTCGGGTTCGTCTTTTTACTCCGTCTACAGTACGTGCCCCTGCAGGACGTCGGATGCTGTCAAGCACTTCTGCCTCAGTTACATTCTCACACCTGCATACAATTTTGCCATATGCCGGATCAGCTTTTATTATCCGTTCTTTTTCATCAAGTTCCATATCTCGAAAAAACTCATGTGTATCAAGCCCCGGTTTATATTCAGCCTTTTTATTTAATCCACCTAAACTTGTGCTAACAATTTCTGCTACATATTCTGCTATAGCAGGGGCAGATGAAAGCCCTGGCGATTCTATACCGGCTACATTAACAAACCCAGGAACAATTAAGCTTTCCCCAATTATGAAATCACCTGTATCCGGCGTGGCCCTCAAGCCGGCAAATGAGGTAATCACTTTTTTTAGATTTAATTTTTTACATGTTTTTTGAGCAGTTTCATATACATATTCCAAACTTGCAGCATGCGTTGTACTATCTTCTTTTGATTCAGCTATATTTGCATCCGGACCAATGAGAAGATTTCCGTCCACTGTAGTCATAACTAAAACACCTTTTCCTTTATCTGAAGGAGTTTGAAATATGACCCGTTCTACAATTCCACCTTCAGATCTATCAAAAAGCAAGTATTCACCTTTTCTTGGAGTCAGTGTAAAAAATCCATCTCCGGCCATTTTAGATATTTCATCGGCATATATCCCTGCGCAGTTTACAATAATTTCAGTTTGTATTTCACCGTTATTTGTTTCTAGTGTGAAGTTGCCTTTTCTACCCCTGATATCAGTTACTTTAGTCTCTCTTAAAAATTCAACACCATTAATAACCGCATTTTCTACTGCCGCAATATTAAGTTTATATGGAGAAACAACTCCAGCTGTAGGAGCATATAATGCAGAAGTGATTTCAGGCGTTAAATTGGGTTCCATTTCACGGACTTTCTCACCACTTATTAATTCCAATCCTTCAATGCCGCTAGTAATTCCACTGTCATATAGTATTCTAAGTTGTATTTCATCCTCTTCGTTGAAGGCAAGAACGAATGAGCCTGTATTCTTATATGGCACACCAAGAAGTCTGCATGTCTTTGGCATCATTCCTGCTCCAAGTATATTAAATTTTGCTTTAAGCGACCCGGGTTTGGCATCATAACCGGCATGAACTATTCCGGAGTTTGCACCGCTTGCACCCATAGCAGCATCAATATGGCTGTCAATAATGCAAATCTTAGCATCGAATCCTGACAGGCTTCTGGCTACCATTCCACCGACTACCCCTGCTCCAATTATAGCAATATCATATTTTTCTGTCATTTTATCTATTTAGCCTTTCTAGCTGTAGTTTCATTTTTAATATACCCTTTATGAAAAACCAATACCCCCGAAAACAAGAGCTACCAAGAAAGGGAAGACAACGAATACGCCGAACATTATGAGAAGATATCGAAATGTCAATGAACCTTTTTTCAAAAAATTGCAGAAGATCATTAGAAATACAGCACTTAATACTGTTGAAATATAATTATATGCACTGCCACTTTTAAATAGCATGCAACTCCCGGAAGCAATTATACAAATAATATTAATGACGTATATTGCGACACCAATGTAAAATGCAATATTCCATATTTTTTTCTTATCAACAGTCATTTTCTTTTTCTCGCAGCGATTTTAGTCACCACTGAATCCTTTTCAAATTTGTATTTCTATCTTACCTTACTCTATATATAACACAATTTCCTCTCATTGTGTTCCCTTACACTGTTACTTCCTGGTCCTAACTTCAGGGTTTCCTCAGAATAATTCTATTTCACCTTTAGATATTTTTTCAAGTGTTATTGGATAAAGTCTGTGTTCCTGAATTAAAACTTTTTCAGCGAGCGTCTCCGGAGTTTCATTTTCATCAACGGGTACTTTTACCTGACTTAGTATTACACCTTCATCATAATTCTCATTAACAAGATGCACAGTTGCACCGGATTCCCTATCACCGGAAGAGATTACCGATTTATGTACATTGATACCATACATTCCACTGCCACCATGTTTTGGGAGCAAGGCGGGATGAATATTTAGTATTCTGTTCTTATACTCTTTAAGTACTACAGACCCGAGTTTTTTCATGTATCCCGCTAATGCAATAATATTTACATTGTGTTTTTTCAAGACAATATATATGGCCTCATCAAGGTCGTTGTCCCCCGGATAATTCTTATTACTTAAATGATAGACAGGTATTCCGGCTTTTTCAGCTTTTTCAACAGCACCTGCGTTTGAATTATTGCAAATAACTACACTTACAGCACCATTAATTTTGTTATCTTTGCAAGCATCAATTATTGCCTGCATATTGCTCCCTCCGTGGGAGGCCAGTATGCCTATCTTTAGTTTCATCATCTCTCCTATAATAATGGCACGGAATTTCTGCAGTTTTCAACCTGCTCAACAGTTGGCATTGATGGAATCCCACCTTTGGATGTGGCAGCTGTTGAACCTGCTGCATTAGCAAAGTCAGCAATATCATAAACATCTGCTTTTTTTAGTTTATCAATATTCCCTCCGAATTTTGCCAATTTATATAACACAGCACCTATGAATGCATCTCCAGATCCTGTGGTATCAATAACTTTTGTATTATAGGTTCTCAAAAACCCTTTTCCGCTTGCATGTCTGTAATAGCATCCTTCGGGGCCAATTGTTGAATAAATAAGCGGAATGTCTTTTTTAAACAGTAGTTCTGTTGCCTCTTCAATATCGCTTATACCCGTAATAAATTCTACTTCTTCACCGGATATTTTTAAAATATCAGCATATTCTAGCATTGATGATATTACTTCTTTTGCTTCAGCCAAATTATCCCAGAGCAATTCCCGAAGGTTTGGATCAAAAGATATTAGTTTTCCTTTTGTTTTGGCATACTCTACAGCTTTTTTTGTAGCATTCCGTGAATCTCCCTTACTCATTGAAACAGATGAAAAATGGAGTATGTCGCAGTTATCAATAATGCTATAGTCTATGTCAGATTCAGAATACATCATATCTGCCCCCGGATTTCTATAAAAGGAAAAGCTTCTGTTTCCGGTTTCATCCAGCTGCACAAAGGCAAGTGTGGTATTTACTGTTTTTGAATATACAAAGCCTTTTGTATCTACATTTTTATCTTCAAATGTTCTTTTTAAAAATTTACCGAACTCATCATAGCCCGCCATACCCATAAAATATGCAGGTGCTCCGAGTACTGATGCAGCAACTGCCGCATTGGCCGGACCACCCCCGGGATTACGCTCAAATAAAGTATTGCCATTTCCTGACAAACCCGCCGGTGTAAAGTCTATTAAAACTTCTCCCACAAAACATATTTTAAGCATAAATATCTCTCCTTACCAATACTCCCTAAATAGTATATCAATTGCTTTTTGATTTCAATAACTTAAGTGCTTATTGAATGTTAAAATTTTTATTGATAATCTGAAAACCCGGTAGACATGATAATAGTTCCATCATCTAATACTATATAGCATTCAGTATTGTCTGTTTTTTCAATCAGCGCAAGCCCTTCCTCGACTCCCATTGCAAAAACTGACGTTGAAAGACCATCTCCGTCTATTGATTGTTCACTGATTATTGTCACTCCGGCAATATTATTAACAACAGGATATCCTGTGAAGGGATCTAATATATGATGGTACAGAACTCCATCTTCTTCAAAGTTTCTTTCATAAGGGCCGGATGTAACTACTGACATTTCATCCACTTTAACAATTTCCATGTAATTCCCCGTTGATTTGAACGGATCCTGAATACCAATTTTCCACTTGCTGCCATCAGGCTTATTCCCTAGAGTTAAAACATTTCCGCCAAGGTTGATTATAGCCCCACTGCAACCTTCGTTTTTTAAAATTTCTGCAATTCTATCAGCAATAAAGCCTTTTGCAATTCCTCCTGTATCAATTGACATTAATGGTTCGGTTAAAAAAGCTGTATTGCCACAAAAATCAAATTTTTCAATGTTTATCAATTCAAGTGCTGACTCTATTGCATCTGAGCCCGGAAGCGCTGCTTCTTCTGTACCAATCTTCCAAAGATCAACCAGAGGTCCTATCGTTATATCAAAGTATCCATTGCTTTTTTCATAATTTTCTAAGCTTTTTGCAAGTATAACCATTGTTTCGGGTTGAAGCTCCACTTTTTCTGCACCTGCGTTATTATTAATTTTATAAATATCACTGCCTTCGATTTTCTTTGACAGAATTGCTTCCAGCCTAACTATTTCCTCAAAAGCAGCATCCAGAGAATTCTCTTCCTGACCTCCGTAAACAGTTAACGATATGACAGTACCCAGATTAAAACTATTGCGCGAAACTTCTGCATCACTACCCGTGCTGCATGCTGTTATAGAAATCACTATAGCTACTAATAATATAAGTAATTTTTTCATTGTTTCCTCTTTGATTTAATTATATATAATTATGGTCCCTTTTTAACTACTATTCAATATTTTCGTATATAATTATGTATATGAAAAGAAAGAACCTCTTAAAAGAATTTTACACTATGCTTCGTTACGGAGCAGTAGGTCTGGTAAACACCGGCGTGACGGCTGCAGTTATATTTTTAGTGAAGCTAACAGGGATGCACTACTCTTTATACACTTTAGCCGGTTATGCCGTTGGAATTACAATAAGTTTTCTCTTGAACCGGCGATTTACTTTTAGAAAACAAGATAACAAAGCAGGCGGACAGCTTATTAAATTTCTTTGCGTCACAATTTCGCTGCTTCTTCTTACCCAGCTTCTGCAATACCTTTTGATTGACCTTGCAGGTATTAACGAAACCATTAGTGTCATTATTGGTATGGTTTTCTATACAGGCACCGGCTATATCTTAAACCGACTTTTCGTCTTTAAATGACATCAGTTAAACTAATAATATTGCTCTTTACTTTTCCTGAACTCTTTTATTCTTCTATACAAAGTACTCTTTGAGTTTAGTCTCAGAACCTTAATCGCTTCATCCGCTGTCAACTCTTTTTTATCCATCCTCTCAATAACTTCTTCAAGTCTTGGAAGTGGTACATTTATCTTTTTTCTTCCTCTGAATTTATTTTCAGCTTTTGCCCTTTTTATACCTGCTTTTTGACTATTTTTCCTCTTCATAAACTCATAGATGTACATATTCTTGATTACTGCTAAAAGGTTACCTCTATTAACATCATTAATAACAAAATTGTCTGTTTTTAAATATGCACCACTGGTTATTACCTTCAGTAGTTTTTTTAGCAAATCGAAATTTGATTTTGTTATCATATCGAACGAATGTATTATAATTTTGTCTCCACAGACCACATTATCTATCTCACTTTTTATGGAAGGCTCTATATATCGGTCTACACCCAGGCTGTCTCCCGAATATGTTCTGTCAGATCTAATCAGCCATTCCAGTTTATCAAGATATTTCATATTAACTTCATCAAGTAACTCCCATAAATCCTGCCGATTCTCCTGAGGTGTCCTTTCGTATATAAATGTAGGCAAAATGTTTTCTCTGATATACTCATCTTTCCTCAAATCAAGGTTTATCCCAGGTATTCCTTGAAAGAATGATGAATCTAACAAATCAATAATCTTATAAACTGGTCTGAAAATATATTTATATGATTCATCTTGGTAAAAAATTTGTTCTATATCACAAATAGTATATTTAATTCTGTATTCGTCTATTAAGTAAATTGTTCCCTTTACACTATGTATTTTCATTTTTTCATTCCCAATCTTTTATATGAATACCGTATTATCTTTTCAAATCTATTGTATATCATGTGCTTATAAAAAGTTTTTTGAATATCAGATATAAATTTTGTATTACCAATAATAACATTTATTCTGAGTATATCTATCAATTGACAAACTCTGACCAAAGCCTTATTACACTCTTCATACTCCATACTGCTGATTACATCAAAATATGAGCTTTTTCGGTTGTTTACATGTATTTGCGAGGTGGGAAACTTATAAATCCTTTTATCTGTTTCTTCATTACTATCAATAATATTCCTCATCTCATCTAAATCAGTAAGATTTGGATACAGGCAGGACCCATTATCAAAAACCGGCGCAAGGGTATATATGCCATTTTTTTTCACAAATCCCCAGTTTCCTCCGTGTCTGTCGAAATTCCCAAGCAGTGCATCGACAATATATATTGTCCAAAACATTTCTATTGTATCCTCTGGATTATCCAATTTATTGTTACATAGTAAAATTTCCGTTATATCCTCATATGAATATGTAAATTTCTCTCTGTCCTCTTCAATACTGCTTTCTCCTACATCATTAAAGGAGACAAAGTTCTGATTCGGCCCTATAAAATCTTTTACTACCACAACAGGTTCTCCCTCAAATGTACCTAACACCGCTTCTTGTACATTGATTTTAAGGGACTCAAAGATCTTACACCCAATATATTCAGAAATATGATTATTACGCAAACCGAATCTTGTTTGTTTTTGAAACTTGATAATATAATCATCACTATTAATCGTTACCCCTATTTTTTTTTCTGTTCCACTGTAGATTTTGTTATTTTTTTCAAAATTACTATATTCCATATAATTACTCCATTGTGTCATTAGACTATCTTATTAATTTTGACACAATTATATGCCTAAAATTAATCTGTGTCAATAGACTATCCTTTTATTTATGACACACTATCTGCGGATAAATTTGCTTCCCATATATGTTCTTATTACAGACTGGAAAAGATACTGTATTTTAGCATAACAAAAAACCACCCTTAGTCGGCTAAAAACCCAGAACGGGGAAAAATCTTGATTCGTCATAATGATTCTATCTGTCAATGCGTTCCTCGTAGCGATGTACCACAGTTTCTGAAGGAAACGAGGAACATCGCAGGTGCTTTGATTACTATGTCACTATCACAAGTTTAAAACGCGTGACATAGTTATTGGCACCAAACTCCTCTACGGTACACACCTATCGGTAAAACCTATGACTATTTAACTATTGTTCATCTCCGGACCATAAAAAAACAACCACTTGATCCTAATACAAATTTAAACGGAGAACAATCTTAGCTTGTCATAACGGTTTATATCTGTCGGTGCGTTCCTCGGAGCAATGTACCACAGTTTCTAAAAGAAACGAAGAACATTGCAGGTGCCATGATTACTATGTCACTACCACAAGTTTTAAAACGTGTGACATAGTTATTGGCACCAACCTCATCTGCGGTACACACCTATCGATAAAACCTATGACTATTTAACTATTGTTCATCCCCGGACCATAAAAAAAGATGCGTAATGCATCTTTTTTTATGGTCGGGATGACAGGATTCGCCAATGCGTACTTAGTTCCCTGGCGCATGCCCCACGTTTTCTGCGAAAACGTTCGGACAAGTTCGAATCCCGTCATTATATTTAAAGCATAAAAAAACAACCACCTGCTGGTGATTGTTTTTTATGGTCGGGATGACAGGATTCGAACCTGCGGCCCCCTGGTCCCAAACCAGGTGCGCTACCAAACTGCGCTACATCCCGTGGCCGTGCGAAATAAATTGTACAATATTAAAAGACAGTTGTCTATATATTTTTTGTTGAAATCATCATGTTTTCAAAATGAGCCAAAAATATTATTAAAAAAATGAAAATTGTCCCTAGGGATAAACAATCAAAAAAGCACAAATTATCCCTATGGACAATTTGTGCTTTTTATGAGAAAAATAGTTTATAAAGAAAAAGACCGCTACGGGAGCGGTCAATCCTGTCAAAAAAACATCTATGCAGATGTTGTTGCTATAGGCACAAAGATCCTCGCTGCCATTTCCTTGTTTATCATGAAAATACCGTTTGGACTGTCATTTACCAATTCAAGATTTTTTACATTCTCTTCTGCATTTGCTTCTTCTTCCACTTGCTCATCTACAAACCATTTTAGAAAAGAGTTAGTCTTATGGTCTCGCTCTTCTATTGATAAGTCTACAATTTTATAAATCGAATTTGTTATATACCGCTCATGGTGAAGAGATGCTTTCATCGCTTCAAGGGGAGATTTATATGTGCTGGTTACTTTTTCGATTGTTCCTAACTCAGCGAGTCCGCCTACTTCACTAACATAATTAAAAAACTTCATGGCATGATCAAGTTCTTCCTGAGCCTGTACCCTGAACCAGTTTGCCATTCCTTTTAATCCCTGATTTTCAAAATATGCCTCGATTCCAAGATACAAATATGCTGAATGAAATTCTTTCTTTATCTGTTCGTTTAATAATTTTAAAATACTTTCGCTTACCACTTTAATTACCTCCTTTTACGCTTAAGTACTATATACCCCTGGAGCTTCAATGGTAACATTGCAAATCATACTGTTAATAGTATGTAACGGTTGACCCTCTTTCAAGCAACCCTGATTCACCAAGCAGATATACTGCCAGAAGTATTATCGCTATTGTTATAATTACTGTAAAGAAGACCTTTAGTGCACTGACCGGTGCCTTACCGCTGAATCGACCGGTCTGCCCGTTAACCATATAATTAAAAACTTTTTTCCGATACCTGTATGATGATATCCAAAGCGGAAACAGGGTATGCCTGTATTTTATATCCGAATATGAAGTCTTCAATCTAAGGTTTCTGACTTCATCAGCATTTATTTTACGTGTAATTTCCTGTCGTAAAATATTTACTGCTTTTTCTCGGGCAATCCCCCAGCCATCTTTTAAAGGAACGGCATATCTTTCAGCAGCAAACCCTGATAAATAATCCGGCTTATAACTAACAAGACCTTCTATTCGAAATGGCTCTACTCCTGCAACCATTGACCTATTCTTACTATTAGAAGCATTAACAAGAAGATCATTAAAGAATCTGTCATATGTTCCGCTTACATGTCTCCATCTAGTTTTCCTTACCTGACGTGTTCTTCTCTGGGGCTTGCCATTAACCATGACTGTGTAAGATTGGGTTACATAATAATATGTGCCGGCTTCAGCTGCATATGCAGTAAAGCTATCTGAATCATAGGTCCAGTATGGTATATAAATACCATTTATCTTATCACCCTTATATTCCTTTTTTAGAGAACGAGGGGCAAAAGGTTTGCGCGAAATCCATTTTTTAAATAGTCCCTTGACCTTTTTTCTTGATATTCGAAAAGGAATCAGAGATTCCGGCTTAATACCGGAAAACTCTGATAAACTCACAACATGAGGAGATCCGCAGAACCCACATTTATCGGCTGTTGCAGAATCTTCAAGCACAGTTTTTCCACCGCAGTTTTCACACTGCATTACTTTGGTTTCACCCTGCCACTTCTCTTTTGGCTCATTATCAAGTGATGATTGAAAATCATGTTCAAGTATTTCATCATCTAAATCATCTATTTGTGTAATAGATCCGCAATACCCGCACTTTAACGCCTGGCTCTCAGGGTCAAAGACAGCCGCAGCACCACATGAGCCACAGGGGAACTGCCGTGTATTTTTATCAGATACATTTTCCATCTATGAATGACCTCTTAGTGTTTGCATGTTTTTCAAGCTTTAGTTCCGCATTCAGGGCAGAACTTAGCTCCCAGTTCTAATGCTGCTCCGCAATTTTCACATACAGACTGTTGTGGACTTCCGCACTCAGGACAAAATTTTGCGCCTTTATCAATCGGCTTACCACATTTCACGCATGAATCTTTTAATTGTGCAGTAGACGAACCGCATTCAGGGCAGAATTTCGCATCGGCTAGTATATTATTACCGCAATTTGAACATTTCAACTTTGCGGTTTCTTCAGACTTCATTGCATCGGCCATAGCTTTTCCCATTGCTATCCCAGCACCAAGACCAACACCGGCTCCGGCCGTTCCGCCACCTTCATTTTGAGCTGCATCTCTTATTGCCTCAGCAGTCTGATACTGGGTATATGTTTTCATATCACCAACAACACCCATCTGAGTTTTCTTATCTAAAACCTTTTCAACTTCTTCAGGCAAAGAAACATTTTCTATATATAGCGAAACAAGCTTTAACCCCAGGGATGTGAATCTTGGCTGCAGATTGGTAACTGCTTCCGAACCCAGTTCATCATAGTTCATTGCCATATCAAGAACGGGGATTTTTGATTCTGCAAGAGAATCTGAAAGTCCGGATACCAATTGCCTTTTTAGCTGTCCCTCAATATCTCCGGTTTTAAAATCAGGATTAGTTCCAAAAATTTCTCTAAGAAACTGAGTTGGGTCGTCGACCTTAAACGAATATATACCAAAAGCTCTGAGCCTTACGATTCCAAAATCAGCATCTCTTCTTATTATTGGATTAGCAGTTCCCCATTTCCTATTGGTGAACTGTTTCATATTCACAAAATATATATCAGCCTTAAACGGTGAGTTAAAACCATATTTCCATGATTTTAGTGTTGTCAATAATGGTAGATTCTGTGTTGACAGTTCATACCTTCCCGGTTGGAACACATCAGCAATCTGTCCTTCATTCACAAAAACTGCAGCCTGTGATTCCCGAACTGTCAGCTGCGCCCCCATCTTTATTTCATTACCTTTTCTTTCAAATTTCCAGACCATTGCATCTGTAGCTGTATCCACCCATTCAATTACATCAATGAACTGACCCTTTATAAAATCCATAATACCCATAACATCATTTCCTTCCAACTTGATTTACTACTTTAATTTTACCCGAATAAGCTACTCTTTTCCATCAGAAACTCCAGAATATACATTTTCCTCGTTGATTTAACAAAACTTCTTCATAATTTTGGAAAAACAGTGGAGGGATGATTTTCCATTAAAAACCTCAAAATATGTGTTTTTTAGCCCGATTTAAAGAAACATCCCTATATATTGTATATTTCCCATCTCTGTCATACAATAAAGCGGAAAAATAGCGGAGGGATGATTTTCCATTTATGAGTAGTGTAGTTACTGGACAAATTATAAATTTTATTAAAGAATATAAAGCAATTGAGCCTGATGATGTAATAGCCGTGGGTGTTTCCGGGGGCAAGGACAGCATGGTTATGCTTCATGCTCTTGCCGATATACAAAATTATTTTGAAATACCCTTTAAACTTAAGGCCTTTACAGTTGCCCTTGGTTTTGAGGGATTTGATTTAACACCTGTTGAAAATTTATGCAGGCAGATTAATGTGCCCTATGAAATCATTGAAACCCACATTGGCGAGATAGTATTTGAAGCCCGTAAAGAAAAAAATCCATGCTCATTATGTGCAAATATGCGTCGTGGAGCTCTTAATAATGCTGCAAAAGCTGCTGGTTGTAATAAGGTTGCACTTGGACACAATAAAGATGATGTTATTGAAACTTATTTAATGAGTCTGTTTTATGAGGGGCGATTCAATACTTTTAGTCCGGTTACATATCTTTCAAAAACGGAATTGTATGTTATCAGACCCCTTTCATTTTCTTATGCTAAAGATGCACGGTACTATCGTAATTTATTCGAATTACCAACTGTTGAAAACCCCTGCCCTGTCAGCGGCAATACCGGTCGTGAAAATATTAGAGAATTTATTAAGACTCAGGCCCGTGATAACAAACATTTCCGCGCTAATATTTTTGGGGCAATCAAACGAAATCACATATCAGGCTGGTAAATTGCTAAAGTATTTTCCCTAGTTTCTTAAGATACTCTTTAAAATCATCTTTAACTTCCTCTTGCTCAAGGGCAATCTCAACTGTTGCCTTAAGGAATCCAAGTTTATTTCCTACATCATATCTCTTCCCTATAAATTCATAACCATAAATATCCTGATTTTCAAGTAGCATAGCTAATGCATCAGTTAATTGAATTTCATCATTCTTGCCGGGTTTCGTTTTTTCAATACACCCAAATATCTCAGGATTAATAATATACCTGCCCATGATTGCAAGGTCAGAAGGGGCCTCTTCAACCGCAGGTTTTTCAACCATTTCTTTAATGTTATAAAGTCTGTCTGCTACCCGTTCCCCACCGATTACTCCATAACTGGATACATCAGATATATCTACTTTTTGCAATCCTATTACAGAATTGCCAAATTCATTATACTTTTCAATCATTTGTCCTATGCAAGGAACGTCAGAGCGTACTATATCATCCCCTAACATTACTGCAAATGGTTCATTGCCTATGAATGCTTTTGCTCTATAAATCGCGTGTCCTAATCCTTTAGGTTCCTTTTGTCTAACATAGTAAATATTAGCCAGTTTTGAAATATTTTCAACTACTTCCAACATAGCCATCTTATTTTTTTGTTTCAGCATGTTTTCAAGCTCAAAGGATTTATCAAAATGATCTTCAACCGCACGCTTGCCCCTGCCTGAAATTATAATAATATCTTCAATACCAGCTGCAACTGCCTCTTCAACTATGTATTGAATTGTGGGCTTGTCAACAATTGGAAGCATTTCTTTTGGCTGTGCTTTTGTTGCTGGTAAAAAACGTGTTCCAAGTCCCGCTGCCGGAATGACGGCTTTTCTAACTTTCATATTTAAACCTCCCGAAATAGTAGAATTATTCACAATTTATTAACATTTTCCATATATCTTTTTTGTACCTCGTGGTATATACTCTATACAGATATAGTTTTTATTAAGATTTTTCATTTATATTCCTCGTTGAACATATATCTAAGTTAATTTAATATCATCTAGCAAAAGCACTCATCACCGAAATTATTATTTTTATCATATCGAAGGGGTGCTCTTTTTTTGCGCATTTATATACTGATTCTTCCCCGCAGAGCTCTGATCAGTGTAGCTCCATCAGTATATTCGATGTCAGCTCCTACCGGTATACCATGAGCAATACGGGTCACTTTAATTTCTAAGGGTTTTAAAAGTTTTGATATGTACATTGCCGTAGCTTCCCCTTCAACTGTGGGGCTTGTAGCTATAATAACTTCATCTGCACCATCTCCAAGTCGTGCCAGTAATTCCTTTATTTTTATATCGCCAGGCCCTATGCCTTCCATTGGTGAAATAACACCATGAAGAACATGATATCCACCACAGAATTCTCCTGTTTTTTCCATAGCAATAACATCCTTAGGCGTCTGAACCACACATATCATTCTTTTATCTCGTGAGCTTCTGCATATATTGCACGGATCCCCATCAGAAATATTGCAGCATATTGAACAGTACGCAACTTCTTTTTTTACATTCTTTATAGCCTCTGAAATAAACTCCAGTCGATTATCATCCATATCCAGAGTATAAAAAGCCAGCCTCTGTGCCATTTTCCTCCCTATTCCCGGGAATGACTCAAATGCTTCTATAAGCCGCGAAAGTGCTTTTGGGTAAATTCCTGACATATATCACCTACATACCGGGAATTTTCATTCCGCCGGTTATACCACCCATTTTAGACTGGGTTTCTTCATCTACTTTTTCTATAGCCTGGTTAAATGCTGCCATTATTAAATCCTGTAGCATTTCAATATCTTCAGAGTCAGCAACATCAGGTTCAATAGTTATAGCGGTCATTACTTTTTTGCCATTCATCTCTATTTTTACAGCTCCGCCGCCGGCCTGTCCTTCAAACATTTTCACTTCAAGCTCTTTCTGAGCTTTTTCCATTTCGACCTGCATTTTCTGAGCTTGCTTCATTAGGTTACCGAAATTATTTCCACCCTTGTTGCCACTCATGGTTCCTCTAGCCATTGTCTCCTCCTTATTCTATCTCAAGCTTTACACCAAGTGCCTCAGCCTGTTTAGCTTTTTCTTCGAAAAAGTCGCCTCCGGATACTGTTGTTCCTCCGGAATAAGCATTTACCTCGCAGTCACTGCCATACATTTTATCTACTGCTTCCTTTATTATATCAATATTAGCCCGACTTCCGCTTATCATCTTTTTATTAAAATCTTTAATGAAAGTTATACTTAATTCATTTCCGGCAAGTGTAGCACTTGAGCCGTGAAGATACGGCGCAACCTCCATTGCATTTTGGTTGTTCAGCTGATTGATAACATCCTTCCACTTAAAATCCGGATTTATATCCGCTCTTTTCTTTGGCACTGTGGGTTTCGACTTTTTTTTCTTTATATCTGCTACTGCCGGTTTACGTGTATTCACTGTAGGTCTGTAATTATCAGCTGCAGGTGTAGTTACCGGAGCGGCATTTTTTAATCTATTCATTTTATTTTCAAGTGCAGATATTCTTTCCCTTAGAGACGCCTGTTCGGGAAAAGATATATTCATTGATGAAATGTTTATTAAAACAACTTCAAGGTATGTCCTAGGTTGAAGTGATTTTTTAATTGTTGCTTCTGCCGCTGACAATTCCCTGATTGCATATGTTACAAATTCGCTGCCCATTGTAGCTGCCTGATCTTTCATAACAGCTATCATGTCATCACTGCTTTCAATAAACATTTCGGGATTTTCGACGCCTGTACAGATCAACAAATTTCTATAATAGTAAATTAGACTTGATAGAAACTGTGCCGGACTTTTTCCCTGCATAAGCACCGCATCAGCTATTTCAAGTACCTTTGGAATGTTTTTATCAAATAACGCCTGTGCTATGTCAGCAGCAGCTTCATCCTGAAGAATCCCTGCACTCTCAAGAACAACATCTACATCAATTTCTTCTGATCCGGAAGAAATACATTGATCAAGCAAACTGATTGCATCTCTAAGAGCCCCATTTGCTACCCGGGCAATAATTCTCATAGCCCTGTCGGTTATCGAAACTTTTTTATCTTCAAGAATTTGGTTTAACCGTTCAGTTATTCCTTCAGCAGATATTCTATGGAAATCATATCGCTGACATCTAGAAAGTACTGTAGCCGGAAGTCTGTGAGGCTCAGTTGTTGCAAGTATAAAAATAACATGAGACGGCGGCTCTTCGAGCGTTTTCAAAAGAGCATTAAAGGCCCCTGTTGACAGCATGTGAACTTCGTCGATTATATAGACTTTAAATTTAGCCATTGCAGGAGCATATGCAACTTCATCCCTAATAGAACGGATATTTTCTACCCCATTGTTAGAAGCAGCATCCATTTCTATAACATCCAGCATGGTGTTATTTAGAATACCTTTGCAAATATCACATTTGTTACATGGATTGCCGTCCTGTGGGTCAAGGCAATTCACAGCTCTTGACATTATATATGCCATACTGGTTTTGCCTGTGCCCCGTGTTCCGCAGAAAAGATATGCATGAGCAATCCTGCCTGTTTTCACGGCATTCTTCAGAGTTCTAGTGACATGTTCCTGTTCAATTACTTCATCGAATGTAACGGGACGCCATTCCCGGTACAGTGCTATGTAGGACATAATACCCCCTGTAGGTTCATTATGTATGATTATATCAAATTAAAGACATAAAAAAAACCGCGCACCCACCTTCGAACACATTCAACAGACGCTTTCGGCACAGCCGGCTCAGATTAGGTGAACCTGCGGCACATGTACAGTTCCGCTTACCGCTGCTTCCTTCCGGATCTGACGGGATTCACAGACGTTCATTGCGCAAGACCAAATCTTCAACACCACTTATGCCGAGCTGCTCTACTACCTATGCCCTCCGGTGGGAATTAAACCCTGCTTGAGCGGGTTGCAGGTTACGAGGCACCGCTAATTCCCCGTCTAGCGCGGCAAGAAATATTATATATTAACTTGTACATTTAAACAACGGTCAAACTATCCGCCGGATAGTTTATTAAATACTTGTTAATCGAAATAGTAAATTCCACCCCTAAAATTATTGATACGGAACTTACTATTGCAAATTCAATGGTGGAAGTTAATTGTTCAAATAGTTATGATGGTTATGGTGGTGCCTCTTGAAGGAGACA
>Ga0307989_1000420_pt1 | contig 27994 bp, 33 predicted proteins | sample EllFjometagen185_FD_203164 | JGI IMG/M metagenome (GOLD analysis project Ga0307989, IMG submission 203164) | Marine microbial communities from Ellis Fjord, Antarctic Ocean - #185 | ecosystem: Environmental > Aquatic > Marine > Unclassified | place: Southern Ocean | collected 2014-10-08 | reverse complement strand
GCACTCAAATTAAACACCAGTCCCTCCAAACTCTCCTCAATCCCCGTCGCCTTGAAGTCCGCTTCCGGGTCAGTTCCAAAGGTCAGAGTGTTTTTCTTTGAACGACCTTTCGTCAAAGTCTGAACTCTCTCGTCATCAATATTCAAAATTGCAATGCCAGTCTCCTTCGAAAGTGCGTGCACAAGCTTCGCCTTCTCTTCGAAAATTTGGTCCAAACTCTCGAACTGACCTTCTTCCAAATGAACAGGCACAACCAAATTCACAACGGCAATATCCGGCTTCACAATCGACATCAAAACATCCATGTCTCCAGGAGTATCAACTCCGGTTTCCACAACAAGAACCTCGCTATACATCTTCAAAAACGATTTATAAAAACCCTTCAACAGAAGGTATCCCCATTTCATCGCACTACTATATCCACTTTCCATCCTCAAGATCGTCAACGGCAACCCAAATTCAGTATTCATATTCCCAGGATTCTTCAAAACCCTGAACTTCGAATTCAGCACAGTATAGATCGCTTCCTTGATACTAGTTTTCCCCACAGATCCAGTGACACAAATCACTTTCCCTTTAAATTTACGCATTCTACGTTTTGCAAACCTCTTAAGTAGAAATAAAACAAAGCTTTTGAAATGTTTCTTCATAAAACAGCTAGTTAAACCTGATAAGGCCAGCAAATCCTACCACATTCTCGGTTGAAATACCACAAAAAGTCGCTATACTGGAGCCCAGCACGGCAAACCTCATGCCAACGCTAATATTTAACACCAAACCTATGAAAAAATTCACACTCCTACTACTAATCCCCCTACTAATGACAGCATGCGGAAACCCAATCGCGGTAATCGAAACAAACCACGGAACAATCAAGGCAGAACTGTACAAAGACAAGGCACCAGAATCAGTTAAAAACTTCATGGAACTCGCAAAACAAGGAAAATACGAAGACACAATCTTCCACAGAGTAGTTAAAGGATTCGTAATCCAAGGAGGTGACTTCGAAAACGGAAACGGAACAGGTGGATACGCCTACGAAGGACCTGGGACAACAGTCGTTCTCGAAACAAGCAAAGGCCTAAAACACGTACAAGGAGCTCTCTCAATGGCTCGAAACGGATTCGACAGAAACTCAAATGCCAGCCAATTCTTCATCGTAACTCCAGAAGACGGAGCCGACTTCCTAGACGGAGAATACTCAATGTTCGGTAAAGTTATCGAAGGAATGGAGGTCGTCACAAAAATCGAAGGAGTAAAAGTCGGCCCAAACGACGTTCCTCTCAAAGACGTAGTTGTCAAAAACATCACTATAGAATAATGAGTAACGCCCCTAGCGAAAGCGCCCAAGCCCACTTCAAGGTAACCGGAAAGGTCCAAAATGTTTGGTATAGAAGGTTCGCAGAAAAGCACGCCAAAACCCTCGAGCTCAAAGGCACAATTACAAACATGCCCGACGGCTCAGTCGAGGCTCAACTTCAAGGAACCCGAGCAGCCCTCGACCAATTCAAAGCCTGGTGCATGGAAGGTTCGCCAAACGCACATCCAGAAACAGTAGAGATGACTCCAGAAGAACCAGCTCGGGAATTTACGTCTATCGAGATAGGTTAACCCTCGGACAACCTATCAGGCCGACAAGGTCTATTGGCTTGCCATTCAGCAGAAGCTAGCCTGGTTCGTTTGCCGATTTCTTCCAAGGCTTCTGACACATCAGGAGCAAAAAAATCTCCAACATTAGGCCTTACGTCGTGTTCCCATTGTTCTTCAAGCATTTGTAGCAAAGCCCCTCGTTGGTTTTCAAGTGTTGCTAGTTTGTGTGCTAGCCTAGCTCCGTCCTCTAGGTCGGGCATCATAGCGTTCAACCGATCAATTCCACATTCACCTTTTCCTCCGTCTCCGCCTTCGTAAGCACGAAGAAAGGCTGCTCTCGCAGCAAAATCCGCATCAAGTAACCCCTCTTTCTCGGCAGGCGTCGTTCCATATTGTTGACCTCCACTTTCAACACCACCCATAATTAAGAGTGTTATAAAATAGGAGAGAATCCTAACATTTAGGCCATAGCTTCGTCAAGAATTGCTTTGAAAACCTCAGGGTTATTCACAGCAAGTTCAGCAAGCATTTTTCTATTGATCTGGATGTCCTTCTTGAACATTCCGTCAATAAGTCGACTGTATCTGGCACCATTTGCTCTGCAGGCAGCATTAATTCTAGCAATCCATAGAGCTCTGAAAGTTCTTTTCTTTAGTCTTCGATCACGATAGGAGTTTTGACCTGCCTTCATGACTGCATTTTTTGCACGACGGTAGAGTTTTGATCTTCCGCCTCGGTAACCTTTGGCTGCCTTTAAAACTTTTTGGTGCCTGCGGTGGGCGTTCACGCCACTTTTTACTCGGGACATATTATTAAGTTAAATATTGATAATTTTTAAAACGATCGTTGCCTACATTCCTAGCTGCTTCTTCACATTCTTCAAAACTCCTGGAGAAACTACAACACCTTTTCTCCCAGACTTTTTCTGTCTTTTAGACTTGTTTGATAACAGGTGGTTTTTGCAAGATTTCTGAACTCTAATCGTTCCGCTTTTCCGTACCTTTACTCTCTTCTTCAACCCGCTGTGTGTCTTTTGCTTCATTTTTTTTAGGTGTTAATATCATTAAAAGTGTATTTCCTTGTCTTTTTGGATACTGTTCGATGTCTGAAACATCAGATAGCCACTCGCAAAACTTCAACATTTTCTCTTTGGCCATATCTTGGTACACAACTTCTCTTCCCTTGAAGAGTAATGTGACTTTCACCATGTTCCTATCTCCTAGGAACCCTCTTGCTTGTCTCTCTCTGACTCTAAGGTCGTGTTCTCCGGTTTTGAAACCGATCCGAACTCCCTTTACCTCTGTTTTCTTCTGTGATTTTCGGTGTTTTCTCTCAACTTTATCTTGATGATAAAGATACTTTCCATAGTCCATAATCTTGCATACTGGTGGATTCACTCTCGGAGCAACCTCCACTAGATCCAACTCAGCATCTTTCGCTAACTCCATAGCTTTTCCATATCCCATAATCCCCATTTGTTCGTCGTCTTGATCTATCAGACGTACAGTCTGACTCCTGATTTCCGCGTTTTTTCTGAGCCTTTTAGCTATGTGAGAAGATTAAAAACTATTGGTGCGCTGTCCCCTCCCGTAAAGCGCCCGCAAAATATAGATAATTGACCTCTAAAAGTCAAGTAAAGCTTGTTCATTCAACCATTCCTGAACTATTCCTGGCGCGTACCTGGAGTTTTCCCGTCGAGCATTATTGCTTCGGCGATTCCGGTATCCCAGTCGAATCCCTCCGCGGCTTGACCTGCCCCAATCATAAATCGAACATGGGCAATGTCTTCTACAAGCCTTAAGGCGTCATCGTCTAACCCCATGCTTATAGCAAGAGCCATAGCCCTTCCTCCAATCTTTCTGCACTTGCCGTGGTCGGCCATAGCCATCTCAATTTGCCATCTTTGAGGATCTGTCAAAACAGGAGCTCCTTTCTTGGGCTGACGAACGCCTAGGCGCTCAAGCTCAACTGGAAGTCTCTCTTTAGGGAAGTCGTCCTCAAACCACTCCCTTAAAAGTTTACCAGTTTCTGCCTCAATAGCTTGGAAGAAGCCCGCTGCAACAGCTGGCTCAAAGGTTTCAACAAGACTCGCATTAAGCTGTGTTCTCAACAGGAAACAGTGAGCATTATGGGTGATGTCTGGAGATACAAATCCGGTGTCTGGAGTAGCCGCATCTGCAGCCATAAGGCTTTGCAGGTCAGTGACCCGTATAGTGACAGGGCCTTCTCGCTCTGTTCGGTCGCCAAGTGATGTTGTTCTATCTTCGCCATCTCCACCTCCATTATTATCAACAGTCATAATTTTAAAATTAAAGTTTGGAGAGCATTAAACCAAAATTTTCCATACCTTGTCAACCAATCACCCACCTGGTATAAGAAACTCATAATAATAAACAAGATGTCAAAGCAGGAACAAATCACAATTCAGTCGATGTGCGACACAAAAACCGAAAACATCGCACAAACCGTTAAGCAAATCCTCGCCCTCGAAAAAGAAGGCGCAGATCTAGTACGAGTCGCAATTCCCAACGAAAAAGCAGCTCTTGCTCTTTCCAAAATCAAACGCCGCATTCACATTCCCCTCGTAGCAGACATTCACTTCAATCCCGCCCTTGCAATCTCAGCGATCAATAACGGCGCAGACAAAATCCGAATCAATCCCGGGAACATTGCAGACAAAGAAGCCCTTATCAAAATTGCAAAACTAGCAAAAAGAAAGAAGGTCTCAATCAGAATCGGAGTCAATTCAGGCTCACTCGAAACTCGCCTGATCGACAAACACGGCGGCCCAACAGCCCAAGCCCTAACAGAATCAGCAATCACGTGGGTGAAATTCTTTGAAAAAATCCGTTTCCCATCGGCGAATCGCCAAAACCTCACGATCTCAATCAAATCAACCGATGTCGAAACTACAATCCAAGCGAACGAGCTCCTCCATGCAAAACTAAAACGAAGAAAAACCCAATACCCAATCCACCTCGGCGTAACTGAAGCAGGACCACTAATCCCAGGCGTCACTCGCAACGCAATCGCCCTCGGACATTTGCTCCGCCAAGGCATCGGTGACACGATTCGCATCTCGCTCACAGCCGACCCAATCCAAGAAATCAAAGCGGCCAAAGAACTTCTCAAGGCCCTCAACTTGTACGACAAAGAGCCAACAATAATCTCTTGCCCAACATGTGGCCGCACGGAAATAGACCTACCCGCACTAGTCACTTCGCTCGAAAAACAACTCGCAAAAATTACACCAAAACTTCCGCCAACCAAACGCAATATCAAGATCGCAGTAATGGGTTGTGTGGTAAACGGACCAGGCGAAGCACGCGAAGCTGACTACGCAATCTGCGGCGGCAAAAAACTCGGCGCAATATACCGCAAAGGTCGCCACATAAAAACAGTTCCAGAAACCGCCCTCATAAAAGAGCTAATAAAATTAATCAAAAAATGACCCCAAAAATCAACATCCTCCTTCTCGGCTCAACCGGCTCAATCGGGACCCAAACCCTTCAAGTTCTCAAAAAACACAAACGCAAATTTAACGTATACGGTCTGGTTTGCCATTCCAACAAAAAGCTTCTAAGCAAACAACTCGCAAAGCTCACAAAGTCGCAAACCAACGCGCCCAAAACACTCCTCACTTCAAAATACGCGCCGGCCAAAGCAAAGCAAAAACTCGAAAAACTAATCAGCAATCCAAAAGTCGACCTAGTAATTAACGGCATCTCAGGAGCCCAAGGTCTAGCCGCTTCGAAACTCGCACTCAAACACAAAAAGCCACTCGCCCTCGCAAACAAAGAATCAATAATTCTGGACGGCAAAGTTCTCGTCGCTCTTGCACGCACAAACAAAACCCCAATTCTTCCACTCGACTCCGAACACCACGCCGTGCTCAGACTTCTCGAAACCCAGGGCCTCCAAAAATTCAACTCAAACCGTGTCAAAAAAATCACAATAACAGCATCCGGCGGACCATTCTTTGACCTACCAAAATCACAATTCGCAGCGATCACCCCAGCCAAAGCTCTCAAAAATCCGAACTGGTCAATGGGTCCAAAAATCCTCATCGAATCAGCAACACTCCTCAACAAAGGATTCGAAATCATCGAAGCACACCACTTATTTAATTGCCCACTGACAAAACTCAACGCCATAGTCGATCGCAAAAGCTACATCCACGCAATCGTAGAATTCAAACGCACTACGAAAACGAAAACCCAACCCGATTCCCCGGCCCACACCCTCGCTCTCGCATACAAACCAAACATGAAAATAGTAATTGAAGACACTCTTCTGAAATTTCACTACGACGCCAACGCCCCACAAGCAAGCTTCAAAAACCGAAAGCTGAAATTGTTGAACCGCACCCAACTCACAAAACACAAACTCCGCCCGATCCCCCACGCCAAATTTCCAGCTTACAACCTCGCAATAAAGGCGTTCAAAGGTGGAAAAATTCGACAGCTCTACAAGCAGTCAGAGAAGAATATCGAGAAATTCCTTGATGGGAAAATTAAATTTACCGAAATAGTGTAAACTACCCCCATGCATCCACCCCTCAAAATGGCCCACGCTGGCCTCCCCCAAAAATCGCAAACAACTTCCCCACTCCGCGAAAATTCTCCGGAAGCAATCCGCGAATCCCTCAAACAAAAAATAGACATTATCGAAATAGACGTACGCAAAAGCCGAGACGGAATTCTCTTTTGCTACCACGGATTCCCCTGGCCAAAATTCCTTCTCGCCTGGTTCCTAAGATTTTTCAAATACAAAACAATCCATTCCCTCACAAAAGCTTCAAAACTCAAAGACCTTACAAAAATCATCCACAAAAATCCCGGCAAGACCCCAATCCTATTCCTCGACATCAAAGACAAACGCATCACCGCAAAAGAAATCCGAAAAGCCACAAACCTATTTCCAACAAAAAACCTTTGGATCGCCCCAACAAACTTTCGGTACCTCAAAAAACTCAAAAAACAATTCAGCACGCTCGCGGGCTCGTCCACTAGCACAACCCAGACCCCAACCTACGTCTACAACTTCTACTTCCTGAGCCCACAACGAGGCATGAGAAAACTCTCAAAAGCCGGAATCAAAATCTTCAAAGTCCTCCCGTGGCAACTCTCCCCAAGCCTCAAAAAAGAAGCATCAAAAAGAGGCCTCAGCTATGCCTTCGACCGCATTTTCGTCAGCTCGGACCACAAATGCAAAACCATCATCAAGGAATACGGATGTCTTTGGGAGTTGGGGTGAGGTAGGTGTGCCAAGAAGGTTTTTCCATTTTCTCGACCCATCTTTGAATATCAACGCCATGCCTTAAAACATATGTTATTTTCCCATTTTCGATAATCAAAGCAAAGGGGTAACTGTGGCCGTCTGCCAGGGCCATAATGTCCTGGCGGAATTTGTCATCTCCCCCTATTGCTTCGTAAAACTCAAACATCTTGTAGCCATCGGCCACCATTAATGACTCAATGCCTTTTAAACGCCTTTCGGCATGTCTACAAGCGCGACACCACTCAGCCGAAAACAAGAGCAAGACCTTCCCATCTTTTAGATCCTCAAGAGAAGAGGGTCTCTCGAAAGTGCTTTCCTCTGGCGTAGACAAGTCTGGATATTTAGAGCAACCAGCTACCCCCAAAGCCCAAAAAGCAACTGCGCTACGAGCAAACCCAAACACCATTTCCCTTCGCTCCGGAGAAGGAGGATCTTGGGGCTCGCAAGCCTCGGCATCCTCTACAGCCATCAAACCATTTCTCATAACTTGCTATTTAATATTAAGGGCCAAGTATAACCCCACCTCCTCAAAAATCAAATAAATTTGCATATACCCAACAGGTTTGGCACAATGGTCCCATGAATCACGCGATTATTTTAGCTGCAGGAACCTCCGAACGCTTCAACAAGGGACGCAAGAAAACAGAGGACAAGCTCCTCGTGGAAGTAAAAGGCCGACCAATTATTTACTATTCCATCTCAAGTTTGAACGACCACCACTTGGTCGATTCTATCATTTTGGTCGTAAGCAAAGATAACAAAAAAGAGATCCAGGCAATTGTGAAGAAATACAATTTTTTGAAAGTCAAAGAGGTAGTAGAAGGGGGCAAAACTCGCCAAGAATCTTTGGCAAAAGGCATCAGGGGTTTTAAAAAACCAGAGCCAGGTCCACAAGATTTGGTAACAGTTCATAATGGAGCAAATCCACTCCCATCATACGAGGAAATCACAGATGCAATAGTTGCAGCCGAAGAAAAAGGTGCGGCAATCGTTGGGCACAAAATCAAATCAACGATCAAGCAAATAAAAGGTAAGAAAGTGGAAGGAACAATAGACCGAAAAACATTATTCGAAGCCCAGACTCCTCAAATAGCCCAATACGGTATTCTCATAAAAGCACTGAAAAACGCAGAGAAGAAAAAGTTAGAAGTAACCGATGAGGCGATGCTATTGGAAGAAATCGGCCAGGAGGTAGAGGTGGTCCCAGCACACGAAAACAACATCAAAGTCACAAGCCTAAAAGATATCGAGGTAGTAAGGGTTGCACTGGGCGAAATGCCAGGCAATTTCTTTGTCGGCATCGGCCAAGACTCTCACCTTTTCTGCAAAGAAGAATACGGCCTAACCCTCGCAGGAGTTCTCTTCAAAGACCAAAAGAAACTCGAAGCCAACTCAGACGGCGACGTGATTCTTCACGCACTTTTCAATTCGATTTCACAAGCAATCGGTGAACAATCCATAGGAGTATACGCAGATGAAATGTGTATAAAAAAAGGAATAAAGGACAGCTCGAAATACCTAGAGCCACTTCTCAAAAAACTCGAAACCAAGAAACTCAAAATCCACAATCTCGGCGTAATGATCGAATGTAAAATCCCAAAAATCGACAAGATAACGCCACTCCTCAAAAAATCTCTCGCAAAAATTCTAAAAATAGACGCAAAACGCATCGGCATCACGGCAACTTCTGGCGAGAACGCAACAGCCTTCGGCGAAGGACTAGGAATCCAATGTTTTTGCATAGTTTCTTTGTCAAAATGATCGCCTCAGCTAATGAAAAAACTCACACTCCAATCCAACGCAAAACTAAATCTCTCTTTGGACGTACTTGGGAAAGACGACACAGGCGCGCCCACCGACGCAGCCCCATACCACCTCGTCCAAACAGTCTTTTGCGAACTCACCCCGCAGAATTGTAGCAATTTCCAACCCGACCAAATAACCATAGAAGAACTCCCAGAAAACGCCCAGCCAAAACCACTCGAACCCGACAACCTAGCCCAAAAAGCCCACGACCTAATGCTCGAAAAATCACATGAGCTCAACGCCCAAACAACCCAAATCAAAATCACACTCACAAAAAACATCCCACTATCCAGCGGGCTAGGCGGCGGCTCATCCAATGCGGCAACGGTAATAAAAGGATTGAACAAACTCTGGGACCTCAAACTAACAGCCCCAGAAATGCGCACGCTGGCCGCAAAGATAGGGATGGATGTATCATTCTTTATCGAAGGCGGCTTGGCGCTCGGCGAACACTACGGAGAACAAATCACTCAACTCCCGCCCATGCAAGGATTGGCATTCACCCTTCACGACCTGCCTGAATCAACAGGCCTCGGCGAAAACCCCAACCCAAACAAAACCCAACAAGCATACGCTTCACTCGACCTCTCAAAGTGCGGCAAAAACACCGCCCAAACCGAAGCCCTAATCCACGCAATCAAAACAAACGATCTATTCGCGATTCACAAAACTCTCCACAACGATTTTGAAACGCTCCTCCCGAAACCTCTTCCAAAAAACCACCACCTCACAGGCTCAGGACCAACGAGGTTCGTTATGGCGTAAATCTGTCACACTGGACTAGTCGCCACTTAAGCCATCGATAAGAAAGCTTCTTTCTGGACTTAAATCCCCAACCTTGCTGAAGAACGTTCTTTTCAAACTATCTCTCAAAACATGCCTTAACCCGGTGACAGTTACTATCTTTGCATCTGGATGAGATTCAGCTGTTTCACGGAGCTTGGCAGCCATAATATTGTCTCTAGGTCCCATAGGGGGAGGCTGCTGGCCGGGAACTGGGAGAGTTGTTGCCTGGAGCTCTTTGTCGGTACCAAAAACAGGGGGCAAAACATCTCGGAACACCTTTAACATAGTGGCAACATTATTAACTTGATTAGCCCTAAGGGTCTTGGCGGTGACGCCCCCGGCTTTAAGGGCCTTGGCGTTCCTGAGGGCTTCTTGTTTAAGAGCTTCGGTAGGGGTATCAAACTCTTTGTCCCCTAGGTAGTCGACGGCAATTCTATGCCTTTTTCCAAAACTCTCAGCAATTCTGTACTCAAAACCGGCAACTCGTTGTACATCAAGGAGTACTTTTGCAAGGGCATTGGGTACTTTTTTTTTGCCAAAAGTTGAACGAAGCCGCTCCATCTGCTCAGCCATTCCAACAGGGATACTAGGACAACCTTCCAACAAAATAATATCAGGAGATAACTCTTCTAACTTGCCCATCAAAGCATCAGCCCCTTCAGGGTCGGGATGGAAACTACCTATCATGTGTATGTTGGCCATAGCAAGAAAGATTAAGAGTTCAAGGGTTAGAATTTTAACACAAAACGGCGGGAAGTCAAGTTGCGAGCACCTTTCCTCGAAACCACCACCTCACAGGCTCAGGACCAACTCCCTTTGTGCTTGCATAACTTCGGAGCAACTCCTCCACGCTTTTTCTGCAATAGGAGCTACGTCGTCATCAGACAACCCAGCCTCAATAAGATCTGTGGCAAAGGAATTAATATCCCCTTTAAGTTTTTTTCCAAGGAAAGGTGCTTTGAGGAATAAATTTATTTTTGCAATGATTTTGTGAGCAATAACATCAACACTACACTCTTCGCCGGGGACCAAATGTAAATAAGTTGTATCTTGACCCGAAACCCTTGCCCAAACTTTTTGCGCAATCAGCCCAATATCGCTGTCAGACAACCCAGCACTAGCAAGCTCTTCAGAAAAAGAAGTCATGAGATCTCCAACAGGCTTTCGAGTGAGTCTAGAGCCAAGCAGTTTTGTTACTTTGCTAGAGACTCCTGTTGCAAGACTATCAATGTTGTCATCCGCTAGCTCTTGTGAGGCCGGCGTTGTGGCAGGGAGGTTACGAAGAAGAACCATGGGTGTTTTTAAGAGACAGCATGTTAACAGAAGGCACAGAGAAATCAAGGACGAATCCGCGGGTTGACAAAAGGCCCGTACACAGGTATAAATACCCACTATTTTGCAAACAATTGTTTCAACAAAATGACAGAACACCAAAAACACGACAGAGAACCACACATAGACTTGAGTTTAGCTCCAGAAGACATTCTGACGCCATCCACTCATGCAGAATTGAATCAAAGATTCGGCCTGCCTAGCTACAGTGCAGTCTTGGACGGGGTTGTGGCAAAGTATGGAGAGGAAAGCGTTGCGAAAACAATGTTGTCACTTGAACAGAACGCTCATGTGGTCTTTTTATCTAACGCCTTTTATAACAACATTGACTTGGTCTTTGAGAATTATCAAAAAGTAATAGAAATCCAAAATTGCCTGGGAGTGATTCTCTCTGGGAAAGAGGGGCAAGAAGTAGATGAATGGGAGACAGCCGAATTATTGATGGAAGCTATACACGTGGTCTCAGCACTTTTTGTGCTAACAAAGGCGGGCCCACAAAGCGAAGTTTTGGACAGAGTCCTAGGTTTTTTCAAAAGCGTAATAGAGGGTGCGAATATAAGAAATCAAGCGGTTAAACTCGGACATTTGCAAACAAAATTGGAAGCAATAGCAGAGTGTAGAACTCCAAAGGATTACGAAGAGGTTCTAAGTCTAATATCAGAAGGTGTGCTGACCAAAGAAGTGCTGGTAGAAAGAGCAAGTCTGTCCCCGCACCTTTACCAGACGATAGGACTAAAAGTCTTGGATGCTTGTACGGTTCAATGCTCCTTTTGCTCAGAAGAATGTTCCCCTCATATAGAACAAGGACAGTCGATAAAAATAGCAGACTTGGACAAATTAGACGCGGTATTTCAAGGTACTCACACAGTGGCTATCTCAGGAGGAGAGCCTTTGGAGCATCCAGAAATCGTAGAAATAACAGAAAAGTTAATCGAAAGAGGTCATCATGTTACATTTGTGACAACAGGGGGCGACATAGAAACATTAGAAAGACTTCTCCCAAGCTTAAAACGCTTAAGCGAATATTCTGTGAATCTTAGTTTGCACCACGAGTGCGGTCGGAAAGGACGTAGAAATATGGCAACTGCAATAGCATTCTTTCTAAAACACAATATTACCTTTGCGATAAATTATTTCGACACAGTAAAGGAGACTATATTTGAACACCAGGCGTTAATCATTGAGATTATGAGCGAACTCGAAGGGATGGAGTTGCGGCATGGCTTAGACGTGGAAGAGGGGGTGAACGGTGCAGCTGTTTTTATGCAAAGAACACGACAGATTCCCACGCCAAACAACACATCCTTGAAATTTGCGACAGCCCCGATATTACCAGCCGGGAAGGCGGAAATGGATGTGGAGGCACAACAGGCTGTAGGAGCTACACTGAGCTTTGTTCATCGTCAAGGGCGCAAGTCTAGTAGTCTATGTAGTTTTCCACTTCCTGACATTAGGCCAGACGGAACAGTGAGTGGTTGCAGCTCTGTCGTTGGGTCAACAAAAGTAAAGAGAGCTATGGATCATTGGCCAGAGAGTGTAGGGGAGTTGCAAGCTGCTATGGCTGAATACCACAAAAACTTGCGAGTTATTTTGGGTCTTGCTGACGGAGCTAGGGAACATCCCTGCGTAATTCATAGGAGGTTTGGCGGCAAAGCCTAAAACCCTCCCCGTCCCTTCAACGCACGACTAATAGTAATGTCGTCGGAGTATTCGATGTGTCCACCAGTCGGCAACCCTCGCGCAATCCGCGTAACCTCAACATCATATTCCATCAAAGCCCTCTGAAGATAAAGAGCAGTCGCCTCCCCTTCCAGCGAAGGATTGGTCGCCAAAATAACTTCACGAATTTTCGTAACACTGCAGTCTTCCCCATCGTCACCACCACCCTCTTCCCTCGAATCCCGAACCCTTTTGATCAATTCATTAATCTTCAACTCCTCAACCCCAACACCATCTACGGGAGACAACACTCCATGCAAAACGTGATATAGCCCATCATAGTCCCCAGTTTTTTCAATAGCAGCCGCATCCAAAACTTCCTCAACAACACAAACCTTCCCGCGATCCCGAGCCTGGCTCTCACAAATCGGACAAGGATTCTGATCAGAAATATTCCAACACTTGTCACAAAAAACAATCCCCTCTTTCAGCTCACGAACCGCATCAGACAAACCGTTGACCCTAGAGTCCGGCGTCCTCAACAAGTGCATCGCCAGTCTTTGGGCGGACTTTGGCCCAACCCCAGGCAATTTCGAGAACTCTTCAATTAATTTGCGAATACTTTTTGGAAGCATGGCGGGAATTATAAAATAGCCCACGCATTGTTGCACACCCTCGGTAAAAATTCTAGCTCTCATCTTCCACAGAAAGTCTTTCTATGTTTCCATTAACTGTAAGCCCAGCCCAATCTATGTCAGATCTTAATTGCCCAAGCACAACCAGTCTCCAACTTTCTTTCTTTGCGGTATCAGGGTTCTCGGCGATTTGGGCTGCTATTTTTGTTATAACCCCATCCATCCATTGTAGCTGATCTGCGATAAGTGTCTTTAACATCAATTGAATTTCTAATCTATCACGGGCTTCAAAATACGGAGTGTATGAATTTGCAGTCAGGTTCTGCATTTTAGCAGGATTTCCCTCTTCTACCGTTGCTCGCATATCCGAAAACTTTTTTCTGAGGAAGAATTCTTCGTTAGATTTTCTCACTTCTCTAACCCCCGCATCTATCTCGTCAAACCATTGTTCTAGGCTTTCATAGTCTTCGAGGATAAAGTCTTCGCCTAGAGATTCTCTAGCTGCCAATAGTCTTGCTTTAGCTTCTTCTACTCTTTTAAGAAGAGGCTTTAATTTTGTTCCCAAGTGCTGTTCCTCTACCAGTCCATCCATTTCAGCAACTGCCTCTACCATTTCCGCTTTGAGAGATGTTGCTTCCTCTTTCCAAAGGGACTCTTCCGAAGGGAGCTCTATGCTGAAAGCTGCAGCAAACGCCTTTATGCTCTCGTGATCGCCAGCACGTCCCTTCTCTGTGAAAAGCTGAATATCAATATGTCTAGCGAGATTTTTTTCCACAATAGTTTTTGTTGCCCGTCTATACTCTTCCAATTTTGGCACAGGGACAATCTCAGCAATTTGCTCCAGCATCTTAAAGTTATTACAAACATCCCCTATTCTCCAAATGGGATAACCGCGGTGGTTGGCAGGGTCGACGAGAGGATGGGTCATCGGGTAGGATATTTTTTCAGAAAATGTTAGTAGGAGTTTGCGGTACTGTTCATCACTTATATAGTTTGAAAAAACTTCTTTGTAAGAAGTAAGTATGTCAAAAAAATTTCGCAAACCTTTCGTGTGAAAGGGCAATGACGCATGTTCCTTGTCCCTATCTGTCACATCGGCTATTTCTGCCTGGTAAGCATTCAATAAAGCCAAAGATGTTTCAAATTTAACCCTTTCCTCCATATACTTGTTTTTGAGGAGCCCTACAATTGACCCTAGCGATGCCTCAGAGTTATGACTATAGTCGGATATTTTTCTCGCTAGAGACTCTATTAACTCTTCTCTCCCCTCAGTTGCATCCTCTGTAGCTGCAAGATCATCTCTTGTTTCCTCAATACCACTTTTAACTTTGGCAACTGCCGCTGGGTCAGCAACTTCAACCTCCGAAGCTTTTGCTTCAGGAGTAGCGGGGGTGCTTCCCTCTTCAGGGACTACAACCTTTGGGTCAATTGGTTCTTCAGGATCAGTCATATCTAGATTAATTTTTTCTAAAACACTTCTCCCGTAATTATACCACCAACAAGCCCGCCCGTCAACCGCCTGGACAGGTTTGAATTAACCACCAAGCCCACCCCTTATTTCAAAAAAACCTCTTCATAAATCCTCAAATCCTCAGTCAACTCCGGATGAAAAGTCCCCGCAACCACAACACCCTGGCGACCACTTTCATCTCCAGTTTCAAACTTTTGCCGAACCAAAACAGGTCCCCCGTCATAATCAGCCAAAATCTCTACACCATCCCCTACCCGAGAAATCTTTGGTGCTCGGATGAAAACACCAGGAACAGTTGCACTTCCCTCCCGGAACGAAACTTCAACCTCAGCCTCAAAACTATCGATCTGTGTGCCATAAGCATTTCGCGTCACATCAATATCAATCAACCCAAGCGGATGAACTTTCTCATCCTCACGATCACTGTCTTCTTCATCAAAAACAGCCTTCCCAATCAAGATAGCTCCAGCACAAGTCCCAAAAACAACCCCTCCACGTTCAACAACTCCAGCAATCCCAGCTCTCAACCCAAACCGATCAATCAATTTCGACAAAGTCGTACTCTCGCCCCCAGGAATAACCAAGCCATCAAGATTTTCAAAATCCGGAGCCTTCTTTACAAGCAAAATCTCAGCACTACGAAGTTTTCGCAAAGCTTCAAAATGCTCCTCAACACTTCCCTGAATGTCCAAAACTCCTATTTTCATCTTTTGTAATGTTGTATCCACCATTTCTTCAAATGCGGCAAACTCAAACTAGACATGAAATACCCGATAACAGGTACAAAAGCATGCATCCACGCGCCTTCAACTTTCAAAAACAACATGTAAACAAAAGCCACAATATAAATAAAAACAAGAATAGTAACAGCCCGAAACTTGCTCACCTCCCAAGCCTTGTCTCCTTCGACACGCTTGTTCCGACGTACGATTTTCGCCAATTCTTTTTGTGCATCTAAGTTTTTCATCGCAAAAATGTTACACCAACCAAGAAATACTTGCAAAGCAAACCGTGACGATTGTAGAATGATCTCCAAATTTAAAACTAAAAACACAATAATTATGCCAGGATCAGAAAGCTCAGATAGCAATCACGAATCCCCACAACCACGACAGCCCCAACGACCAGACCGTAGAAGGTTTATGGAAGCCGTAGGTGCAATGTTCGCCCAAGAACCGCTAGCAGTTACAGCAAACGTTCTAGCTGCAACAACAGCAGCCTTGACGGCGGCATGCGAAAGAAAGGATACAGTCGCAACAGTCGACCACTTGCCACGAAAGAGTGACGAGGTAGCTATTCGCGACGCAGAGAGAATGATCGGCACAATGAATAATCCAGAAGAAATTGAACTCGACCTCAACGGAGATATATTAACTTCCAGCCTAGAGAGGCTGATGAGCCAAGTGCACCGAAACAGCGCAAGATGCAAAGAGGGGAAAAGAACAGCAGTGCATGTTGACGACGTTTTAAAACCAAGTGATTCAGGGGGTCTAACTCAACTGATGAAAGTGAGTCAGGAGCTCGAAGGTCAAACAATAGGAGAAGAGCTAATAACAATCCTGAAGGGTGCAGGGGCTGATGGCAAAGAGTTTATTGTCATAGAGCTTCAAGAGGTAAAAGAAGACGGGACGATAAACGATGAGGACTCAAGCCTCAAAGAAACCTTCTTGTACGAACAAGATCCAGCAGGTAGGGAAGGAGGTTGGGTATTAAAACAGTATTTTAAGAGAAAAAGCATCGGGATTACCGACTCAACAGGGGTAAGGTACACTTTTATAAGAACCCCAAAAGACAAAGTCGTGGAAGAATTCAGGGTATCCTTCAAAGGGAATATCCGTAAATACACATACACAACCCCAACCCAAACCTCAAGACCAATACCAATACCCTCCGATCCAAACGATTATCGGGGTGTTCCTAGTGATCTCGACATTGGGAACTCCGTCAGACAAATCGAAGAAATACTCAGAACATTTCCAGACTAAAACTCTTTCCCTGCAAACCTCTCTACATTCCCTGAAAACATCAGGGGTTCATGGCCAGAACCCTGTAAATATGGTATAATGATGGGATGGAAAATAGACTAATCTACAAAAATCCAGAGGCAAAAAGGGGGCGTTCAGTCACGCCTGCTATTGAGCAGGCCGCTGAAACATGTCCGAACATCACCCAGCAACTAGCCGAACTCAAAGATTCAATCAGTCCCCTACAGCTAGTCCCGGGCCTTACCCCAGAAAAAATCAGAGAAGCCAAGAGAAACCTACGAAGCGCTCTGGCAATAATCAAAAAAACATACGAAGACGAAACATTAAATTTCAATATAGAATTCACGGACCCAAAGCATTACCTCCCTTTGATGGTAAAGGAAAGCAAGTTGGACCCAGACGCAGTCTCTAGCATGGGAGCTCAGGGCTACTTTCAGCTAATGTCTGGTGCCAGAAAAGACGTGGAGGAACTTCTCGGACAATCTGTAGATATTTCTCCAACCTCAGTGAAAAATTGTGTGATAGGCATAGTTTATTACCACATATGCATGGAATCGTATGCCCTCATGGGACCATTCAAAAACTTGCCAGCCCCGGATAGAAGAAAGATAGGGCTGATGATGTACAACAAAGGGGTTGGTACGGTTATAAAACTATACAAAAAAACTGAAGCAACTTCATTCACGGACTTCACAACAAAACTGAACACTCTATTGGCACAACACCTGGGAGTCGAAGAATTGACCGAACAAGAAATTGGAGACACTAACTTCAAAGTTTGCTACCTCGAACATTCAGCGATCAGAAAATACAAAGAATTATTGAAAAAAGACCCAGAAAAGATTTTGAGAAAAGGCTTCAAAATAAAAGGAGAATCGATAGCTATAAGAATTGGGCAAGTCGGAGAAATGCTCCGGTACGTGAGAGTCATAACAGCATTGGAAGACTTGAATAAAAGAAAACTTCCTTGGCAGAGTACGCTTTTGGAAAAAGCCAGAATTCTCCCGCGATACCTGAAAGATCCTGACCAAGACTTCGAAAGGGAGGGTCAAGAACCACTTACAAACAGATTCAAATTCAACCCAAAAAAAGAACTGATATCGAGACCAGGAGGTCTTAAAAGATCGAAAAAAAGATCGAAAACTACTGCTATCGTACTTCACTCAATGGACACAAATACGAGAAAAGGTTTCGAAGAAGCCATGAAAACTAAACGCGTACATTTCTTTGTCGACAAGAAAGGCCGGATTTACCAATCATACAATAGCGCAGCAAAACTCAATCACGCCGGACGTCCCGGTAACAAAAGAAAAGCGAGCTGGAACGGCGACGAAAATATTTCTTATCACTCAATAGGGATTGAAGTAGAAGCATTTGGCGGGAAAGAAAACCCAAAGACTGGACAAATGGAAGGAGTAGAAGAGTGGGAAGGCCCGCAATACACAGCCGTCAAAAGACTAGTCCACTGGCTAGGAAAAAAATACGACCTCAAAAAAAGAGACGTTGTAGCCCACAGACAAGTTGCGTACGGCAAATGGGGTCGTGGACGAAAATCAGACCCATATATAAAAGTCGATTGGGACAAACTTGCTTTGTCAAACAATTCCAATTTGCTCGATTTGGATGTTCTGGCAGGAACCATAGATGCGAACATGGCCTCGATTAGGGAGGAGATGGGAAGCAAAGTAGGATGGTACGGCATGGAAGAAAGCGAAATCATGGCACTACGTCTTTCAGACAGACTTAGCAGCGTCGCTATCATGAAAGAAAAAGGGAGACAGGAATTGAAGCTTGGGAAAGTTGAGACTCCTTCAAAAGCCAAGCCAAAACCGAAGCCAAGGCCCCAAAAACGCAAACCAACTCAAAAAGAAAAACTTCCTAAGTACATAACTCATACTGTACGCAAAGGAGATGCTCTCTTCCGACTCGCAAAATACTACGGCCGAAAATACAAAACAAAAATCACATCAGCCGCAATCAAAGAAGCCAACAACCTCAAAGGAAATCTAGAGGTAGGACAAAAGCTGAAAATACCTATCCCAAGATAGATCTCGTTCCCCTACCACCCCCTTTCGGCATATTTGGTCTCCAGTTCATCGATTTCTTGACCCGGCATTGCTTCGCCAAGCCCTTCAGAAACCTTTGCAATTACAGCAGGATCATCGTAATGCATCACTGCCTCAACGATAGCTTTTGCCCGAACAGCAGGATCAGAAGATTTAAAAATTCCACTTCCAACAAAAACTCCATCGCATCCCATTTGCATCATAAGAGCAGCGTCGGCAGGTGTCGCAATTCCTCCAGCCGCAAAATTCACAACCGGTAAATGCCCAAGCTTTATAACTTCTTCAATCAAAGCAACAGGAACCCGTTCTTCCTCCTCAAATTTCTTCACACCAGCAGCCTGCTCAGCCCCTTCCAACTCCTGCAACCCAGCAATCTCCTCTTTGATAATTCTCATGTGTCGCACAGCCTCAACCACATTCCCTGTCCCAGCCTCGCCCTTCGTCCGGATCATGCAAGCCCCCTCGTCAATCCGACGCAAAGCCTCCCCAAGACAAGTCGCTCCACAAACAAAAGGAACTTTGAAGTCACTCTTCGTAACATGGTATTTATTGTCAGCAGGTGTGAGAACTTCACTCTCGTCGATATAGTCCACTCCAATAGATTCCAAAATCTGAGCCTCAACAAAATGCCCGATCCTAACCTTCGCCATCACAGGAATAGAAACAGTCTTCATAATCTCACGAATCATCTTTGGGTCACTCATTCGAGCAACTCCCCCATCCGCACGAATGTCAGAAGGAACACGTTCCAGGGCCATCACAGCCACCGCACCAGCCTCCTCAGCTATCCGCGCCTGATCTGCGTCCACAACGTCCATTATCACTCCTCCCTTCATCATCTGAGCGAGTCCTTTCTTGAGCTTTGGTGTGTTTTTATCAACAGTTTTATCAGTCATAAGTTTGATTATTAATATTTGAGCGCTATTCTCTCCAACTGCGCCCGCACATCCTACTATTCTCCCGCTCGTTTGTAAATAACCTCTTCTATTGAAAGTCCCCGAGGAAAAAGGTACGATTCTCTCCATTTATAAACCTCGCTAAGCTTATGCTCGAAGAACAAGAAATATGGAGAGAAGCCGAAGTGCTAGATTCTCTGGCCAACGACTGGGGAAACGAAATCTACGGAGTGACACTTATGCTTGTCGAGAACAGGAGTGGGTCTGTGGAAGAGGTGCTTTCCTCACTTAGAAAAAAATACCCACCAAAAACTTTTCAGCAACGTGTTGATGTTCAAAACGCCTCAACACTGTCACTAAGGGGAAAGTCCTACCCCGAAATAATTGTCAAAATCACAGACCCAAGAGTTCGAATGCTCGTAGAAATCGCAAACGCTTCGGTTGGTTTAGTGTACGACATTGGTGAATGTGAAAGCCGCGAGATGGCGATTCAAATGAATAAAGCCTTGATGTCTGGAGTTATTAAAGCTGCTGAAGTTTTTCAAGCCGAACTCAAGCAAGAAAGTACGCCCTAAAAATACTCATCAATACCCTTCACCTTCAAATCCTCAACTCCGTATTTTCCCAGAGCCTCGGCCATGATATTAGCAACTTGCACATTCGTGATCAGAGGAATGTTGAGATCAATCGATTTTCGTCGAATCAAATATCCGTCAGTGGCAGTCGCACGTGAATAATGTTTTGGAATATTTACAATCATTTCGAATTTGTGGTCCGCCATCGCACTGAGCAAATTCGGTTCTTGGCCAGAAGAAACTTTGTGAACTTTGTCAGTCTCAACGCCATTCTCGTTAAAGAAATCTGCAGTTCCTGGCGTTCCAAAAATCTTGAATCCCATCTCCTCAAACTTCTTGGCGGTATCAACCAAATCAGCCTTCTCTTCAACCCCTCCAATACTAAACATAATCCCTCCTCGTCCTCCACCTTTTCCTTCAGTGACAGGTCGCAAAGCTCTAGGCAAAACAAACCCAACCGAAATCATAGATTTCAAGAACGCTTCCTCAAGGTCGTCTCCAAAGCACGCAACTTCCCCAGTCGAAGCCATTTCCACTCCCAGCACGGGGTCCGCTCCCTTCAATCGTGGGAACGAAAATTGTGGAGCCTTAACCCCAACATGGTCCAAATCCAAAGTTTTATATTCACAGAAAGACAATAGTTCCTCGCCCCTTTTACTGACTTTCAGTCCACGCACATCTCCGCCCGGCTGCGCCGAAGAAGCACCAGCTCTCAGCATAGATTCAGTCGCAATTTCGATGAAATTGTAACCAGTTACTTTTGATGAAAATGGGAAACTTCTACTTGAACGCAAATTGCACTCAATCACCATCACTCGATTCTTTTTCGCGAGGAATTGAATGTTGAATGGTCCAGAAATCTTCAGCTCTTCCGCAATTTTCTTTGTAATAACTTTTATTCGACGAATCGTCTCGATATACAATTTTTGTGGTGGCAAAACGATAGTCGCATCCCCACTGTGCACACCAGCATTTTCGATATGTTCAGCAATCGCATAGATGACAAGTTTTCCATCCGAAGCCACAGCATCGATCTCGATTTCCTTTGCACCAGTCTCAAATTTTGAAATAACAACCGGAGCATCTTTTGAAATCTTCGCAGCTTTTCCTAGGAAAATCTCCAGGTCTTCGCGAGTATAAGCCACGCTCATAGCTGCTCCAGACAATACGTATGAAGGTCTCACCAATGCCGGATATCCGACCTTGTCCACGAAGTCGAAAACGTCTTCCATCTGCGCCAATTCTTTCCATTGTGGTTGGTCGATTCCAAGCTTGTCCAGCATTCCAGAAAACTTGTGACGGTCCTCAGCTCTATCGATATTTTCAGGCTCAGTTCCGAGGATTCGAGCCCCTGCTTTATGCAATTTTAACGCAAGATTATTTGGAACTTGCCCACCAGTAGAAACCACGACTCCAGTGACCAACTCTTTTTTCTTTTCCCCATTCTCCAACTCGTAAATGTCCATCACCCTCTCCAAACTCAATTCATCAAAATACAATTTGTCACACAAATCATAGTCAGTCGAAACAGTCTCAGGATTATAATTAATCATAATAGTTTCAAACCCTTCACGGTCACAAGTCTGCAAAGCATTCACGCAGCACCAGTCAAATTCCACTGAAGACCCGATGCAGTACGCACCACTTCCCAGCACAATCATCTTTCGACCAGCTCCGCATCCCTTTCCTTTCTTTCCGATTCCAAATTCAACATCATGCTTGTCGCCATGATAAGTCATGTATAAGTAATTCGTTTTGGCAGGATATTCCGCCGCCAAAGTATCAATTTGTTTAGCATAAGGTACGATTCCCGCCTTTTGACGAACGTCACGCACCGCCAATTCCTCTCGTCCAACTAGGAACCCGATTTGCTTATCAGAGAATCCAGATTTTTTTGCTTTGTCCAAAGTCTCAAACCCTTCCTCTCCCTCGAACTTTCCATCGTCATCTGCTATAACCTTTTCCATATCGACAATATTTTTCATTTTATCCAAAAACCAATGATCGATTCCGCTCCACTTCGCAATGTCCTCCACGCTCACACCTTCTTTCAAAGCCTGAGCAATGACAAGGATTCGCTTCGGGGTGGGTTTTTCAATATCTTCACGAAGACGATCTGATCGAATCTTCACATCTTCATTCGCAACCAGTCCATGCATCCCAACTTGGAGCATACGCAGACCTTTCTGCAAAACTTCTTCGAAACTTCGGCCAAGAGCCATGATCTCCCCCACCGACTTCATCTCTGAAGTGATTTCCTTCGAAACCATTCGGAACTTATTCAGATCCCAACGTGGAATCTTCAGCGCCAAGTAGTCCAGCGCAGGTTCAAAAAATGCAGTCGTAGTCTTGGTGACAGCATTCTTCAGTTCCGGCAGAGTGTAGCCCAGCGCAAGCTTTGCAGCCACGTGAGCCAAGGGATAACCAGTCGCCTTCGAAGCCAGTGCAGACGAACGCGACAAACGCGCATTCACCTCAATCACACGGTAATCGTCGCTCTTCGGATCCAACGCATACTGGATATTGCATTCCCCCACAATCCCCAGATGCCTGATCGTATCGATACCGATCCGTCGCAATTTATGGTATTCATGATTATTCAAAGTCTGAGAAGGTGCCACAACTATCGATTCTCCAGTGTGAATTCCCAGCGGATCAAAATTCTCCATGTTACAAACAGTCACACAGTTGTCCGCGCAATCCCTCACAACTTCATACTCAACCTCTTTCCAGCCCTTCAAATTCTCTTCAACCAAAACCTGCGGGCTAAAAGCAAATGCCGTCTCACATAGTTCTGCCAGCTCCTTTTCGTTAGCTGCAAATCCACTACCCTTTCCGCCGAGAGCAAAAGCCGCTCGGATAATAACCGGATAACCGATTTCTTTGGCAGCCACAAAAGCTTCTTCCGAAGTAACACACGCCTTACTTGTAGGCGATTTTATATCAATTTCTTCTAATTTTTTCTTGAAAAGTTCACGATCCTCAGTGTCCATTATTACTTGAGGCTGTGTTCCGTAAACCGTCACATTATGTTTTTTCAAAACTCCTTTCTCCCAAAGGTCGACTCCGCAATTCAGTGCAGTCTGCCCTCCAAAAGCCAAGAACAACCCGTCCGGTTTCTCTTTCTCTATAACTTTCTCAACAAATTCCGCATTCACAGGAAGGAAGTAAACCTTGTCAGCCAACCCCTTCGAAGTCTGAATAGTCGCGATATTAGGATTTACCAAAATCGACTCCACTCCTTCTTCCTTGAGGGCCTTGATCGCCTGGGACCCAGAATAGTCGAATTCCCCAGCCTCTCCTATTTTCAAGGCTCCACTTCCTAGGACCAAAACCTTTTTCGGAAGATTTTTTTCGGGAAATGCCAAACCCCTTTTTTTGGAGGGGTCTATTTTTTGGGAACGTGTAGGTGTCATCGGTGTTGATCTAGTTCTCAAGGATTCTACTTTCTTTTAAAGCTTTTATCAAATCAAAAGTGCTTCAACACACCAAACTCAACTCTCCTGCAACACCGAATGGCCAAAACCGATACATATAGTTTGACACAACGCCTCTCTCTAAATAATTTGAATCCAGTCTTGGCACTTGTGTGCTTGGCGACGAATACCCGCGTTCGCGTGGGAGGTAGTCGTTTGGTATCAGAGTCAGGATCGCTGACACAATGGCCTCGTGTAGTCCAAGGGCGGCAACTTGCGCCGCAGGTAGTATTAGGTCCTTGAGGCCACATGCCTGTACTGGCGAGGTCAGGAGTTGGTAACTGGGGCAGGGGCGATAGAGATGTCGTCCCTGTCCCAATCCTTGAATTGCGCATATAATCTCCATAATGAAATACACCCTCCACAGATCAGCCCGGAGAACTATCTCCGTTCAAATTCACCCAGAAAAAGGTGTGGTCATTCGCGCACCCCGACTTGTCTCAGCCCGCAGAATAGAAAAATTCCTCAAAGAAAAAGAAGATTGGATCCAAAACCACCTCCAAAAAATTGAAAAAAAACGCTCCCAAACAAAACCCAGCACATTCGAACCCGGAGAAACTCACCTCTACCTAGGGAAAGAAACAGTCCCCCCAGTTCACACAAAAACATTCCTCACAAAATGGTACAAAGAAAAAGCGCTCCATTATCTCACAGAACGCACCAACCAAATCGCCGAGCAAACCAATCTCCACCCAGAGAAAACCCAAATCCGCACATACCGCTCTCGTTGGGGAACTTGCAGTGCGCACAATACAATCACGTACAATTGGCGAATAATCATGGCCCCACCAGAAGTCATAGACTATCTGATCTGCCACGAACTTGCCCACATCAAACACAAAAACCACGGCAAGAACTTCTACAAACTCCTAGCCGAAATTCACCCCCAGTACAAAACCACCAGAAAGTGGCTCCGAGAAAACAGCCATATGCTTTCGCTCTAATCCCTTCAACCGTGCTGGTGGTAATCATCTGAGGTTGCATTCCAGGGCCAGGATGGTCCGCCATGCTGCCGTATATTTTCTGCACGGGCATCTACATCAGGTCTTCTGGCAGCTATGTACCCATCGGGAGAATAGGTGTCAGACAAAACTTGCCTACCAGAAGGCACAGAGGAACAATTGGGGACAGTAGTCCCATCTTTCAACAAAAGAATAGTTCCGTTTGAAATAACAATTCCATTTTCCAAAACAATGGGCTGCCCATTAAACGCGGCTTCGATTTGATGGCTGGAAATATGGTGTCCAAAAGGCCCACAGAGCCCAGGCCTCCCACCCTCTTTATAAAAACCCTCTATAGCTTTAACGTCACAAGCAAAGAAAGTCTCTCCAGGACGGACTTCTCTTCGCTCAAAACCAGCCAACTCTTCAGAAAGAGGAGTGCTGGCTGAAGGGTCTACAGAAGGAGTATCAGTTTGAAAGGACTCGTCAGGAGTGTGTGATAGCGGGTTCATACAAATTTAAATTATTAAAACAGTAGAAAACAATACCGGAAACTACAAAAATGTAAAGTTGTTTAAGCACAGCGCCAACCCTAAAACTCCACTTCCTTCTCATGCGCACCTTGCCCATTTTCCCCAACAATTTTCCACGAAACTTGTGGTTGTAATCGACCAGGCATACCAAACCCAGAAGCCTTTGGGTGTCCACCACCTCCGAACTGCTTGGCAATCTCGCTCAAATTCACGTCATCTCTCTGAGTTCTCAAGGAACCTTTCACCAAACCATGCTCATCCTCACTCAAAAGAACAGTATATTTGCTACCAGGCACCGAATTCAAGAAATCAATAATTCCCCCAGTATCATCAGAATGCGTCCCCGAAACATCGTAGTCATGCTTGCTCACCGCCGAAACAGTAATTCCGTCGTCATTCACGTAAGTTCGCTCCATAATCCTCCCCCAAAGCCGCATCTTGTTTACCGGAGTAGTGTGAAAAAGCTCTTTGGAAATCCGCTTGAAATCCGCCCCAGCCTTCATCAATTCCGCCGCAACTTTCAAAACATATTCGTTCGTATTCGAATGCATAAAACTCCCCGTATCAAAATAAAGACCGTGCATCAGCGCGGTCGCAATGTCCTGAGTCATAGGCCAATCGCAATATCTCAGAAAGAAGAAAATAATAAAAGCCGTAGCCGCAGCATCAGGATCTACCAGGTTTATTGTGCCATATCCATTATTGGATTCGTGATGATCAATGTTTATAAAAGGCTTGCCGCTAGCCGTTTGTCTGTCACTACGGGCATCGTCCCCGTTCCCGTCCATGACTTTCAAACAAGCATCTAGTCCCGGATTCTTGTCCTGAAAAGCGATGAGCTTCCTCGCTCCACAATCAACACTCACAATCACATCAAAATCATCACAATTAAAATCCTGCACAAAAGTCTCCCCTCCAGGCATCCAGCTCGAATTTTCCGGCACAGGATCCACGCACGCACTAGTCACTTTTTTGCCCAGCGCTTCGAGCGCATACCGCAGAGCAAGGTTGCTTCCCACCGCATCCCCGTCTGGCTTTCTATGCGAAATAATACAAATCCGTTCAGCCGCCATTAGCGCTTTCTTCGCTTCTCCGAACTTTGATTTCATGTTTTGTGTGGACACTTTTTCGAGCTTTTGGATTAAAACTTTATGAAAATGTAAGGGATAAATCATATCCCTTTTCAACATGTAGCGTAACCCCCTTGTGTCAACTTCGAATTGGCAAAAGCAATAACTAGTGATATAGCTAGCATACTCAGCAATAAAGGACCAAAAATGTCAAAAGTTTCCCTGCAAAATTTGATAAAAAAACATAGCAAGGCTCTAGGATTTGACCTCGTTGGATTTTCGCCAGTCACCGCCGCTACATAAACTCCGCAATCAATTCTTCAATATCAACCTCTGCCGGCACGTCCACGGGTCGCCCATTTTGCAAACCAATCTCCATGTCTTCATAGGTCGCACGAGTGTCCTGATAAAACAAACCAACAGGAATCTTGTCTCCCCATTCCCGACTTCTCGCAATCGCTTCCTTCACTCCACAATCACCACCCGGCCCATCGCCACTCTTTCCACAAGACCCAGCCAACGCAAAAGTCTCATCCTCCTCAAGCTTATAAACTCTCTCTTGGAAAAATTTGTAAGTATTAACTTTATTGAAAGTCACACACGGCTGAAAAACATCAATCAACGCAAAACCTTTGTGCTTAATTCCCTCAGCAATCAACTTTGATAAATGAGGCAAATCCCCAGCATATCCACGCGCGATATAAGTCGCTCCAGACGCAAACGCCAGCTCAATAGGATTCACAGGCAACTCGATCGCCCCCTTCGGAGTCGATTTCGTCTTCGTCCCCCGCTCCGACGTCGGAGAAGTTTGCCCAGTCGTTAGTCCATAAATCTGATTATTTTGAACGATATAAGTAATATTGAGATTTCGTCTCATCGCATGAATAAAGTGTCCCATCCCAAGTCCATACCCATCACCATCTCCGCCCACAGCAATCACGTCCAGCTTTGGATTCGACAATTTGATTCCAGTAGCCACGGGCAACGGACGCCCATGCAGTCCCTCAAATCCATAACACTTCACCCAGTGATTAATCTTTGAACCGCAACCAATCCCAGTCGCGATCGCAGTATTCGTAGGAGACATCCCGAGCTCAACCATCGCGTTCTTCACGGCAACCAAAACCCCGTAGTCTCCGCATCCCGGACACCAATTTGGCTTATCTTTCGTTATTAGATCTTTTTGTTCAGTCATGATTTTTTCGCCGAAGTTAACTTGTTAATTATATACCGACAATCCATCTGCCTTCCGTCGTATTTCAAGATCTTCGCATCTTCCCCAAACACAAATCCAGTTTTTTCAGTAATCAATCCCCCCAGTTGCCCACTGAAATTCTGCTCAACCAACACCGCCCGTTTCGCAGCTTTCAAAATCTCACCAATCTCCTTAGCATGAAAAGGAACCATATATTTAATCATCAAAACATTCACGCTCATCGCATCACTACCCTCCGCACTACCCTCCCCATTCATCACTCGCGCAACATCTTCCAAAATAGGTTTGTAAGATCCCCACGCAACCAAAGTCACATCGGCATCCGCAGGCCCAACCAATTCAGGCGCAGGCAATTCCGCCAACAACCCATCCATCTTCTTCATTCTCTTGTCCATCTGAGCAACACGAATGTCAGCATCCTCTAACAAATCCGAATACTCATCGTGTTCGTAACTTGTTGCAACATGCTCACCACCTGGAACTCCAGGCAAAGTTCGTCCAGAAATCCCATCTTCACTCAACGCATACCTCCGGAAAAATCCTCCAGCCACGCCAGCTTCGTCACCACCAGCCACAACTTTTGCAGCCGCCTCACTGTTCAAAATCTTCCCCCTTTCAATCTTCATCTCGCCACCACTAGCATTCTTTCCACTAAAAGGCGCAGCGCAATAAAGGCT
>Ga0307989_1000419_pt1 | contig 28051 bp, 24 predicted proteins | sample EllFjometagen185_FD_203164 | JGI IMG/M metagenome (GOLD analysis project Ga0307989, IMG submission 203164) | Marine microbial communities from Ellis Fjord, Antarctic Ocean - #185 | ecosystem: Environmental > Aquatic > Marine > Unclassified | place: Southern Ocean | collected 2014-10-08 | reverse complement strand
ACACTTTGCTTTTCCACAATGGGAAGAAAGTCAGTTGAGTGTACATTTTTCAGTACCCGAAATTGCTTTAGTAGATATCGAACCCGGAACAAACAACAGCATCAATTTTTCTATTCTACCAGCTGTTGAATCAGGTAATTCATCAAAAGCTCAGGAATCAACAAATACATCGTTGTGGATTAACTATTCATCGGCATTGTCAAATCCAAAAAATACAAGAAAAATAGTTGCAGAAATTTCGCAGGGAGAACTTCCAAATGGTTTATTACTGTTTTTACAAGCTTCGTCGTATGGTGGAATTGGCGAAGGGAAACATGGTAAGTCTGCCGGTAAGATAAGATTATCGACCCGGCCAAAATCAATAATTAATAATATTGGAAGTTGTTATACCGGAGATGGAATAAACAATGGACATTTGCTAACATTTTCTCTCGAAATAAATAACTATTCCAGAGTTTACGCATCGGAGGATACCGATTTTAATATACTTTACACAATTACCGATAATTAATTATGGTGATGAAAACAGGTCAACTTTTTATATTATTCGTTCTATTTATAAATGCTGTTTTAGCTCAGGATTTAAAAGTGGCAATTGAAGGAAATGCAACTTTTAATAACGCTTTGTATTCAATTGTTGAAGCAGGAAACGATTTCAATTCTTCAATAGAAAGCGAATCATCTGTTTTTATATCAATACTTTATAGTAATTTTTGGGATTCAAAAAATAATCCAAACGAAAAATGGAGGATCAACGTTCATAAATCTGATTTAACATGGCACCCAAACCTGATGTTGGAAACAAAAAGGACTGGGAAAGGTTATAAACCTGCTAAAAGAGGCTCACCGAATATTCACGATGGCGATAATTTTCAGATAATAACAAACACTCCAACATACTTCTTTGGAGGGAAAGACGAAATCGTTTACATTCCTTTGGATCTGAAAATTAGTGGAATGTCGGTTGTTATGGGTGCGCAAGAATTTGAAACAAATATTGTTTTCACGGTGTATGGTGATTGAAAGTGGAAATCTATTTCACAACGCAACCAATAAAAGCATTTAAGTATCTTTCTGAAAAACCAAAATGAAATACTTGCTGTTTTCATCCTTGCTACTGTTATTCCTTGTTTCGTGTCAGAAAGAGGAATTGAATGAAGAAATTCCCGAATGGTTTTATCCTCGAATTGAAGCCTTGGAAAATTCAGGTGAATGTTACGGATGCACACTAACCAAAATATTATACAATAATTCAATTTATTACGATTTATATTGTGGATACTGGTCGTGTATGTATTGTAATCTTTACGATAGCAATGGGAATCTTGTGGAATGGGATGTGGATGATTTTAATAACTTTCTTGAAAACAAAAAAGACGAAGAAATAATCTGGAGATGTTCAGACAAATAAATTCAACCCTTGATCACCCTAAAAATATTTACTTGAATTCCTTTGTAATCTGTGGTTTTATCTAAACTCATCCCATTGTTTCGAGCTACTTTAGCAGAACCAATATTGTCAACATGAACAATTGAGATTATTGAATCAGCAAAATTATTGGCAAAAGCAAATTGCTTGCATTTTTGGGCTGCCTCGCTTGCAAAACCGCGGTTCCAAAATTTTGCGTGAATAGAATAACCAATTTCCAACTCATCTATTCCATCAACTTGTTGAATTAGCAAACCACACATCCCAACTCTTTCTCCGGTTTCTTTTTCAATTAAAACATTGTGCCCGCCGGAGTTGTTTTTATACCGTTCGAAAACTTTATCAAACCAAAGTCGGCAGAAATCTTTAGGAACCAAATCGCCGGTAAAATCAAAATAACGGGTTGCTTCCGGGTTTGTTGAAAATTCCATCCACCAATCGAAATCCGATTCTTTTAGAGTACGGAATAGTAATCTTTCCGATTCCTGATTTTCAAGGATATATTTCATGAGACTTTAATTGAATGTTCTTATTTTCAATTGTCATTCTGAGCGCAGTCCCTGCCAGTCGGCAGACAGGGACTGCGCTCAACATGACAGAAAAAGTGGGTTTCAATACTCTTAAACAGTTTTAGAAATTTCTACCAGGCAAAATCAATTTTATATTCATCGGGATTTAATCCCCATTTTTCGATTAGCCATTTTGCAGCCCGCATATCGTATTTATTTCGGGTTGTTGAATCGGCATTTTTAATCATGTTTACCACGCCATCAACCATTTCAGGACTTTCCTCATTTATGCAATCAATAACATTTAATGCATGGCAACGTGCAAATTCGTTTGGATTTTTCAAAACAGAAAGAAGTGCTGTTTTTGCTATTTCTTTTTCACCCAAATTGTAAAGTGCTTCGGCAGCCACCGAAACTACATTTGCCGATTCATCCGAAGTTGCAATTTTTAACTCGTCAATTGCGGGAGCAGCATTTTCACCGAGAATTAATAATCCGGAAGCTCCCCAATAACGAACAGCACTTTCGTTGTTTTTCAGATATCCTTTTAATGTTTCAAGGTTTTCAACTTTTCCAAGAGTTGCAATTTCTGCCGATTGCATAATTTCTTCCAAATTAAGTTTTCCCGAACGCATGTATTCGTACATTGGTGTTTCACCCGCACGATCAACCCGGTCGGCTTCCGGAATAAAACCAGTATCGTTTATTCGGGTCACCCAATCTTTATTGGCCGCTCGCATTCTTACCAATACTTCATTATAAGCCGGATCATCCGCCAGGTTATTTATTTCCCACGGATCATTTTCTGTATCGTACAACTCTTCAACAGGTTTGGTGTTCCAGAAAATGCTTTGTGTTTCGTTGCATTCTCCATTTTTGTATGCCTGCTCCCATGATCCAATTGATGGTGCACGCCACAAATATCCCAGACGTTGCCCATAAATACGGTAAGGCATATAATTTCTGATGTATCGAAATTTTTGGTCGCGCACAGCACGGCACATATCATAACGTTCGTCCATTCTTCCGCGAAACATAAAAGCATATTCCGGATCTTCGGTTTTTTGTTTTCCGAGAAAGGCATTTCCTTGTAAATATTCAGGCATTTCAATTCCTGTAATACTTAAAAGAGTTGGTACCAAATCAACAAAACTTATTAATCTACTTACTTTCGAATCTGGTTTTTCCTCAGGAAAAAGATATTTATATTTCTCGGGAATGCGGACAATAAACGGAACGTGAGTGCCCGATTCGTAAACGTACCTTTTGCTGCGGGCAAGTACACCGCCATGATCGCCATAATAAAAAACAATGGTGTTTTCAGCCAACCCGGCATCTTCCAGTTCCTTAAGTTTTTCACCCATCCACGTGTCCATGTTTTCAACCATGTCGTAATACTGCGCCCAATCGTGTTTCATTTCTGGTGTTGCCGGGTGGTATGGTGGAATTGGAACTTCATCGGGGCTGTGGCGTAATTCATTGTTTGGAATCTGTTTATGAATCGAACTCTCGTGCGAAAGCCCACAATTAAATACAGCAAAAAATGGTTGTCCTTCTTCTCTGTTTTTATAATGAGCATCCCTGCTACTCTCATCCCAAATAAGGTTCGGATCGATGCTATTTGTATTGTAATCTGTCTTCGAATTATTCGTGCAGTAGTAACCAATTTCACTTAAAAACTCGGGATACGTTTTTATATTTTCCGATTTTGAATAGTAGCTGCGCATGTGTTGGTTTCCGTTTGAACAGGCGTAAACACCTGATATTATAGTGTTTCGAGCCGGGGCACAAACCGGAGCATTTGCGTAAGCATGGGTATATAGAAATCCTTCGGAAGCCAGCTTATCGAGGTTTGGTGTGGTGGCAAATTCATCGCCGTAACATCCCAAAAACGGACTGTTATCTTCGCTTACTAACCACAAAATATTTGGCAATTCTTCAGGTACTTTTTCTTCGCAACTTGTAAATGTTGCCAAAACAAAAACAATTACAAATAAGTTAATTAGGTTGAATAGGTTTTTAAGTTTCATTTTATTCGATTTAGATTGAATTGTAAAAGTAGAAAATGAAGAGTAAAATAACGTAAAAAAACAATTTATTTAAGCCACAATCTCCACTCTGTTTTTATCCGGATCGAGAATTACACTTTCGTAACATCCGTCGCCGGTAGTTCGTGGCTCGCCAATAATCTTAAAACCGTCGTTTCGTAAAACTTCTGTTAATCTATCTACTTCAGAGTTGGAACCAACATTTACGGCAAAATGAATTAGCCCGATAAATTGTTTGTGAACGTCATTTTTTGAGTCTGGAATCTCTGGCATTTCCATAATTTCAATGGAACAACCTTCGTCAAACGAAAGAAAGTACGAACTAAATTTTTTTGTAGGATTAAAATATTTTTCGTTTGAATTTGCACCAAAATATTTCATATAAAAACTTCGGAGTTCTTCTAATTGGTTTGTCCAGATTGCGATGTGGTCTATTTTCATAGTTGTGTATTTATTTATTCACCGGGAGACTCTGAGTCACCCGGTGAATAAAGTTATAGTTTACTTTCCCATTCAGCATAAAATTGTTCTAAAAAAACTTCCATAAACTGATGACGCTTTTCAGCTATTTTCTTTGCCGAATCGGTATTTAAAAGATCTTTTAATAATAGTAATTTTTCGTAGAAATGATTAATAGTTGGAGCTGTATTATTTTTATAGGTGCTAAAACTATCGTGCATTTCCGGTTTAATTTCAGGATGATAAATTAATCGACTTTTGCTTCCACCGTAAGCGAAAGTGCGGGCAACACCAATTGCTCCAATTGCATCCAAACGGTCGGCATCTTGTACAATTTTTGCTTCCAGCGAAGTTGCTTTTGTTTCAACACCAGCTCCTTTAAACGAAACCTGATCGATAATTTGAAGAATTTTATCTGATTGATTTTGTTCTAATTCCAACTTTTCAAGCCACACTTTTGATTTTGAAATTCCGGAATCACCATTTAATTTCCAATCGTCTAAATCGTGCATTAAAGAAGCCATTTCAATAATAAATAAATTTCCTCCTTCGGTTTCAGCAATTTTCAATGCCATATTTCGCACCCGGTGAATGTGCCACCAGTCGTGTCCCGAACCTTCGTTTTCAAATTGATTTTGAATATAATTTTCAGTTGATGTTAAAATATTATTTTGTTGAATTTTCAAACTCATGGTTCAAATTTAAGTAAATAACAAAGAATACCAATCACTAAAATTTGTTAAAAACTCCTTTCCAAAAAATTCAAAGCATTGATTGTCAGATTGGTAAACATTTGTCCATAAAAAAGCATCTAATTTACAAATATGTTTCAATGGTCTTTTTTATTATTTTTACGACCTAATAACGCTGTTTATTCTTCTACTAATTAGAATAATTGCAGTTTAATATTAAACAAATGACAAATTTATCAGAATATACTTTGCCCTCAATGTTTAGCAACTCGGTCGAAAAATTCGCCGATAAAACAGCAGTAGTTTTTACAGGAGAAAAAAATTACACTTATAAACAAATGGGTGATGATGTGGATCTACTTGCCGGAATGTTATCAGAATTAGGAGTTCAGCAAGGAGAGAAAGTGGCAATTTTAAGTACAAACATGCCCAACTGGGGAGTTGCATTTTTTGCCATTTCAAAACTGGGTGCAATTGTAGTTCCCATTTTACCCGATTTTCACGAAAACGAGGTAAAAGCGATTATTGAACATTCTGAATCAAAAATACTATTTGTTTCCGAAGGCTTGTATAAAAACGTGAATGAAGAATCAAGCAATTTTGTTGATCAATTAATCTTGGTTGATAGTTTTGCTATTATCCCAAAAGGGGCATCTGCGGCAGATCTTAAAACATTGGAATCTTCGTTGACTTCAGCTAAAAAAGCAATTCCTCAAGTTCAGGTTGAGGAAGAAGATTTAGCTTCGATAATTTATACTTCGGGAACAACAGGAAATTCAAAAGGAGTAATGTTAACGCATAAAAATCTGGCGTGGACAACCCAACAATGCAGAAGTTTGTATCAGGTAAATACGGATGATCGCTTTCTTTCAGTTTTACCTTTATCGCATTCACTCGAAAATACCGTTGGATTTTTGCTGGCAATAAAAAATGGTGCATCAGTTCATTATTTACGTAAACCGCCGGTGGCATCGGTTTTGCTTCCTGCATTAGAATTGGTTAAACCCACAATAATGCTAACCGTTCCTTTAATTATTGAAAAAGTTTTTAAAGCAAAAATATTACCGAAGTTTCAGAAAAGTCCGGTAATGCGCTTTTTATATTCAATTTCGCTTTTCAGAAAAGTATTGCACAAGGTTGCAGCGAGGAAACTTTATAAAACTTTTGGTGGTGAATTAAACTTTTTTGGAATTGGGGGAGCCAAACTTGACCCAACTGTTGAACGATTTTTAAATGAAGGAAATTTTCCTTATGCAATTGGTTATGGATTAACGGAAACATCGCCGTTACTGGCGGGTGCAGTTGGTAAAAACAGGATTATTGGTTCAACAGGAATTGCAATGGAAGGAGTTACTTTGCGAGTTGCAAATGCAGATGCAAAAACTGGTGAAGGAGAAATTCAGGCTCAGGGATTAAACGTAATGAAGGGATATTATAAAGCACCGGAAATTACAAAAGAAGTTTTTACCGAAGACGGATGGTTTAGAACTGGCGACCGAGGTGCATTCGACAAAAACAACAAGTTGTTTATAAAAGGAAGAATTAAAACCATGATTGTGGGTGCCAGCGGAGAGAATATTTACCCGGAAGAAATCGAGTCGGTAATTAACAAAATGAGATTCGTTATGGAGTCGTTGGTTGTTGAGAAAAAAGGGAAATTGGTTGCTATGATTCATTTGAACATGGAAGAATTGGAAGAAAACTTTAAACATTTAAAGTTGGAAGCAAAACAATACTTTAATGAAAAATCGGATGAAATTCTAAATGAAATTCAGAAAAAGGTGAATGAAGAGGTGAACAAGTTTTCCAGGATTCAACAAGTTATCCTTCAACCTATTCCGTTTGAAAGAACGCCAACCAAAAAAATTAAACGATTTTTATACGCGTAGCGCACTCAATATTGTGAAAAAGGAAAGTCTTTAAATGGGCTTTCCTTTTTTTATTACAGCTCGCTATAAATTGTTAATTTTGCACCAATAAATTGTAAGAATTCAAATGATTACGGAATCGAGATATAGTGCCCGTGGAGTTTCAGCTTCGAAGGAAGACGTGCATGAAGCCATAAAAAATGTTGACAAAGGATTGTTTCCAAAAGCATTTTGTAAAATTGTGCCCGATATTTTAGGAGGAGATCCTGAATGGTGTAATATAATGCACGCCGATGGTGCAGGTACAAAATCGTCGTTGGCCTATTTGTACTGGAAAGAAACCGGCGATATTTCGGTTTGGAAAGGTATTGCACAAGACGCCCTAATTATGAATGTTGATGACCTACTTTGCGTGGGTGCAACCGACAATATTTTGGTCTCGTCAACAATTGGCAGAAATAAAAACAACATTCCAGGCGAAGTGATTGGTGCAATTATTAATGGCACAGAAGAATTGCTTTCGGATTTACGCGATATGGGAATTTCAATTTATTCAACCGGTGGAGAAACTGCTGATGTTGGCGATTTGGTACGTACAATAATAGTAGATTCAACCGTTACTTGTCGCATGAAAAAAGAGGATGTAATTTCTGCTGATAATATTTCTGCCGGAAATGTAATTGTTGGGCTTTCCTCGTCGGGACAAGCAAGCTACGAAACTGAATATAACGGCGGAATGGGTAGTAACGGATTAACTTCTGCACGCCACGATGTATTTGCAAAATATCTGGCCGAAAAATATTCTGAGGGTTTCGATCCAAAAGTTCCATCAGATTTGGTTTATTCGGGGAACTATAAATTAACAGATAATATTGAAGGCTTAGGAATTGATGCGGGTAAACTGGTTCTTTCTCCAACCCGAACTTACGCTCCGGTAATTAAAAAAATACTTGATAAATTTCGTGGACAAATTTCAGGAATGATTCATTGTTCGGGAGGTGCACAAACAAAAGTGCTGCACTTTGTCGATAATGTTCATGTAATAAAAGATAATATGTTTGCGGTTCCTCCACTTTTCAAAATTATTCAGGAACAGTCAGGCACCGATTGGAAAGAGATGTACAAAGTGTTTAATATGGGGCACCGTTTTGAAATATATTGTGGGAAAGAGATTGCTGATGAAATTATCTCAATTTCAAAATCATTTAACATCGATGCTCAAATAATTGGGAAAGTTGAACCTTTCGAAGGGAAAAAACTTACTATTGAGTCGGAGAAGGGAATATTCAACTATTAATTCATTCCCACGAAAGTGGGAATCTCATCCAACTTATGGCAAACTTTTTCATTTACATATTGGCAAATAAAAAAGATGGAGTGTTATATATTGGGCTAACAAATGAATTAGAACGAAATTAGAGGAACATAAAACAAAAAAATTAAAAGGATTCACGTACAAATACAACATTGACAAATTGATATATTTTGAAGAATTCGACACTTACGAAGAAGCTTTTAAACGAGAACGAAGATTGAAAAAGTGGAATCGGAATTGGAAAATTGAATTAATAGAAAAAGATAATTCTGCCTGGAAAGATTTATCTACTGAGTGGTTTGAGTAAGAGATTCTTGCGTTGGCAGGAATGAGAAGATTAGAGAATCAGCACAACAATAAACAAATTGTCTAATTTTCGGTTCATTCCCACGAAAGTGGGAATCTGATGGAAGAGCAGAATGGTTTTAATTTAAAGATTCCCGTGTATACGGGAATGAGTTCAAGAAAAAGGGAATTATGGCACAATACGCATTATTAGAAAAATACGAAACAATAAAACACCGCTTCGAAGAGGTGGAACAGAAAATTACCGATCCCGATATTATTTCGGATATGAAAAGGTATGTAAAACTAAATCAGGAATACAAAAACCTAGGAAAGTTAGTTGCAGTTTTTAAAGAATTTAAGAATTTGGTTGATAATATTGAGTCGGGAAAAGAAATGTTAGCGGAGGAAACCGATGAAGAAATGCGGGAAATGGCTCGCGAAGAAATTGAAATATCTGAGAAACTAATTCCTGAAAAAGAACAGGAAATAAAAATATTGTTGGTGCCTGCTGATCCAGAAGATGGGAAAAATGCCATTTTGGAAATTCGTGCCGGAACCGGTGGCGACGAAGCAAGTATTTTTGCCGGCGACATTTTTAGAATGTACTCCAAATTTTGTGAGAAAAAAGGGTGGCGGCTAGATATTACCAATGTAAACGAAGGAACTTCTGGAGGTTACAAAGAAATTGTTGCCAATATTAAGGGCGAAAATGTTTACGGGATAATGAAATACGAATCGGGTGTCCATCGTGTGCAACGTGTTCCACAAACCGAAACCCAGGGTCGGGTTCATACTTCGGCAGCAACAGTTGCAGTTTTACCCGAAGCCGAAGAATTTGACATCGATTTGAAAGAAAGTGACATCAGAAAAGATACTTATTGTTCTTCCGGACCAGGCGGACAGTCTGTAAATACTACTTACTCTGCAATTCGGTTAACACACGAACCAACTGGGATTGTAGTTACCTGTCAGGATCAAAAATCGCAATTAAAAAACTTAAACAAAGCAATGATTGAATTACGTTCAAGAATTTATGCATTAGAACACCAAAAATATTTAGATGCAATTTCTTCGAAACGAAAAACGATGGTTTCTACAGGCGACCGTTCCGCAAAAATTAGAACGTACAACTGGCCGCAAGGTCGTGTTACCGATCACCGGATTAATTTGACAATGTACAATCTTCAGGCAATAATTAATGGAGACATTGATGAGATAATTGAAAAACTGATGATTGAAGAAAATGCTGAAAGATTAAAAGAGGCCGAGATTTAAAATTCATTCCTGCGAAAGCAGGAATCTCAAAATTATAATGAATAGATCTCCATTTCTGCGGGAATAAAACTATAAATAAATTAGAACGAACCTCCGACTTCGGACTTCCAACTTATTACAATGAATAAACAACAACTTTTCGAGCAAATTCAAAAAAAACGCAGTTTTCTTTGCGTTGGATTAGATACCGATATTCAAAAAATACCAAGGCATTTAATGGACACATCTGACCCGATTTTTTTATTCAACAAAGAAATTATTGATGCCACTGCTGAATTTACAGTTGCCTACAAACCAAACATTGCTTTCTACGAAAGCCTGGGTTCGCAGGGTTGGGAGAGCCTTGAAAAAACGGTGATGTATGTAAAATCGAAACATCCCGAAATTTTTATAATTGCCGATGCGAAACGAGGTGATATTGGAAATACTTCGAATTTATATGCCCGGGCATTTTTCGAGCGACTCGATTTTGATGCAGTAACTGTTGCCCCGTACATGGGAGAAGATTCAGTAAAACCTTTTATGACTTATTCCGAAAAATGGGTAATTCTGTTGGCTTTAACTTCGAATAAAGGGGCTTCCGATTTTCAGTTTTTACAAGATGAAAAAACTGGTGATAAACTTTTTGAGTCTGTACTGAAAATTTCACAAAACTGGGGAACAACGGAAAATATGATGTTTGTAGTAGGTGCTACAAAAGCTGAAAAATTGAAGGAAATTCGCAAGATTGTTCCAAACCATTTTCTATTGGTTCCTGGTGTTGGGGCACAAGGTGGAAGTCTGAAGGAAGTTGCTCAGAACGGAATGAACAGCAAATGTGGGTTACTTGTAAATTCTTCGCGTGGAATTATTTATGCTTCGGCTGATGTTGACTTTGCTGAAAAAGCAAAAGCAGCTGCCAAAGAAGTTCAACAAGAGATGGAAATGCTTTTAAAAGAAGCGAATTTAATTTGATTATGAGTAGTATTCCACAAAATATGAAAGCAGTTATTCTAAGCGAAGGAGGAGCAAAACCTCAGCTTGCTACTATTCCTGTTCCTCATCCCGGTCCCGGCGAAGTAATTGTTAAAATGCATGCTTCTCCAATTAATCCTTCCGATTTGGCTTTTCTTGAAGGTGGTTATGGAATTCAAAAGAAATATCCGGCAGTTCCGGGTTTCGAAGGAAGTGGAACGGTAGTAGCTGCAGGAACAGGAATACTTCCCAAATTATGGATGGGCAAAAAAGTGGCTTGTGCAGCATCGCCGATTTACGACGGTTGTTGGGCTGAATATATGGTAACAAAAGCCGGAATGTGCGTACCAATTTCAAAAAATATTTCCGTAGACCAGGCCGCCATGATGTTTGTAAATCCGATGACAGCATTGGCTTTTTTCGATGTTTATAAAAACCTGCCAAACCCAACTAAAAACCTTCGAGGTATTATTAATACGGCATCGGCAAGTGCGCTCGGACGAATGATTATTAAACTTGGACAAAAGCAGGGAATTCCTGTAATTTCTGTTGTAAGAAGAGAAGAGCAAGTTGAAATTTTAAAAGCTGAAGGAGCTGAATACATTGTTAACAGTAGTGAACCAGACTTTGAGATTAAATTGAAAAATCTGGCGTATCAATTAAATGCGACTGTAATATTCGATGCGGTTGGTGGAGAAATGGTTCAGAAATTATTAAATGCGGCACCAAAAGAAAGCAATTTATTTATTTACGGAAGACTTTCTGCCGATGCTTGTGAAATTAGTCCCGGAGAACTTATTTTTACAGGAAATCAGATTCAGGGTTTCTGGTTAACAGGATGGTTGCATAATAAGAGCTTTCTGCAATCAATTTTGTACACACGAAAAATTCAATCTCTTTTAGGAAAAGAACTGGGTACCACCATCCACAAACAGTTTCCCATTGAGCAAATTACAGAAGCCATTGAAACATACCAAGATAATATGAGCAAGGGGAAAGTGTTGATTCGGTTTTAACAACAATGTTTGTTTAAAAAGATTATTTTTGTTCAAGTAAGATTTAAAACATCAACTTTAATCAAATAATCATGAAACCAATCTTTAACCTTTTTCTTACCACCATTCTAATAACATTTGTTTCCTGTTCAACAAAAACTCAACAAGAAAATAAAACAGATCAACCGACAAACTTTGTTGTAGTTTTTATCGACGATATGGGTTACGGCGATATTGGCACACAAGGTGCTACCGGCTGGACAACTCCCAATCTTGATAAAATGGCTGCTGAAGGAATGCGATTTACTAATTTTTATTCAGCACAGCCAGTTTGCAGCGCATCTCGAGCGGGATTATTAACAGGTTGTTATCCAAACCGAATTGGAATTTCTGGAGCATTGTTTCCTCATCACGAAATTGGACTGAATCCGCAAGAAACCACAATTGCTGAAATGCTTAAAGAAAAAGGTTATGCTACCGGAATTTTTGGGAAATGGCATCTCGGACATCACAAAGAATTTCTGCCTTTGCAACATGGATTTGACGAATATGTCGGGCTACCATATTCCAACGATATGTGGCCTATTGGAGTGGATGGGAAACGACGTGAAGGTGAAAGATGGGACAACTATCCCGATTTACCATTAATAGAAGACAACGAAACAGTTGAGTTTATTACAACTTTACAAGGACAGGATAAACTAACAACACTTTACACCGAGAAAGCGGTTGATTTTATAAACCGTAATTTCGAGAAACCATTTTTTGTTTATGTTCCACACTCAATGGGGCATATTCCGCTTGGGGTTTCAGATAAATTCCGCGGAAAAAGTGAGCAGGGTTTTTATGGCGATGTAATGATGGAAATTGATTGGAGTGTAGGCGAAATTGAAAAAGCATTGCAAGCCAATGGTATTTCGGAAAATACAGTATTTATTTTCACAACCGATAACGGACCGTGGTTAAATTTTGGAAATCATGGAGGTTCGTCGGGAGGACTTAGAGAAGGTAAAACTACAAGCTGGGAAGGTGGTCAACGAGTGCCGTTTATTATCAAATGGCCAGCCGGAACTCCTGCTGGAACTATAAATGATAAACTGGGTTGCGCGGTTGATTTGTTACCAAGTTTTGCAAAAATTGCAGGAACTTCTTTGCCCGAATTGAAAATTGATGGCCTGGATATTACAGATCTTTGGAAAGGTGTTGCTGATGCAGAACCACGTGAAGATATTCTGTTTTATCACGGAAAAAATAACCTTAACGGTGTTCGCAAAGGAAATTGGAAACTGGTTTTACCACACACATGGCGTTCGTATAACACCAAACCAGGGAAAGATGGATACGGAGGGAAAAGAATAAAAATGACTGTTGAAACACCCGAACTATATAACATGATGCGTGACCCCGGAGAACAATACAATGTTATTGAATATTACCCTGAAAAAGTTGAAGAATTAATGCAAGTAGTTGAAACTGCCCGTACTGAATTAGGTGATTTAAACGTAGGCATTGAAAATGGTGCTGGTACCCGAGAGATTGGTAAAAAATAAATTTAATTACGAATATAAATACCGTTCAATTTTTTCCTTAAAAATAATTCTCACAAACTTGAAGAACCTAAAATATGACTAACGAACAATGGGAACTGTTACTAAAAACTGTGCAAGGCGAAACACCTAAAAAGCCTGTAACAGGTTTTATAATCGACAGTCCATGGATTCCAGGTTGGGCTGGTATTTCGACTCTACAATTTTATTCTTCAGAGGAAATCTGGTTTCAAGCCAATAAAAAGGTAATTGAAACTTTTCCGGATATCATGTTTTTACCCGGGTTTTGGTCAGAATTTGGAATGTTAACCGAACCTTCGGCATTTGGCGCAAAACTGGTTTGGAATGAATTTAACCTTCCACATGCCGATAAAATTTTAAGCGATGTTTCGCAAGCCGGAACTTTAATTAATCCGAATCCAAAAACCGACGGATTGTTGCCATTTATAATTCAACGTTTGTTGAATTACCAAAAACCAATTCAGGAAATGGGGCACGAAATAAAATTTGCCATAGCCCGCGGTCCGCTAAATATAGCATCGTTTTTAATGGGAACCACCGAATTAATGATGGGTTTTATGATGGACCCGGAAAACAGTCATAAATTATTAGAAACTATAACACAGTTTACCATCAACTGGATTGAACACCAAAAAAAGATGTTCCCGAGTATTGAAGGTATTTTGGTGCTCGACGATATTGTCGGTTTTATTGGCGACGATGAATGTAGAGAATTTGCAGTTCCATACATAAAAAGAATATTTAATTCTATCGATTCAAAACTGAATTTTTTTCACAACGATGCACAAGGATTAGTTTCCACGCCCTATTTAAAAGAGATGGGTGTTGACCTTTTCAACTTTAGTTTTGAACACTCCATGAAAGAAATCCGTGAGTTGGCCGGACCCGAGATTGCATTAATTGGTAACTTGCCTCCACGTGATGTTTTAGCTGCTGGGACAAGCAAACAAGTGCGCGAAAAAACGAAAAAAATGGTGCGCGAATTTGGCGATAAAAACCGTGTAATCTGGTCTTGTGGTGGTGGAATGCCGCAAGATGTAAGCACGGAAAATATAAATGCATTTAAAGAAACTATTGATGTGGAAGTTCCAAAATTGTAAAAAATACTTTGCGTTCTTTGCGTAAATCTTTGCGCTCTTTGTGGTAAAAATCTTTAACCACAGAGAACATTGAGAAGGCACAGAGTTAACTGAGAAAACTAATAACCTATGAAACGAGCATGTAAAATTCATTACACACAGGATGATTATTATAAGCGAGTTACACATGATACCTTTAAAATAAACAATTATAAACATATGAAATATTTCTTATTAATAATTTTGACAATTTCAACACAAATATTGTTTGCGCAGGAATTGGCAAAATTCAACGTTCAAATTGAAGAGGAAAGAATTGATGCACCTGTTTCTGTATCGTTGGACGGAATTAATTACAATACCGACAAAGGGAATTTGGTTCTTTATGAAGTTATAAATGGGAGCGAAAAAGAAATTTCAAGCCAGGTCGAATCTGATCATTCTGCAAAACTTTGGTTTATATTAAATGGAGTTTCAGAAAAAAATTCAGCAAGAAAATTTGTGCTGAAACTGGAAGATAAAATAGCGTTTGGCCAATCAAAAGTATCGTTAAAAAAAGATCATCAGGATTTAAGTTTACTGGTAAATGAAAAGCCAATATTAAGTTACCGTTTTGCAACAACTTTTCCACCCAAGGGAATCGACCCAATTTATAAACGTTCGGGTTTTATTCATCCACTTTGGTCTCCCGGCGGAGAAATTCTTTCTCGGATTCAACCTCCCGACCATTATCATCATTATGGAATTTGGGGACCTTGGACAGTTACTCACATCGAAGAAAGAAAAGTGGATTTTTGGAATCTGGCTTCCGGAGAAGGAACAGTAAAATTTGCAGGTTTTTTATCTGAAGCAGAAGGAGCAATTTTTAGTGGATTTAAAGCACTTCAACAACACATCGATTTTGGAGCAAAAGGTGCAGACCAGATTGCCATGAATGAAATTCTTGATGTGCGTGCATGGAACATTGGCGAGAAAGTTTGGATTGTTGATTATACAACATCTTTAAACAGTCCGCTGGAAAATGGAATAATGCTCGATGCATATCGTTACGGTGGCGGAATTGGCTGGCGTGCAACAGAAAAATGGCACAAAGACAATTGTACCGTTTTAACATCTGACAATAAAACACGAATTGACGCCGACGGTTCTTTTGCCCGTTGGTGTTTAGTTGAAGGAGAATCGGGTGTTGAAAAAGGCCGCTCGGGAATTCTGTTTTTAAGTCACCCATCGAACCGGATGCACCCCGAACCAATGCGGATTTGGCCGTTGGATGCAAATGGTGGTCGCGGCGATATGTATTTTGAATTTGTTCCAATTCGTCACGACGACTGGAAATTAGAACCCAAACAAAATTATACTTTAAAATACCGGATGGTGGTTTTTGATGGTAAAATCGATGCAAAAACTGCTGAAAAATACTGGCAAGCTTTTGCCAATCAACCAATAGTAACATTCAAAAAATAATTAAACAACAAATAATTAAATGAATACAAAAATGATTAAAATAATTTGGATTAGTGTTTTGGCATTTCTGTCGGTTATTTCAGTAAATGCCCAAATAAAAGAGTTTGAATGTAACGAAGAGTGGGTAAACAAAATCAGAGAAATTGCTCCATCGCAACCTAAAGTTCAGCCTAAAAAAATGCACAAAGTTCTTGTGTTCGATAAATTTACGGGGTATAACCACTGGGTTACACCGCACACAAGTCAGGTTATAAAGGTACTGGGCGAAAAAACCGGTGCTTACCAAACGGAGATTACTAAAGACTTATCGTGTTTTGAGAGCAAAAATCTGAAAAAATACGATGCCGTGGTATTAAACAACAATTGCTCGGTGGGACCTCGTCGTAACCAAATACTCGATATGCTGGACGAAGACAAAAGTTTAAGCGAAGAGCAAAAAATAAAAAAAGCAGATGAACTCGAAAATAACCTGATAAACTTTGTAAAAAAAGGTGGCGGATTAATGGTAATTCATGGTGCCATTGTTATGCAAAACAACTCGATGGAATTTAGCGAAATGGTTGGTGGAAGTTTCGACTACCACCCGAAGCAGCAAGAAGTTACTTTAGAACTGGTTGAGCCCGAACATCCATTAGTGGAAGCTTTTGAAGGAAAACCGTTTGTACATATTGATGAACCCTACTTGTTTAAAAATGCCTACTCAAAAAAGAATTTCAGACCCTTGCTTTATATGGATACTTCGAAACTTAAGTATAAAAATAAACCAATCGACGAAAAAGTTAAGTACGTTTCATGGATAAAAAAATCTGGAAAAGGAAGAGTTTTTTATGTTTCACCGTCGCATAATGCTCAAAGTTTTGAAGACCAACGATTACTAAAATACTATCTTAACGGAGCTCAGTACGTTTTAGGCGACTTACAGTGCGACGATTCTCCAATAAAATAAATCAATAAAACTTATAAAAATGAAACGAAGAAACTTTCTAAAAAACACAGTTGCAACTACTGCCGGAGCAATAATAATTCCATCGATTGTTCCTTCATCGGTATTTGGCAAAAACGCACCGAGCAACAAAATTAATATCGGACAAATTGGATGCGGACGAATTGCGCGCACACACGATCTTCCAGGAGTTTGGCAATACGATACTGCAAGAATTGTCGCCGTTTCCGATCTCGACAGAAATCGAATGGAAGACGGAAAAAAACTGGTTGAAAATTATTATAACGAAAAATCGGGAAGCGATTCGGCTGTTGACGTAAAAATGTATGCCGATTATAAAGATATGCTCGCCGACAAAAATATTGATGCAGTAATTATAAGTACACCAGACCACTGGCACTCGCAACCAGCAATTGAAGCTGCCTTGGCAGGAAAAGATATTTACTTGCAAAAACCAACCTCGCTAACCATTACTGAAGGTAGACTATTAAGCGACATTGTTCACAAACAAGGAACTATATTACAAGTTGGTACACAGCAACGTTCTTCAAGCCAATTCAGACGAGCAGCAGAATTAGTAAGAAACGGCAGAATTGGAAAAATTCATACGGTAAAAGTTGGATTGCCCGGCGATCCTCCCGGACCGGAAGCTGATGAAATGCCAATTCCTTCATCTTTGAATTACGACATGTGGTTGGGTTCAACTCCTGAAGTTCCGTACACCGAAATTGGTGTTCATCCGCAAAAAGGATATGGACGACCGGGTTGGTTGCGTTTAGAACAATACGGCGCGGGTATGATTACTGGCTGGGGACAACACCATTACGATTCGGCTGCCTGGGGAATGGATACTGAATTTACCGGACCAACTTCTGTTGAAGCAGTTGCACAATTTCCAAAACGTGGATTACACAACGTGCATGGCGATTTTATGGTAAAACAAGAATATGATAACGGAATTACGGTTTATACCAGCGGCGGATTTCCAAATGGAATTCGTTACGAAGGTGAAGACGGTTGGATATTTGTTACACGCGGTGCTTACCGGGCAACTGCAAGCGACCCAATTCCCGAAGGTTCAACAAAAGCGCTTGATGCCAGTAGCGAGGATATTCTTAAATCGGTAATTGGCAAAGACGAAATTAATCTTTACGTAAGCAACGAGCAACACGGCAACTGGCTCGATTGTATTCAATCGCGCAAACAACCAATTTCTCCAGTTGAAATTGGACACCGGGCTTGTTCAGTTTGTTTGGTTAGTCATATTGCAATGCACGTTCCGGGAGTTTTGAAATGGGATCCGGGAGCCGAAAAATTTCTTGACAATGATGTAGCAAACTCAATGTTAAGTCGTCCGCAGCGGTATCCCTACGGAACGAGCTATGTGAAAAGATAAAATTTGAAATAAAAATTTGAACAAATAAAACTCAACTTTGCTATTTAAATAGTAGTAATATTGAGTTTTTAATTTTAGTTTAAAAATATGAAAGTTAATTTAAAAAGAGCTAAACCTTTGTTCGCCCCTGTGGTCATCTTCACTATAATAATTATTTTCTTTTCTTGTGGACAAAAAAACAAAACTGTAAAACAGGAAATAATGAGCACAGTTCAAGATTCGATTTACACTTTTACTGAAGATGGGGCGTGGTGTTGGTTTAGCAATCCGCGGGCAATTTACTATTCTGAAAAAGAAATTATTTCTGGCTGGGTTAAAAAAGATGGCTCTGTTGAAATTGCTTCATTAAATCTCGAATCCGGGAAAAGCAACTTTAACAATATCTTTCCTCAATTAGAAATTGATGACCACGACAATCCGGCTTTTACAGTTTTACCCGATGGGAATATTTTTACAATGTTTGCCTGGCATTCAAAGAAAAAGGGTGTTATTAGTAATACTACCACAAATGGTTCCGATATTTCTTCTTTTCAGGAAAATGTGGTTTTCAAACCAAAAACTGATGCACTTCTGGAACAGTTTCCAAGAGAAACTTACACCTATGCAAATCCATATTTTTTAGAAGATGAAAACAAACTTTTTGTGTTTGGTCGCTGGATAGGCTATAAACCTAATTTGATTATTTCAAGCGATTACGGAAAAACCTGGGATGAGCAACATGTTGTTATAAGTAGCGAACCTTTCGACCCAAATAACCGGCCTTACGTAAATTATTATTCGGATGGCAAATCAAAAATCCACTTGATTTTTACTGACGGACATCCAAGAAACGAAGACAGAAATTCGGTCTATTATTGCTATTATGAAAAAGGTGCATTTTGGAAAGTCGATGGAACAAAAATTTGTAATCTGTCGGAATTGCCATTTACGGTAAAAGATGCTTCGCTGGTTTATAAACCCTCTGAAACTTCGGGAAGAGCCTGGGTTGCAGATGTAGTTGTAAAAGATGAAACACCTGTGATTTTATATTCGCGCCACCCGGAAGAAACTGACCACCGCTACCATTACGCATGGTACAATTCTGAAACTAAAAATTGGGAAGATTATGAAATTTGCAGGGCTGGAAAATGGTTTCCACAAACACAGGAAGGTAAAGTTGAACGTGAACCGCATTACATGGGGAATCTTACATTTAATCCGTCAAATCCTAACGTCGTTTATCTTTCTCGTGAAATAAACGGTCGGTTTGAAATTGAAAAAGCTGAAACAAAAGATGGGGGGAAAACATGGGAAACAACACCAATTACTTCAAACTCAATATACGATAATGTACGTCCGGTAGTTCCGCAATACCAACCCAAAAATTCAAAAACAATTGTAATGTGGATGCAAAACAAGAAGTACATTCATTACACTAATTTCGATTCAAGCATTAAATATTTTATTGACGAAGATTAACTGAATATTTAATTCTATAGTATTTTTTCAAGACAATTGTAAGGAAACATATTTTTTTGCGACTATCCAATTGTAAAAAACAAAAATTATTATGAAAGCAATTTGGAATGGAAAAGTAATAGCAGAAAGTAATAGCACGATTAACATCGAAGGAAATCAGTATTTCCCAATCGAATCGGTTAACAAAGAATATTTAAAAGAAAACGAAACCCACACAGTTTGCCCCTGGAAAGGAACAGCTTCATATTACAATTTAGAAGTTGATGGTAAAACAAATCAAGATGCAGCTTGGAATTATCCAACGCCCTCAAATTTAGCAGAGAAACTTAAAGGTCACATTGCTTTTTGGCGAGGTGTTCAAGTATCAAATTAATTGTCAGAAAAAAGTATGAATGCAATACAAAAATACTGGAAACGGATTAATTTTCAATTCGATAAAAATTTGGAAACCGCTTTACTTCAGCAGCATTTAGCAGCACAGTTGCTTGCATTGGTTGGTCGTTATCTGGTTTCACCAAAGCCAGACTTAAGTAATATTAACATGCTATTTATTGCTGAAAAAGAAATGCTTTTGGGCAATCAATTTGGAAATGGATTTCAGTTGGGATTACAACTTCAAAAATTGGAGATTCATCTAATTAAACCAGTCACCGATTCAGCAACGATTATTCAACTTCATGGAAAATCATTTGATTATGCTTTTGCTGAACTTCGATTAATTCTATCGGATGCAGGAGTTGATGTTTCATCCTTTAAAAATGAACAACCCTATTCTCTTCCAACCGATTTTTTGAATCAAAATAAATTTTCGAATTCCGATGTATTTTCATTGAATGGTGCTACCATTTTAAGACACAATGCCGAAATAATTATTTCTGAATTAGCCATACAATTTAAAGATGCAATTCCGGTTCGCATTTGGCCGCATCATTTTGATACCGGTACTTTTTTTGCCACCGCCAAAAATCAAACCGGTGAAGTTTCACAAACCATCGGATTGGGTTGGGCAATGCCCGATAAAATGATAAACGAACCTTATTTCTATCTCAGTTTTTGGTCTGAAAAAGAAATTAGAAACATTAAGAAACTCACTCCTTTAAAAATTGGTAAATGGATGACTCCCGGGTGGAACGGCGCAGTTTTAAGACACAGCGAGGTAATAAATGAAAACTCAGCTCAAAAACAACATCAATTAGTTAAACAATTTTTCACTTCAGGAGTTTCAGTTTTAAGCCGCCTTTTAAAAGCTAATTAATTATGATTCATCCCGTTCAATTACTTTCTCTTTCCGAGCTTTCAGACCGGAAACCAAAACATGCCCGCATTAAAAACCTCGATTTGGTAGTTGTAAAATATGACAATAAAGTTTCCGTATTATACGGGCGTTGTTTGCATCGGGGAGCATTAATGGCCGATGGGCATATTGATGGTGATAATATAATTTGTGGAGTTCATAATTGGGATTATCGCTTCGATACGGGAGTTTCGGAATACAGCAACAAAGAGGTACTTCATAAGTTCGCCTCAAAAATAGAAGATAATTTTGTTTGGGTTGACGAAAAGGAAATTGATGATTATCTAAAAAAATACCCACAACCATTTAACAACGACGAATACCTGGGAAGTTACCAGGACACACATCCTGAAAATACTGAACCTTACACTGGATACATTAGGAATTTGGCAAAGCATGGATTGAAAAAAGTTGGTCATCACGGTCCAACCGAAGCTATGGGCGTTGAAAGAGATAGTTTGCCCAAATGGGAGAATATCCAGTTTTTGCCCGCACAACTTCACAAAAGAGCGTTAAACGACAATGAAGAAGTTGAAACCAGTGTTGTGATTGGGGCGAACGCAAAAAAACCGTTAATACTTGAAATCCCCGTTTTTGTTTCCGACATGAGTTTTGGAGCTTTATCGAAAGAAGCAAAAATTGCTTTGTCGAAAGGAGCCGAAATGGCTGGAACTGGTATAGCTAGTGGCGAAGGAGGAATGTTGCCCGAAGAACAGGAAAATAATTCAAGGTATTTTTATGAACTGGCTTCCGGAATGTTTGGCTTTTCGTGGGACAAAGTTAAAAAAGTACAGGCCTTTCATTTTAAAGGCGGGCAAGGAGCAAAAACCGGAACGGGTGGACATCTGCCCGGAAACAAAGTGACCAAAGAAATTGCTGAAGTCCGTGGATTAAAAGAAGGTGAAAGTGCAATTTCACCAGCAGCATTTCCAAATTTAAAAACGGTTGCTGACTTTGCAAATTTTGCCAACGAAGTGCGCGAAAAAACCGGAGGTATTCCAATTGGTTTTAAAATTGCTGCCAGCCACATCGAAAAAGACATTGACTTTGCTCTGGAAGCCGGAGCAGATTATATCATTCTCGACGGACGAGGTGGCGGAACAGGAGCTGCACCAACCATTTTACGAAACAATATTAATGTGCCAACAATACCCGCTTTAGCACGAGCCAGAAAACACCTGGACACACAAAATGCGAAAGGAGTTACATTGATTATTACTGGAGGTTTACGAATTGCCGATGACTTTTCAAAAGCACTCATGTTGGGAGCCGATGCAATTGCAGTTTCAAATTCGGCATTGCAGGCAATTGGCTGCGTGGGAATGCGAGCCTGCAATACTAATAATTGTCCGGTTGGAGTGGCAACACAAAAAGAGGAACTCCGACAGCGTTTGATTATTCAAAGCTCGGCTAAACAATTGAGTAATTTTTTATTGGCTACCAACGATTTAATGAAAGTTGTTGCCCGCGCTTGTGGTTATTCCAATTTTAATCAATTCAACAAAAACGATTTAAGCACTTTTAATCGCGATATTCATTTCCTTACCGGAATTAATTATGCAGGATTTGAATTATAATCATTCTGATTTTATCCATTTTTTTGCACAAAATTGTGCTGCCAATTTTTATCATTTTCCTAAATATTTTTCCTGAACTCTATTTGAAACGTAACTACTCAGGTTTCCAAATCGACGTTATTAAATTGATTTTCAGGATATTAGATATATCACGCAAAGTTCGCAAAGATTATCGCAAAAAGCGCAAAAAGCTTATTGCAAATGCTTTGCGCTTTTTGCGTCTCTTTAACTTTGCGTTCTTTGCGTGAAACTTTTAATTATAAAACACAAATAATCAGAAGTATAGGCTATCTGAGTAGTTACTTTAAAACAATTGCCAGGCATTAAACATGTTTTACGACATTAAACATATGCTGACTTCTTTTAACAATAATCGTATTTTTCAAAAATATAAACCAACTAAATAAATTCGTTTCAATGAATAAAAGAAGAAAATTTATAAAAGATGCTGGTATTGGTATCGCCGCTGTTTCAGTTCCCAATTTTAATAATCCTTCGGATTCAAAATTGGAAAAGAACAAATCTGAAGTAGATATTAAACTTGGCGTTGCAACTTATACTCTGCGAAAATTTACGCAACAAGAAGCAATTGATATGACTTTGCGATGTGGCGTTAACCGAATTACTTTTAAAAGTATGCACCTTCCTTTAGATTCGGATAATGAAACCATTAAAAAAGCTGTTGCTTTGTGTAAAAAGAATGGTCTTGTTTTGTATGGAGCCGGGAATATTAACATGGAAACAAAAGAAGAAGTTGACCAAGCATTTAAATATGCAAAAGCTGCAGAAATGGACATGATTATTGGAGTTCCAAGTTTTGAATTATTGGAATATGTTGAAGGGAAAGTAAAGGATTACGACATTAAAATGGCCATAAACAATCATGGACCGGGCGACGACCTTTATCCAAGTGGTGTAAGTGCTTACGAAAGAATTAAACACATGGACAAACGAATGGGACTTTGTTTGGATACTGGTCATACCATGCGTTTAAACCGTGACCCCGAGCAGGATGTGAGAGATTGTTTCGATCGTGTTTTTGATATTCATGTAAAAGACGTAACTGCAGCAAAACCGGAAGGAAAATCAGAAATTATCGGTCGGGGAGTAATCGATTTTGTTTCATTCCTAAAAACAATTGTTGAACTAAATTATGAAGGAACTTTGGCACTTGAATATGAAGCAGAAAGCGAAGATCCACTTCCGGCAATGATGGAATCTGTAGGTTATATTAAAGGTGTTTTAGCTGCTTTGTAAGCTAACATGAAACGAGATTTAATTGAAATCATCGTAACTTTCGCAGGAAACTTAAACCATTTAAATGGAAAATTTAAGAGTCCCAATTTAAAATTGTAAATTTGTAGTCATTAAAAAATAAAGTAATAATCATAAACCATATCGAACAATGAAAAAAATTCATCTTTTAACTCTGGTAGTTGCTGTGTTATTTGCAGCGTGCACTGGAGGCAATCAAAAATCAACTCAAACTGAAAAAAAAGAAAGTATGTTCACGGGAGCTAAAGGCGAAGTAAAAATTATGACTCTCGATCCGGGTCATTTTCATGCAGCACTGGTTCAAAAATCGATGTACGATCAGGTTGATCCGGTAGTTCATGTATTTGCACCCAACGGCCCCGATGTTGAAGCTCACTTGAATCGAATTAACGGATTTAATTCTCGCGTAGAAAACCCAACATCCTGGGATGAAAAAGTTTATAAAGGAGACGATTTCTTTGGAAAAATGCTTGCTGAAAAACCTGGAAACGTAATGGTTGTTTCCGGAAGTAATGCAAAAAAAACAGAGTACATTCTGAAAACCATCGAAGCTGGAATTAATGTTTTAGCCGACAAACCGATGGTAATTACACCCGATCAGTATCCTCAACTCGAACAAGCTTTTAAAGTTGCCGAAGAAAAAGGAGTGCTGCTTTACGATATTATGACCGAACGCCACGAAGTTACGACCATTCTTCAACGCGAATTATCAAAAATACCTGAAGTTTTTGGAACTTTGCAGGTGGGTACCGAAGAAGAACCTGCCATTACAAAAGAGAGTATTCACCACTTTTTTAAATATGTTTCAGGAAATGCATTAAAACGTCCGGCATGGTTTTTTGATGTAGCACAACAAGGCGAAGGAATTGTTGACGTAAATACACATCTCGTTGACTTAATTCAGTGGGAAGCTTTTCCGGAAGTTACATTGAAAAAAGAAGATGTTGAAATCGTTTCCGGAAAACGCTGGACAACTGATTTAACTCCCGAAATGTTTAAAAAAGTTACTGCTTTAGACGAGTATCCTGAATATCTTCAAAAAGATGTTGAAGACGGTATTTTGAAAGTTTACAGTAACGGCGAAATCAATTATAAATTAAAAGGAATTCATGCCAAAGCATCGGTGATTTGGAATTATCAAGCACCCGAAGGTGCGGGCGACACGCATTATTCAATTATGCGCGGCTCGATTTGCAACCTTATAATTAAACAAGGCGAAGAGGAAGGCTACAAACCAACTCTATATGTTGAAGCGGTAATCGATGAAGGCCTGGAAACTTTTTCCGGAGGTTTGGGCAAAGCAATCAATCAGGATTTAGATGTAATGTATCCGGGAATTAAATTGGAAAAACTGGGTGAAAAAATGTGGAAAGTAAATATTCCTGATAAATATAAAGTGGGGCACGAAGCGCATTTCGGACAGGTTACAGAGAAATATTTGCGCTACTTAAAATGGGGTCGTTTACCCGAGTGGGAAGTCCCAAATATGATTGTAAAATACTACACTACTACTGAGGGAATGAAAGCTGCGATGAATTAAGATTTTAGACGAATAAATGAAATTACCAAAAAAAAGCCGGTTCATAAGAGCCGGCTTTTTACATTCTGTTTTGCTGTTTAATTATTTTTCTTCCTTTTCAATTTCTTCCTCAACCTCAACTTTTACTTCTACCTTTTTTTCGCCGTCTTTTTTAATTTCCTTTATGCGAATTATTTTTCCATCTTCTTTAATAACTTTTAAATTCTCATCTCCGAAAAACTCAATATTACCATCTTCGTTTTTCATGATTTTTATCGACTTCGCTTTTTTCGAATGCCCCTCGTGCAACATCATTGGATGATCTCCAGCACCATGAATAATAATTTCTTCGTTAAATTCAATATCTTTTTCGGGTACTTGTTTTCGAACAATTGTAATTTTCTCTGTCCCGTTTTTTAATTTCTTTTTATTGTACGATATAATTCCGGGGTCGCTTAAATCAATTACATTTCCTTTTTTCTCTTTTCCCATAAACATAAAATTTGGTGCATGTGGTGCATGTGGTGCATGTGGTGGGTGTGGAACTCCAGCCATTTTTGGTGCGCCAAAAATCATCTCATTGTTTCCTTCGTCGCTGTGCCACATCATCACATCGTGGTCGCCATGTTTGCCGTCTTCACTTAATTCCATTAAAAATTTATGGTTTGAATCGCCATCAATTTTAAATTCCTTTACCATCGATTTTCCACCTTTCCCCGATTTCATAATAAAAACATTTGCCTCGCCATCTTTTTCAATATCGAAGTCGAAATCAAAATCCATGTTTTTGTGAAGCGAGTCAAGAACAAAATCATCTTTCGAAATCCATTTCAAATCTTTAGCTCCGCCAATTGTGTCACCATTCCAAACAAAAACATCATCGTTTGTCAAAATGGTATCCAACTCAACTTTTTCTCCGTCCTCATTTACTTTCACCAATTTAATGTGCTTTTCTACTTTTTTTCCACGAGGCGGATCCTGTGGATTTTCTCTTAACGAAAAAGCCGTAAGCATTAAAAAGGCAACCGCAAAAATTGTTGTAATCGATAAAAAACGTTTCATAATTAATTGTTTTAATGTTCTAATTTTCTGACAGCAAATATAACTTACTCTTTGTGAATCATTCCGTTAAAGAGTGGTTAAAATCTGTTAAGGAAAAGTTAAACTCTTAAAATGGCATATTTAAATCTCTATATTTGAGCTGTGAACAAAAAAATTATAAGCGGATTGATTGTATTAATGGGAATTTCTATTCTCGGAATTATTGCTGTGCAATTGATTTGGATGAACAATGCGCTTCGCATAAAAAACGAACTTTTTAGCCGAAGTGTAAACGAAGCGTTAAACAATACAGTAAATAAACTCGAAGACATTCACAACTTTGGCGTAGTCAACCAAATGATTTTTAGCGATTCTTTACGTTGGGAAAATGATTTTGACGAAGATTTCGACATAGAATTTTTCCCTCACCCCGATACCGTTCATGAGCCTGAATGGGTTAAAAAACCACGGCGTCCGTTACGGATTATTCGCGAATTTGGGACAAAAGGCGAAAATGCCCGGATTGAAATTAAAATGGATAGCGACACACAAAACAGGGTAGGTACTTTTTCGTATAAATTTGATATGGAAACAGAATCAGACCAAAAACACATTATTATTGACAATGAAAATTTACACGGGAAAGACGTATTTTTAATTCGGAAAGACACCATTATTTCTGATGCTGATTCACTGTTCGAAATCGGGGTTATCAAAATCGATTCGCTGCTAACCAGCTTCGACACTTTTAAAATTCTTGAACCCGATATTTCGCAGCGGGCAAAAACAAAAGCAGTCCGCTTGAAACAAATGGCCAATCAGGTAGTTACAGAAATTTCAACATGGGATGTTCGCAAGGTTGATAATAATTTACTTCAAAATGTATTGAGTGAAGAACTAAAGAACAAAGATATTCCGATTGATTTTGAGTTTGGAATTATAAAAGATAGCTTTATTATTGAAAGTCATTCGGAAATAGTCGATTCAATCAAACTAACAAATTCTGAATATCAGGTAAATCTTTACCCGCACGATATTTTCCAGAAGAATTTAAAATTGGCACTTTCTTTCCCCGACCGCGAAAGTTTTATTTACCGCTCGTTAAATTGGCTGCTTTTAGCTTCGTTTCTGTTTTCAATTTTTATTCTAATCACATTCGGCTTAAGTATTTTTTATATTCTCAGGCAAAAGAAAATTTCGGAAATGAAGTCGGATTTTATAAATAATATGACCCACGAATTTAAAACACCAATTGCAACTATTTCGGTGGCAACCGACTCGATTACCAACGAAAAGGTAGTAAGCGACCCGGAACGAATTCGTTATTTTGCCGGAATGATTAAAAAAGAAAATTTAAGAATGAACCGGCAGGTGGAAGACATTTTAACTATTGCGCGTCTCGACAAAAAAGATTTTGAATTTACCTGGGAAGCAGTAAATGTTCATGAACTTATCGAAGACGCAATTCAGGGAATTATTCTTCAGGTTGAAAAGCGTGGTGGTAAAATCGATTCAAAACTCGATGCTGCAAACCCGATGGTTACAACCGATAAAATGCACTGTACAAATGTTGTTTTTAATTTGTTAGATAACGCAATAAAATAT
>Ga0307989_1000418_pt1 | contig 28060 bp, 13 predicted proteins | sample EllFjometagen185_FD_203164 | JGI IMG/M metagenome (GOLD analysis project Ga0307989, IMG submission 203164) | Marine microbial communities from Ellis Fjord, Antarctic Ocean - #185 | ecosystem: Environmental > Aquatic > Marine > Unclassified | place: Southern Ocean | collected 2014-10-08 | reverse complement strand
TTATGACTTTCAGGATATCAAATATGATGAGGAGCTTGATGAGTCTAATGCAAACGATCTGCTTGAGGTCATTAACTGGAAGCACCGGCTCACCTCACGCTTGAGTATCACGGAAGAAGTTTTTCCGTTGCAAGATATCGAGGAAGAATATTCACTAGATGAAAATGAGGTGACCATGTTGGCCTATCTAGTGAAAGAAGAATTGGATGGGAGTACCGTGGATGTAGATGAACTCGTCAAGTTGGTCAGCTCAGATCCCCATGAGGTCTACAAAAACAGACAATACTTGAGCGTTGATGCTCCTCTAGTTCAAAACGGGATCGTTGAACTCCAGGAGAATATGTTCCTCATGAGTAATGGTAGTGATGTTCGAGCTACACCAGACATCATGAAACAAATCATATTGGATACCCCTGTAAATGATGATGAGCGCTTGGCACAAATTCTTAAAGGTAGTGATCTTTTCACCCTAATTGACCCGAATTACTCAATGGATGATTTGATCCTGGCTCCTGAACTCAAACATACTATCCAAACATCAATTAGTCGCTATCATGATAATGTTGATGCTGTTCTCCAGGATTGGCAGCTCTATGATGGGGTGATGGAAGTTGTTGGGGCTTCAAAGAAGAAACAGGAACCGGGTCTGCTCATGCTCCTACATGGTCCGTCTGGAACAGGTAAAACCTTTGCATCAGGAGCTATCGCCAAACAATTAGGAAAGAAGCTACTCGTTACTGATATCTCCCGACTTCAGTCGAAATGGGTCGGTGAGAGTGAGAAGAATATCAGACGTTTGTTTAATGTCTTCGAGCGCATTGTTCGCAGGGTTGAGAACCCTCCCGTATTGCTCCTAAATGAGGCTGACCAGTTTCTAACAACACGGCTTAGTGAAACCCGTACTAGTGTTGACCAGATGCAGAACAGTTTACAGAATCTATTTCTAGAAGGTTTTGAACGTTTGCGAGGGGTGATGATTGCAACCACAAATTTACAGGACAATATCGACTCTGCTTTTAGTCGCCGATTTCATCTGAAGCTAGAATTACCCATGCCTGAAAGAGATGAAATGGCCAGACTATGGCGACTACATCTACCTAAGACAATCCCAAGAGCAAACGATGTCAACATCGAAGATCTTACAGGAAGCTATCATTTGTCTGGGGGTCAAATAAAGATCATCGTACAAAATGCAGCAACAGAGGCTGCCTCAAGAAGAGGTCGAGCGAGGGTGCTCAAACAAGGAGATTTGATAAAATACTGTCATATCGAAGTCGGTAACGGAGCAATTAAACAAAGCACGCCAATCGGTTTCGCAATTGCATAAGGAGAAATATATGGAACATGATGTTAGAAATTTAGGTGAACTGGATTTGAACAAACTCATCTTGGTCATTTATGAGGAGATCAAAGATGAGGAATTAAGGGCGATGATCTTCTCCCCTGGTGTTCACTTCAACACGAATGTCATGACTGAGCGAATACGTCTTTGCTTTGAGGCGATGATTATAGCTCACTGGGGCTTTTCAAAAGAGGTGCTAACCTTTTCCCTTATGCTCCTTGATCATGAGTGGAATGAATACAAAAAGGGAAAGCCCCAATATCAAGATGATTAACTAATAATGACATCTACACAGATTTTTGGACAAGCCCATAGATTAACAGAATCAGGAACATATTATCCCCCCGGAGACCACCACCCCTGTCAGATTAAGTTGTGACTATCACATACAACCTAGAGATATATTTGCCCAACACTCTTTGAGCTAGAGTTTTCCAGTAATCCAAAAGTAGTTCTTAACAAATCACACTATTACGCCCATCATGGTTTGACACGGGAGATCTATCCACTTTGATTTCCTGAGCCAATCTTCTGTGTGAGTCAGTTGCGAGCCTTAATTGGCTTTTTGGGTACGAGATTGGCCATTACTTGTTCAAGAAAGCGTGTGGCTATTTGCTCAAGCTTGACAATAAATATTTTTCCACTCTGAAAATCTCTTCCTAGATGATCATTTGTCGACACTCGAAAGCTTGTAAGAGTGTCGCCAAGGCTCTTATCTAAGAATGAATAAGTAAGTTTTTTTCTCTTCTCATCAATAAGTTGTGAAAGTGGTATTGCCTTCTTCATCGAACGATTTCTTGTATAGAATGCTTCTATCATAATATCTTCAGTATGCCCAGAGCTTGATTCAAAGATTTTAACAAGGTTTGTTGTCTGAGCTTGAGCCTTAGCCTTGCCTTTTACAATTTCAATTTGAGTATAGCACCTTATTTCTTGCCGTATAAAATCAGCATCGATTGTAAAAGTGTAGTCCTTACTCTTATTGATGATGAATTGGGATGAAATCGTTTTGCTGTTACAAACCATTTTTTCGAGTTGTTCATATCTATTCCCTTTTGAGAATAGCTCTACATGGAAATCAGTGTCATCAGTTAGTCGTAAACTGATATCCTTTTCTTCCTGGGCATATGATTCTATCAAGTTGTGCAATGTTATGGAATCCACTTTGCTAGAAACATCAGCACTATGAACTTTCTTGACAGTCTCTTTCCACTTACTGCCCATGTATGTATAATGATTCATATTCTTCTGTGAATCAAAATACCTTCTTAATTCCGTAAGCATGTAGATGTGATCAGGATCTTTGACACTATTTGTCCTTATCAATCTATATGCAAATACTTTTAGATACATCCAAGACCAATGAAAAAGGTGTATGCTCCGTTTTGATATTTTCACTGGGCTCTCATGTGGATTCGGGACTAAATGATTCGATATAGTAATTATATCCTTTATGCCTAATGCAAGTGCATATTCTGCATATCGTTCTATTTGTTCATCTTTTAGTGGATTATTTCTAACCTTTGCTTCGACAAATCCAGCCCACTCAATGATTGGACTATTTTTACCGCTAGTGATTATAATAAGTCCATCAGGCCTATCGTGAGTCTCCGGATTTTGCAATTCAGTGTAAGTGTAAACTGCAACGTTTTGATTAGTTATCTTCTTTACGCCAATCTCTGTGAACAATTCTTCCCTGTATTCCTTTATAGCACTTAAGGAGGCTAAGAAGATGGAACTTGCGGCAATTTCATTATCCGTATTTCCTTGAGGAAACAGTCTGGCTCTTTTTTTCTCCAATTCTTTTATATCATCGAATCCTAACACGCTATAAAGCTCGTCGAATGATGTTTTTCCTGGGTAAATCTTCCTAGCCATAAGTTTTCCTTTCTAAATTTCCACAAAGCGAACGTTCAGCAATTCAACTGCTTATCAAAGCAAACTAGCATTGTGTACATTGTCAAAGTTATTTGTACAGATATGGCAACAATTTACGGGTTAATTTGTGCCTTCCAAGATGTTATGCGAGAGCATCTACTCTGCCACAACCTATTTGGTGAATTTTTCCACCTCTCAAAAAAACCAAGGTTTTTCAATCACCCACTCTTGTTTTACTAATTCAGAGTTTAGTTCTAATCCAACTAAGTTATCTGAGAGATTCTCTCAATCTCCTGTTTACCTAGCATATGGAAGTATCGGTCATCCCCGTCGACTTTCAGTAAACTCCCTTAACTTTTGCTGGTCACCCTTCTCCCCACAATATCCGCACCCAAACTCATTTTTACCTGCGTTGATATATAACTGATGCCCTGTACCCGGACACTGAGCTGACCAAATCTCACGATTGAGCAATGGGGGTTGAGGGTGCAGGCCCAGTTGGGTCGCTACCTTGATGATCTTTGTCTCCCGTTTTCTGGCGTCAGCTTGATTTTTTCTTATGGTATTATTCTGCCTCTGATTGATCGCTTCGTAATCACTCCTGAGAAGCAGTCCCTCAGCCAAAAATTTTACTGGAGAATAGAATCCGCAGACTGCATCGAAATACTCACTAAGTAAAAACATACCGGAACGTAAAATAGAGTCCGTATGGGTCATGGTAAGCACTTTCATGGCCTGCCTGGATTGATTAAGCAAAAGGATTTCAAGTTTTGCTATTTCATTTGCAGATGCTCTGTTGGGATTCTCATAGGGCGTTTCCTCTGTGACCATCCAAAGTTCATCGCCCCTGGCCGTTTGACGTATATAGGCGATTTGATCCATGTCCAGGATAGCCATTACAAATAATTCATAACCACAGAGTGCCACAGCGTCTTCTGGAAGAGCTGCTGAGCTTTCTGCGTCCTTGCCCCACACGTTGGAACTCAAGATCTCAAGGTTTTGATTCCAGCTCATTTTAAGCACTCCAGGATATTCTCCCGTGTTCCAAAAGGAACCAAAAAGGGGAATGAACTATCAAAGAATCTTGTTTGACACTCTCTGTCAGAATAGTCACCAAGATAAAAATGAAAGGCCAACTGTAATTTGAGAAATTTCCGATTCTCTTCAATATACGATCCCAACTCCCACAGGCCTTTTAGCAGGTTCTCTGCAGTCTTGTCTCCATATTCCGTCATGAACGAGTGGTAGGGCCTTGAAAAGTAAGGGATGTGAAGTCCTCCGGTGAGACCTGAGTATGGGCTAGTGACCTTTACGGAAATATCAGATTCATTTCTAAAGGTGATCTCTCCTTTTACGGTCTTTCCTTCTGCAACGATTGTAATCTCTTGATTCTTAGACATGTGATTGCCTCCTCGTATTGTGGAGATCTGCGGAATAAACATGTCTAAGGGTATGAAATACCTTGAGGGTTTAGCACATGATTAGAGTGGTTGCAATCCTCGCAAATCACCACTGTTTCTGTTGTCAATTCTCCCAGAAACGAAAAATGACGCCGAGCAGCGTCACCTGTTCCCAGTTTAGCACTTTATTTTATGTCGCGGCAATTGAGTTAAATGACGACAATAAAATCTAACTCACTCCCAGTGGAATCCTAGCTTAGAATTCATTGACAAGATTTTGTGGACCATCATCCAGTAATTATTTTCAGGAATTCCTTCTGGGTTTGTTCCGTCAACTCCCTGTATTTTTCTACTAACCAATCTAACTTTAATTCATCTAATCTTGATTCGATATGAGTAACAACAGTAAGAAGATTACTAGAATCATTCTGTGTTAATACTGCGGGCGGAGTGTGCGCTCGGATATGCAACTGATTCGCCTCAACTGCCGACATAGATTTGAGTTTTTTAGCTTCACTTAACATTTCTTTTAGCCATTGTTTACTATTTTCAACCCGTAGCTTCGAGATACTCTCGTTAAATTTACCTATTACATCTTTGGGTGACCAGGGGACTTCGTCGTCACCTAATGTTTTGTCCGCCTCAGAAATTGCATTAAGAACGGATTCCTCATATTCCTGCCAATCCAATCGATCATCTGAAAGAACCTGATAGTCTTGAGCATAATGACGTAGCATTTGTCTCATGAGCTGAAGGTCTTCAAGATCTATCGCACAATTCTCAAAAGCTCCCATTAAAACATCGACCTCGGCTAGAAGTGGCTCTAAAGCCTCACCAGAGTCAAGAGAAGTTTCCCACAACTTGCCGGCTCTATCCATAACTTTCATTTCAACTTTTTTAAAGTCATCTATCCGTTTCAAAAGTTGAGCTCTTACTTCAATAAGTGTTCCCATTTTCAGGCGTTTAGATAATTCTTCAAGCTTAACTAAAAATTCCTTTCCCACATGTGATAGGGAGCGTATTTCTGCAATCCTTACAAACTCAGTAGCATCTCTATGAGATGTAAACCATGCTTGGATTTCACGGATAAGTTGATTTGCTTGTGCCACAATTTCGACTCTTCCAATTACCCTCTTGGTATGAAGTTTAACTTCTTTGGACAATTGATCCAATCCTAATTCCTTAAGCCAGACACAAACACCATGCACCATATGGTGTTTAAAACTACCCACTTTGTCAGGACTATCTGATTGTGGATATTGCTTTTCGATCCATTCAGGAAAAAATTGTATTATGTATTGTCTAGCTTCCTCATACTCTGGCTGTAGCTCCATGATCTCTTGTGTGTCCCATAGAGGTTCTTCATCTTCTAACGTTTCGATCAGTTTCGATAAAGAAGCAGCACCCTTGGCCAGTGATCCTACATTTTCATTTCTCGTTCCTCCCTCGATTTTTGAAAGAGCACTTGTTTTGTGTTGAATCATCTTGGCCATTGCATCACTTGATCGTTCACTTTTACTCTTCAGATGTGAAACCCTATATTCCAGTCCTGGCGGGATAGGAATCCTGGATTTCAACAATATTGCCTGATCAAGATAGGAAACTATGCTCGAGTGTGTATCAGCTTGTGACCATTCACTCATTAAGCTTTCCCATTGTGAAGCCTCTTCACCTGTGTGTACGAGATCTATCTCATGCAGTCCAGTAATATCTACAAACTTTCCTCGAAAAATGCCATCTTTCATCCACTGGGAAATTGCATAACTTTGACCATTACGAATAATTGAGAGTCTATCTAATCTTGGAGATATATATACTCCGAGAAATAGTCCCGCCGAGGCGAGGTTAGCTCCAATTGGGGGTGCACAGAGATCTCGAAATACCTTCGCTAACGCTATTTTTTTGGAGCCTGAAGAAAGAGATTTGTCCCAATCTTCCGAAATCGTTCGCAGGATCGGGTTTGTAGGGCGATTGCGAATTTTCCCTGTTTCCTTATCAAAAATTCCCCACGCCTTATTTAAAACAGTAACTGCTCGGTTCTTCACCTGAACTGGCTTTCCAAGTACAGCATCCCAATCAAGCTTTCCCGATAGTAAATCTGAGGTCAATTCCTGACAAGTAGTAGCAGCATTTCCACGCGCTGTGCCGAAGCCGTCAAACGGGAACAAAATAGGAGTGCTATAAATCCGCTTAAAAATCTCAGTCCCAACCCTGCTAAGTCGGTTCGACTCTATGGGTTTTTCAAAAGCTGTAATATAGTGACGAGCTTTAATCAGACTTCCAACAAGTTCATTTATGACAGTTCTTGTCTTTTCCTGATGAGCAGGGATTAAATTTCCATAAATAGCCTTGTTCTCACTGCTAATTGACTCATCTAATATTGATAATTCTGCAAGATATTGACCTAATCTCCCCTCTTCATCATGTAGTAACACTACAAGAATTGGCAATACTCTTAGGCCACTTTGCGACGCTGCAGCTCGTAAAAGTTTAATAACATCTAGTTTAATGTTATTAATGTCTCGATCAGGTTCTATATAACAGTAAATGATTGTTCCTCGTGGCTCATCTACAGAGATTGCATTTGACCACCTATCAGTTTGCAGTTTGACAACCATTGGTAGAACGTCAAGGTTGGATGTGACCGCTTGGAAACGCCATTCCTTTGTTGTAATCTTGTTTTCATCGGCATAATCACAATCAACATCCCCCAATAGAGTGCACCACTTGCTGGCCTTGCTGGCAAATAGGGATGCCTTTGCCATTTCGTCATACTGATTTGCTACTTCCTGTCGCAGAAATGCGAGAAATTGTGTCCTTGGCACAGCATCGCCAAGGATGTCAAATTCTTTAAAGTTCTCATCCCATTCGATTACATTAAATTCATCCTGTAATATTTGAGCGACATTTGTGGCTACTGATAGATCTACCCCGCTAACATTAGATAAAGCTTCTATGGCATCATTTTTATCAGATGCCTTTAGCCCCATTATGGATGCTAGCACAATAGCTTGCAATAATCGCAGTTGATTACCGTCAAATTGAACCCCGTGGCGAGCAATTACCGAAGTATAGGCATGTGCGATAGCACCCTGTTGCCCACCTTCTTCTGACGTTAATAGTTCTTGATGGAGCGACTCAGACCACAGGTCAACTGGAGCCATTGACCATTTCAGGTTTTCTGCAAGTTCCATCCCTTGCGATCTAGTGAACGCATCATTTAGGAGAGCCAGTGCTGATCGCTCTTGCAGATGTTTTCCTGCAGCAGCTAAATGATATAAAAACCAAGTTGAGTATGCTGATAGGGGCCAACAACCTTTGCGAATGACAGTGTGAAACTGGTTTTCATCGCTCCAAAGTCGATGATTGTGCGATTTTGGAAACCAATGTGAAATATTCCCAGCTATCTCAGCAGAAACGTGTTTACTCTCATCATTTTCAAACCATTGGTCTAGCAACACAGGATTTTTCTTTTCAAACAGGCTTGCTATCAAAGTTTCTAGATTAATTGATAAATATTTGCGATTAGCAGATTGATATCGAGAAACGTATCTTAAAATTTCATTCCGATATTCAGGATTTACTCTTTGAACGTAGGCATTTAGTTCAAACTGTATAAAACCAACAAAAGAAGCGGTGTTGCTGTTATTCTGTATTCCCTCAAAAAGGTCCTGGAGCACCCCGCTGCCTGCAATATGGCTTCTGATAGTTGCAAATTCAGTGTAACGCCCGAACTCGTCAAATAAAACAAGAAGGGACTGAAAGGGTTTATCATCACCACAATATTCGCGCGTTGTTACATCTAAAACATCACGAATTGATTCTCCACCGAGCGCAGTGATCTGAATATTTTTGTCCGCCAAAACTTTATGAACATTTCTATAAACCCCATCATCCTGATCTTTTAATTGAGTCAGTACATCATCAATAGATTCCAAATTACATGAATTGATTACCTCAGTCATTAATTCTTGATTTGCAGTCGCCATATTGATCAAATTTATGGCTTGAGCGAATCTCGGACGTAATTCATCGATTGGTCTAATATCTAAATTTCGTGCTTTTAATTGGGAAAGGATTTGACGGGTAATCTCTGCAGTTAGATCAAAGTTTTGCATCCCATTCAGTGCAACTACTAAGCAGGGCTTAGTGTTGGCAGTTATTAAATTCCTAGTCTCAAGGCCAATCTCTTGATCCACACTTTCGATGCTTTCCAAAATTTGAGTAGCTGTTTCACTCTCCGGTTTGCTAAGTAAAGTTGCAAGCGTTAGTCCTAGGTGAGATTTCCCTGTTCCATAACCAGCAATCGCAAGAGTAAAAGATTGATCTTCTAATCCGTGGCACTGTCTGATGATTGAACGCGTAAAATTAGCGGTGTCAATCAGATTATGGCCATGGGATATTCCTATGTCCTTTTGGGAGATCCCATGATAGGCCGGACCATGGAACACAAACGAACTTGAAGCCAAATCACGACGTTTGGGATCTGTTTCAAACCAGTCCATGTTAACAGCACCATTAAATAGTCTGTCCCCTCTAAACCGTACAACATCTTTTAATGTTTCAGTCATTTTAACACCCTATAATAACAGATCATAAATATGTCTCCAGGCTCTTTCCGGTGAGGATTTGGCTTGTATAAGCCAAGGTTGCATATGACGATCAATAGAACATACGCCCGTACTTTCAATTAGGTCCAAAGCCCTTTGTTGCTGATTGTTGTCCCAGCCTGTTATGGCACTCCAACCTGTGTATTTCTCCAAATCTTGTGTGGTGATTTGATCTGTCTCAGGCATGTTTTCATCAATTAGCTGTAACAACCATGCACCATATCCAATAGCATATTCTTCTTGAATGGGAGCTGTTTTCCGAGTTACAACTCCACCAGAATCTGAGATAACCCCACATCTGCTAAAGGCAGCTTCATCTTCATACATACCTATGAGAGGGCCAATTTTACTTCGGTTTGTGCTGCCATATATTAAATCTAAATAAGAGTCTAGACTAGCTCTCTCAAATCTAGCGCCAAGAGAGGAAGCACCACGTGTAAAAACATGGTACCATACATCTGCCCCATATAGTGGGCGACAAAGATTCATATGCCCTATCCACTGGCTGATGCTCGTCTTTAGGTACGGGTCTTCTAAAAAGACAACTCTGCCAAATGGGGTAAGAGTTGGCCGTTTAATCGAGCTTGGAGCCAAGTCATTTAGTGTGATCAGCCCCATACCCTGACAATAATCAAGGATTGCAGGAACTTTCCCACTGGAAATTCCCATTGGGATGCCCGCTTCATCTGCTATTGTATGAAAATCACCTTCTTTACCAGCTGCGGCAAATCGAAGAAGGGCATTGATGTACTGTCGTTCAGGCTTAAACGATTTATGGAAATTGCGTAGCAATCGCGATCTTTTGTTCAGCTTAGGTATGTCTGCTCCGGTCACCTAAAGAAGTGATCGCTATGTGGAAAGCCTTCACCTCTAAGTGTTCCGTAGATTCATTTAAGCTAGGACCTAGTGAGTAGCACTCTCCCTTCTTCAGGGCAGACAATCGCTTTATCCAGATATCCACTTTCTCACCAGTACTCATTGCAGCTATCTCAGCATAGCTGCGCATTTCTGTGTCCGCCGGTTTGAAAAACAATTTGTGAGCCGCATTGAAAAGTCTATCACGCTCATCTTTACTTAGATTGCTCATTATCTGCGTTGCTAAAATAAGTGAAAATCCGAATTTTCTTCCTTCACGCAAAAATTGTGCGAGCGGGCTATCCTCTCGATGGTCCATATTTTGAACTTCATCTAAAACAATCACTTTGGGAGTATGTTGAGTACCTCTACTACGATAATACCAGTATAAATCAATTAGGCTAAACTCTGTAATTAAGCGTGAAACATCACGCATAAACCCAGCAAGCTGAATAATGTGACAATGATTTGTCATATCGGTGAAAAGTTCTTCCCAGCTACCCTCTTCCTCGCTTCCGAATGGATTTTGGTCAATAAATGGCATTAACTTGCTGACAACACTAGCTGCTGATTTCCCGACACTTCCTTTTTGTTCGATTAATTCTTCCAGACGGGGTATCAAGTCTGACATCGATAGGGGAGCTGCACCTGAATCCTCAAGTCCAGCCTTAATCGCTTGATATAGAGCCGATTTCTGTTGGTCACCAAAATTATATACTTCAGAGAAAACTCCACTCACACGTTGGGCAGTAGTCGCAATATTTTCAGGAAGTAGCTCATCCCCAAGAATATCCGATTGTTGCCTGAATGGATTGATCTTTAGTGGCTCACGGCGAACTATATGTTGAAGGGGCTGCAATTCATTTCGAAATTCATCCTCAAGCTGATTGTCAAAAAACCCATTAGTGTAATCGACGATCAACGAATTCTGAGATAGGCGTCCAAGTTCAAACAGTAAACATTGGATCGTGTATGTCTTACCCATTCCGGATGAGCCGAATATTAATACGTGCCGGTTGGTTAATTCTGAATGCCCAAACTCCCAATAGACTTTGCGCGAACCTGAAACTGTCTGGCCAAGGAAAATTCGTTTGGGAATATCTACTGCATTAGGTTGAAGCGAAGTAGTCACGCCCATATCTGTGGCCACATTGGGGTCATCTGTTTGCAGAACCGCTTTACTACTTGGCTCACTATTCCCCGATTCTTCGATATGGGGTACATCAGCTTTAATATCCTGCGTATCTTCTATCGCAACATCTATATTATTGCGATTTGATTTAAACTCCATACTACTTTCAGTCCATGGGAGTGTAAAGTCATTGTCATTTTCGCATAATTTTCGAACAAATATTGTACCGCTAGAAACAACACCGATATTAAGATTCTGTCCTTCAATAGTGATTGGCCAAATATCTTTGAGTACGACTTCCGACATCTCTACGTCCGTCCAGTAGGTTACTGCTGAGGCTCTCCATGATATGTCATACTCACCCTCTGACAAGCGCTCAAGTGCGCTTAAAATCGATTGTTTCTCAGTGTGCTGAATTTCAGCTTTGCTTGCAATAAGACGATGCAGTTGAAGCCACCAATATCTTTGATCTGGACGCTCATCATCTCCATCCTCAGCTCTTGGCATGAAAACCGAGGTAAGATGACGTAGACCGCTTTCTAATTGCTTACGAGCCTTTTCTAGATGAATATCGGATTGTTGCGCAAGTTTACATTCAATCAAACGCATATCCAGCTGAAAATGTCCTTGTGGGGCAACTACCACTGTTAGCCAAAGTAAATCCGGCCTACTATTTGTCTCAGCAGAATAAAACCAATGCTGATATGCATCCAAAGAAATGAGTTGATCGCAGAGTACATTCCCATTTATTTTACATAGCTTTCTTGTTAAAGAGTTTGCCATGAATTCACGAATGTGTTGTCCAATTCCAGTAGCACGTACCAAAGAAAGGCCAGATAGCTTTTTCGATTCCCGAAGAACACTTTGAGCCACAGTTTGGTATTCTACTTGAGACCAATCATTATAAATATCTTGGACAGATGCAGTAATTTTATGAAGTATATCGGCAAGACTAAACAATTCAGTTGAAATTGTATAATTAGCTTCACCATGAATTCCAACTCCTGATCCAAAGCCAATAATTTCACGTGATTCCTGAGTATCACTTGCCTTTTGTGCCAACAGTCGCTCATCAATATTGGGGTCAATACAAACAACCCATTCAGCATGTTCGTGCAAAGCATCGACAACAGCCTGCCAAGGTTTATAGTCACCGTACCCTATTACCACATGCTGTGAGCCCAGAACACTCTCCTCATTTTTCAGTCGAGCCATTATCTCAGCATGCCCATGGCTAAGCTGGAACTGTCTATTACTTATGACACGAGCTCTCTTAAGACTTTTCCCTGGGTCTTTTAGTGAACAAAAGGATTTTTCAAGAATGGGAAATTTCAATAATCGAGTAGTCACGTCGTAGGGGGCAACAAGGGAAAATTCATTACCACTTGATCCAGCACGAATAAATTCATTTAGGATAGCAATATCTACATCTAGTCCTTGATTAATAAGCTCCCTAAATTGTGAATAGTGATCTTTAGGATCCACAATACGATGAGAAATAGTTAGAATAATCTCTCGGTAGTGCGCAAGTGATGACTGTGTTACTGCTGATTCCCATCTTTCTCGCCATTGGCCAATGCACCTGCTTATACTGGTATCATCGCTTGATTCAGTAAACACCGTCACTTCGAAAGCGAACTTTCTATTTGATTTAAATGTTGAGTTGTATATACCTTTAAGAAATTCATCCATTGCGGCAATAAATGGTTGAATATCTTCGTTTTGATATATTGCTATACTCATACCATCTTTTGCATGTGAGTGTAAGCTCCGATAATCAAGAAGAACTCGGGTCAGGAGGTCTGATTCTCGACTGTTTCGAAATAACTCAGCATCCGATATATTTTCGTCATCGAAAGAATCATATTGCAATAATAAACGCGTAGTGAGAGCAGCTTGATTCTCGGTTATTGAACCAATTCGGTGTATATATCCATTTCCTCGGACATGTGTATCTAGAATTCGTTCATCATCTTTAATGAGACCCGAAAGTGGTGTCTGAATTGAAGAGAGGTCAAGATATCCTTGCCACAAGTTTTCACGAAATGACCGGGCCGGGTTGGATAAACGTAGCTCTTCTCGAGCAATACTTGAAAAACCAGTAAATAAGAAACTAATGCGGGCATGTATCATTTCTAGGAGAGCGGGGTGCAGGACAGTTACAACACCAGATTCTTCGAATTGGTCCCAGACCCAATTTTCACCTAAACGTGTTGGTCGCCGATTTATTATTAAAAATGCTCTAAAAAGCATAGCTGATAATAAGCTGTCCGAACATTTTGGATCTGTCAAATAGGCATCACTTGCCTGTTTATATGCATTGCGCAAGTCATCCCAATGTGTAAAAAGGGCAGAGTAGAGCCCAAGCTCTTGAGCTGAACTCATAAATGTATTATACATAAAGGCAAGTCGCTCAATATGATATAACAATGGGTCAGTTTTATCTATATCATGAACGGATAATAGATTTTTTGCCTGCCCACCCTCAACATTAATACACTGCAATAGCACCCGTCGAGTCTCTTCATCATCTTTTGCCAGCAAGAGTTCTTCATAATAGGGCATATGATAAACGGGTAAATTGTACCCCCCCTCACTCGATCGGGCGAGTTCAGCGCGCCAATAAATCAATTTATCTGCTACACGATCAGCTTGTATTTCAGGCAATCTCCACGCGAACTCCTTATCTATTTTAAGTTTATCCAATTCACCACCTTCAAGCGACACAATGAACTTAAGATAAGGCTCCCCCGTCCCTGCAGGATGGTATTCCAAACTGTCGTGAAGGAATAAACACTTCATAATTACATCATGATCAAAAGAACCATCAAGAAATCGTTCAACGACTTGCCCTACTCCACCAAGTAAGCGGGATAAATAATTTCGAGCTAGATTTTTCCGATCTTCGGCAGAATCTCCCTCAATATCATGTTTAAAGTCTTTTGAAGTAATTGAAATGGATTTTAGAGACTCATGCGCAAGAAAACCTTGGTCATGCGCTAATTTTTTGTAGGCCCCAAGGGAGGACCATAATGCCAGCAGCAAAACTTCAAAAATATCACCGCTAAGTTTTCGTACCGACTTTCGATTTACTCTTATTTTTTTTTTGTTCCGAAAGCCAAGAATGTGGTCATTAATTGTGATGAAGTTACAATCTAAAAGTTTATTTTTTAGGGCTTGGTCCCCGAATTGAATATATTCAATTAAAGCATCTAAAAATTCTTCATCACTAGCGAATGATCTGCGATCCTCTTGGTCAAATTCCTCACCTGATTTACGATTTGCGCCAAATTCCTTTATTGTCTTAACAGCTAGATTACGTTTTCGCTCTTCTAAAAAGGCATCGTACGAAAAGAATGCGACTGCTAAATCAATATATTTGCCAAAGTCAGCTTTGGTAGCAAATCTGTAATTGCCAAAATCTGGTAAACCAAAACGATCCAAACTATTTAAAAGTTGATTCTCAGCATCACGACCATCCTGCACCGCATTTAAGTCGATTTCTTGAAGAAGCGTGCTAATCTGTAAAATATCCGCCAATCCGTGTTTGACGATAGGCTGGAGGATCCAATCAAAATGCTCTACAGATTCCTTTTCATACCCTATTTGGTTACCCTCAAATTTTTGGTGGATCCAATCTCTAAAACTGCACCCAAGTTCACGATCCCAAATGACCTCTAAGTTACAATGATGAAAATCAGCCAAACTGCTTGAATCTGTTATTCGGTCAACACCGATTAATAGGACAACCAGGGTCTTCGAGCCATCAACGATTAGGTTTCTATAACTTGTTAAATTCTCGTTCTCATCGATCCAACCTTTCTGGTAATATTCCTCTAAACTAAATGTTTTATCATGGTCATTTGCTGACTTCCAATCCATAACAAGAGAGCTTGCTACTTTAATTAAAGGCGGATCTAAGTCTTCCTGTTCAGAACAATAATTAACAAGCAAGTCACCGATTATATTGATCACATCTGGAGGTAAACTCGGAAGCATAAACATAAGTTTACTATTTTGCTCCACCTGTTCAACTTGATGAATTATGTATTTAAAGGTGCTATGTGCAAAATATTTCATGATTTTTCCGAAATACCATCAAAAGGGTTATGGATAAGTGAGTGTGAATCAGACAGCTTAATCAGTACTCCAGATGCATCTAACATTTCCGTGAACCAATCATCAGTCGCACCACCAAGTGTTGTTAAGTTGGGAGTGCCACTCCAAGCACAGGCTTTCGTTATCTTGTATTCATCGAGTGCAACACCAAAATGTGCAAAGAGTAAGTCCTTAAAGCTATCATAAGTTATTCGTTTTCCCGGAGGAATGATTGCCAGGACAAAGAATCTGACTAGTTTGTCATTTAGCTTAAACCTTGCACCAGGACCTCTTTGTGGGCCAACCAGACCAATTTTTTTCGCCAAGTTCATAAAGAGTTTATGACCATATTTACGATCAGCGTCCCGGTACCACTTATTTATCTCATTTTCATCCATACCATCTTGTCCGAACTGTATTTCAGGATTTCTGATGGCCCCATAGATTTGTCTTTGAACGGAATTTAGATTGCGTTGCGAGATTTGCTTTACAACACCGTTGTCCCCCCTAGGATCTGAGAGGACCCATACATATTTTAGTGGTCCAGCTCCCTCTAAAATGGATTGAGTTCGTTCAGAAAATCGTGCTCCTTGAGCACATAAGCTCCGAAGCACCTGTATTGCGCAAGCTAATTCTAGCATCTCTAGTCGTTCTATCGGATCAATAGCTGCATTCGAAATATACAGTAGTTCATTTGCAAAAAGATATCCCTCTCGCCAACTTTCATCCGGACACCAACCGCAGGAAGCGAAGCGTTGTTCGCCGTTTCTCTGGAAATCTGTTTTAAGTTGTGTTTCAGCATCAACGCCATTACCCAAAAAATTGGCCAATTGCCCAACCGCTGGTGGACAAGCATCTAGTATTGAAGCAAGAGCACTTTCCAATGACTTAAGAAGGTTCGCAGGGTTAATATTCTCCCTTGGTAAACCAAGGCCTGCCATTTGCTCCCATTCTTCGAGAACGTCTTTTTCTTGCCTCAAAGCGTTGCATATTTGGAGATATAGTAACTCCCCTCCACGGGCAAGAAATGTTCGTTTACTATGTGAAAAAAAAGAAAGTGCCTCATCCCAAGATTGAACCTTGTCTGCAACAGCACGAGTTTCTCCCCAAATACTCTCACCTGCAAGTAACTCTCGCGTGATGGGGATAAAACTCGCTGCACACCAAGTACGCTGTCCACCAACACCCTGAAAGCCAAGGAATAGATTCTCGAGCATATTTAGAACTTCTTTTTCACCTAGCCTACTTCCTACGGGTAGCTGTATCAGATTTAAGTATTTTTTTGATAGTGTTTCGTGATGCTGACGATGACTTGAATGTCGAGTTTCTAGTTTTGAACTACCAATAAAAGCAAAAAGCTTCAGGTTTAGATGCGCCTTAGGAGAATAAGCGAGTGTCGAATTATCAGGCCATGAACGAAGTAGCTCGAGATCCGGAAATAAAGCATCCTCCACAATGTTTGCATTCCCGACACGTTTTTGAGATGCGGCTACAAGCAGAAATTCAATTAGATATTCCGTAGTGGTCTGATCGGGATAGAATCTCCTCCCAAAGAGTTGAATTGCAGGGTTCTGATCCTCTCCCTGCAAATCCAGGGCAATTGGAGGGAATATTTTACGCATCAGTTACTTCCAATCTGTCTTTTCCAATCGTGAGAATCTGTCTCTGAAATGTGTGGTTGCCCAGTAATCTAACCAACGTTAATTGCTCATTGATATTGTTAGATGAATTTGGGATAAGTTGACCTTTATACCTTTCCAACCGATCGACAAACGAGGTCTGTAACTCTTTACCAATCTCTCCACGATTGCGTTGCATGACATAATCTAAGAAGGGCAATGTTAGCTCTAGCCTAAGGTCCTTTCCTTCTGGAGGACCTTTAATAACCAGGTCTCTCCGAATATCACCGGAGGGATTCGTCGAACGCATTAGGCAAACTTCAAATTCATCCATTTCATATTTGGCTAGAACCACTTGAGCACTTTGTCGAATATTGTTGGTATGACGATTTAGGGTAATAAAGATATTTTGGCCCAACATATGCCCCTCAGGTAATCTTATACCAGTGAAATGCTCTTGTAATACCTGAAGAATTCTTCTTTGCAACCCAGACCGTTCTCGCAGACTTAAGGTATCATTATCCTGGGTTTGCCACTTCACAAAATTAAGTATCATGCTAGAGCAGAGAAATGTCCTCTGAAAACTACCACTATCATTAGCACCAAAATCATGAAGAAAGTAAATCATGCGGCGGACCTGGTCCCGAGCCTGTTGACTTGATATATCCGAATTAACTTCGAGACCAATCCCCTGCTGGCGTAGCACCTCAAAATCATCAGGTTCTTCAATTGCAAAAAGTGTAAAAGAATGCCCCCTACTGCTTAGCCAAATATTCCTTTCCCAAAGTGAGGACAACTGAGAGCCAAAATTTTGTTCTCGGACAGCCACCACTCCTCGCAACTGCCTAGCAGAAGCATCGCTATCAACACCATTGTCACCAAAAAACCTGTTAAAAAACATGAATTCAGCCATACGAATTGGCTGTCCACGCTGACTCAGCTCCTTGAGACCAGAATAATTTTGACCCGAAGTTATAGTATATGCAAGATGTGCACTTAATTGGCGTAAGGTTAGCCTTGTACCATATTCATACATCCGTCGATACGCTAAAAAGATTCGTTCACGAATTGTGGATTGATTTGCCTTCATGAGGGTAAAATTACGATATATTGGACAACTTGTGTGGCAACCTGCCGTAGCACAAGTTGCCCACCGCTCAACTGCAAGCATTCGGTCAAACATTTGTTCACCGATTATTAAATTGTCCATCTTAGCTATGTTAATAATTCTAAAGGTCATCCCCTGGTATTCCATATCCTCTGGATTGGATTTATCCATCTCACTCAGAAGATTACTCTCACCTTCGAACCAATTTCCATTGTCCTTCATTGCATGTTTTTTGAATGTATCAAGCAATGTTCCAGTATTTGACACCAAGAGAAAACGGGGTCCATTAACACCTAATAACTCTTGCATTATCTTCGCACGACCAGAAGGTGACCACTCACTAAAGTCCTTAATTAAACTAATTACTGTATTGCCGTATTTGATATCTTCACGTGATTTAAGTGATATATCTAAGACCTGATCATGCGCAATTCCATTTAGCTGTTTGAATACTTCTATGGCAATGGTAGACTTGCCATCACCCGCATTTCCGGTTAGGATAACATGTCGATTTTCAGTGTCTGATAGAATGTTCTTAATGTATTGTGTGATTGGGTGCCGAACATGAATATCCTTAAAATGAGGGTTAGTTGCCTGAAATTCTGCCAGCGAATTTTGACTAGCTGCATCTGTGCTTTGTAAAGAATTAAGGTAGGTGACAAAGGGGTTGGGCTCAAGACCATCTATAGATATCCAAGGTGCATCAATGTCAGCTGCATCAGGCTCTAATTTTTCATCAAGCTCAATTTCCTCAATCGCTTCAGCTTCTACTTTCTCCGCGAAATCAGGTGCTATTAATGATTCCCTTAGTGCTTCCCACATCTGAGGTGCTGATTGATATCGGTCCTTAGCTTCAAAGGACAAACCTTTCTTGAGAGCTTGAACAAGTCTTCCCTTTTTACCTTCTTCGGCAATGATTGCCCCTGAGGGATACTCCCCTACAAGCCACTCATACAAGCATACGGAGAGACTAAACAGGTCACCATTTATGTTATACTCACGATCTTCACCCAGTTTTAGATCAGGTGCTACATAGCCTTCAGTTCCAGAATAGGTTCCAATATGGGGGTTTGAGGCTACTCCAAAATCAATAAGAATGAAACGGTCACCATTTCCAATTAAAATATTTTCAGGTTTAACATCATTGTGCAGGGTGCATTGGTCTTTATCCACCTCTGAGTTCTGGTGCAAGTGATCAAGGGCATCCAGTAATTGTTCTGCACCACTCATGAACTCCTTCAAATCCGGTTGTTGGCTATTATAAATCCTATCCCGCAAGCTTTCAGAAGAAATCCAATTAAAGGCAATGTAATAGCGTCCGTCCGGCCATTGATTGTGATTGTCAATCCTTACAATATTAAGATGGTGAATAGCGCTAGTAGTTTTTACCTCGTTGAGGATTCGTGCAAGAGGAACGTCAATATTAAAGAGCTTCAGAGCGACTAAATGTCCTTGTAGGCCCTCAGCTTTGTAAATTTGTGATTCTGAACCCTTACAGATAAATTCGGAAATACTATAATATGCCTGGTCGCCCACATTTAGTATTGGGTTTGTCTCTGTATATTGGGGCAGCACTATGCTGCTATTTGGAGCCAGTATGTTAATAACAGATTTAGCGTCCCCAAATCGATCTGAGCGATGAAGCTGGACAAGCTTTGAAATTAAATTGGGAACACTTTGTGGTACATCTTCAACAGCCACCAATTTATTATTTTTGAATTCTGATAATTGTCCCTCTGATTGTTCAAGATCGATTGAGCATTTGAAAGGAGTTTCACCAACCAACATTTCATAAAATATTACACCCAGGCTAAATAAATCTGCAGAAGCTTCCGGAGTAATTCCACCCACCAGAACTTCAGGAGCAATATATGGTGTTCGTTTAATTTTTGTCGTATCGGGTATTACTGTGACTCTGTCTTCCTCAAGTTGATAGGAAAGATCAAAATTCATAAGCTTAGGTATGCCATCTACCATTAGCACATTTTTAGGAGAAAGAGCGCGATGTACAACATATTTAGAATGGGCTGCTTCTAATCCACGGGCAATACCTAAAATAATTTCAATCGCTTTTGATGGTTTTAACGAGACTTTTTGATTCAGAACATCTCGCAATGTACCAGTTTCGGACCAATCACTACTCTCAACTATGTAATTATTCTCGTTAGGTACATCTACTACCTTAAGAATATTTAGGTGATCTCCAATAAGAGCAACGGCATTAAGTGTGGCTGTGGCACGTTCATGGGCTTGTTGTCTCGTTTCTTGATCTCCAGTGCCAGGATAAAATATTCGCATACGACTTAATCGATTGTGTCTCAGGTCTGTACGACGTGCTACGACTTCAGCCCTATCTTCATATTGATAAAGTCTTTCAATAATTTGGTATCCAGGAAATACAAAATCCCGAGGAGTAGATGTCGAATTCAATTTTGCTAAATAATTATTAAATTTCTGACACTGCCCAATATTTAAGGCTTTTGTCTTATGCTGAGATTCAATTTTAATATATTCTAGTAAATGATCAATACTCTCAAAAGTTGGAAGATGGGTAGCTTTTTTGGGGTTGGTACAGCCATGAGCATTAATCTCTGGGTTAGTAAAGACAACCACTGACTCAAAATATAACGATGGGAAATGTGGATATTTTCGCTCGAAGATCCCTTTAAGCAGCTTTGCTTTAAAATTGTTTGCTTTGTGCGGATCCCTTTTATAAAACGAACGATTTTGAATCCACGTGTTTGGGAGGACCTCTATAGTTCCACTCCAGTGCTTGAGCTCGACAATGTAAATCCCATATTCCGCAATTAGCACGAGATCAGTTTCGAAATATCGGTTCGATTGAACATCATGGAGTTCAAGATTGCAAAGTGTTTCACCAAGGTGAAGGCTTTCAATCCTCTGACTTATTTTTTCTAAAGCAGCTTTTTCATGAGCAAAAAGAGAACCTACTACCTCCGTTCCCACATATTCAATTTGCTTGCTGCTTGTCGTATCGGTGTCTATGGTGCCCCCCTTTCACAATTAATTCCGCTAACTCACCCTAACTATATTATTTACCCAATACATAATTATAAATGACATATTAAACAAGGCTTCTCAACATCGTCAGCATCCCTCACTTCATCGAGAACTTCGAGTAAAGTTGCACCGGGTCGCAATTTGCGTTTGCCTTCGATCTCTTTCGCAGCAGCCTCTTTGATTTCCTGGACAACTTTCGGATCATCAAGATCAGATAGTCTCATGTCTTGCCGCCATTTGAAATCGCCTTTTTCATACTCTTTGGCTTTAGCGAATAGATCAGGATGATTTTCTTTGAGCCCGACCCACTCTTCTTTTCTTTGATAGAAGCAGAAGTAACAACCTGACCTTGAACGCCATTTATAATAATCTGGATATCCCACCCCTGATTCGTTCAAGATTCGCAAGACTCCGTTTTTATCAATATTATCTTCAACAAAAGGAAAGACAGTCTCTACCTGATCGCTCGTAGATAAATATCCTAGTCGGTTTTCATCGGCACGAATTCCAACATAGTTTATGACTTTATCATCACCAAAATATTCTTCAAAGGGTTCTAGTTTTAGTTTCTTTGTGCACCATCTTTGTGCTGCACTGGGGAGATAACCGCCGTAAATATCTAGATAGTGATCAAAATCCTTCTTTTTACTATAGCCTGGCAGTCCTGCTGGGAGTCGGACTATCTTTTTATTAAGGAAAACCTGAAGTTTCTCGATAAAATCGTATGTTTCGGGAAGTTCTGTCCGAGTATCGCAGAACACATATTCCATATCCTGAATGCGGTCTCTTAGGTAGATGGCCAGGGCAGCACTATCTTTTCCTCCCGAAATACCAAGTATATGTCTAGTCTTGCTCATAATATACCTTTTCTGCGTCGGGATAAAATTTTCTCAAGAGCTCTATTAATGGCTCAAGCTGAGTTTCATCTAGGCTCGCATTTTTTAATGTCTCGGTGATCATGTGCGCAACATAGGTTAAATCTTTGTCCTCTGATAAGCCTGCAAGAGATGACTGTTTAAGTCGATAGATTTCCTCGACTTGAAAGTGCTTGCGCCTCAACTCATTTCCGAAAAGGAGGAGATGTTCATCATGCCATTTTTCCAGGGGTCGATTAGCCATAAATGAAACAACGGATATAAACCATGCTTCATTGTCCACTGCATGATCTTGTACGCGATTGTAAAAAGCTGTAAGTGATTCTTCGACGATAAGATCTGATATCTCCTCTGAGACTCGAAGCAGTAATTCTTTCCTCAAGACCTCGATGCTATTTGCTTCAAAGCCCCACGTTCGAGAAAACTGTTGAATACACTTCCGCTGGAGCGTGCGATAGTTGTTCTCAATTTCCTCCCGAATTTCCACCATCCTCATTAGAAATGCGTCGGGTTGCGCTACGATGTCAAAATCTTTGCTTTCTGATGAAAAACCAAGAGTCTCAGGAATGGAAATAAAGAGCAATGCTTCAGGAGAGGATGCTCTCAGAACCGTTTTGATGAATTGTTGCGCCTCGGTACTTAAGGTGTTGGTGTGTTTCGTATAATAAGGCAGTTTGCTCACATATCGGATGATCGCAGAAACAACCATGAGTAATGTTGACCCCTCGATCTCAGAATCAAAAATTCCACCTACCCTTTCCAGGAAATCTACATGTGAATTGTTTTGGGGCACATAGACGAGGCTGAATTTTTTAGGTAGCTTCATCATTCTTTCCAGTGTGTCCTTATAGACATCTGGCGTGAATGTGCCATCCTCGTACAGAGAGAGCTCTTTGCGGTATTCAATAAATTTTGCGAAGATAAGTACCTTGGCTAAACCATTTTTAACCCCATATGGCTTTGCAGCCAACAGCTTCTGCAGTTCCAGGAACGAAACTGCCTTGCCTTCACCCCTCCACTTTGTGATCTCGGATTCCAAATATGTCCAAACCGCAGTCAAATTCGATGCTGTATTTTCTGGCTCAGATATTGTCCAACCTTCAGACCGGAGTGCATGTATCCCAGTTTGCTTTAGAATGTTCAAATAAATTGCATACTCTGGTCCACGACTACTAATGTTTAGATCTTCTTGATCATGAAATTCAAATAGATGGTTGAGGAGGATTTTCAATCCTGACATTGCTGAGCCAGAGGGATTGTCTGTGTTAATAAGCTCGTTGTGGACTTTAGGTGTATGTGGGTATTTATTATCAATAACTCTTGAAATCAGTCTGTTGACTGTAGAGGATGTTGATAGAACAAACCATCCGTTGGTTTCAAAAAAACGATAACGAGAATTATTAAGGACTTGTGGACTGTTCCAATTGAGGAAGCCGTTTATAAGATCTTCTAAATAAGATATCCGGGTGGTTAATTCATCACGGGCATTCTTATCTACATTCACTTCTTTGTCTGTTGCCAACAAATTCGCGCAAGAGAAATATTCTGCTAGAAGATTTATCTCTTTGTTACGCAGACCCATTGCCAAATAAAGGATACCCTGGGAATCCAAAGGATTCAATGTGTCAATAAAAGCGTCAACTTCGCTGTCAAGCCCAACACAACACACGACCAACCCATCATTTTCTGAATCTGGTGGAACGAGTTGATCACCTGGTGAGATATACATCCATTCTAATACTCTAAATGCTCCTGATTCAACAAATGCTCGCCTGGCTACTAAAGAATCATGAGGGAAGAACCGCTTCACCTCCTTTGCGATATTAAATTCAGTATACTCTTCTGTAAGTTTTTCATTGATTTTCGCAGGTATGTCTATAGTGCTGCCATGCCACAGGTTATAGGCATCATTATGCCCTCTAAAGGTGATTAAGTTTTTTGCTTCCAAATCTTCAATGTAGTCAATCTGGTTGCCATCAGTCCTATCTTCATTTAATGGCTCACTAAACGCCAAGATTATGCTTTTGGTAGCATTTAAACCAACATCTTCTCCGTATAATCCTAAAATGCCAATTGAGACAATAGTTCCATGCAATTCATCTGTTAAAGTATCTCCAGCCATTTTTATCTTGGCCTCGGCTAATAATTTTGTCGCGCGGATTTTTAGCCACAATTCAGAATCCTCAGATTCTAGGATGGCATGCTCAAGATTCTTTTCTATGAAGCGATAAAAATCCAAGATGGAGTAGGGTGCTTTGGTATTATTTTTCAACTGTGAGTTTAACGAATATTCTGATTCTGAATTAAAGAACGTAAATATGGAGCGCTCATTTTGAGCATGTTTTTTGAAAAATGATACAATCAGGAGAAGCAGTAGAGGAGAAACACGATAACTTACTTTTAAAGTGTTCTCTATGGTGTCCGGAGCAAGCTGAGAGTTTCCTCTTAACAGATCTATATCTGCTTTCGATGAAGGTGATGATGGAATATTAAGTGATTTCAGGCGATCATAGATGATTTTGAGTGACTCATCTATTGAGTTAATATGAATGATATCAGAGAATCTGCCCTGGATTTTTTTCCACTCATTTAGATATGTCGTGGGGAGCTTTGACACATACGCCATAAGACCTTGATGCCGAATAGTGACTAGCAGTAGTTGCCCCTTGGATCGATGAGCAAGTTCTGCAATCTGTTGTAAGATGTAGACATCACCATCATTGGGAAACTCTGCGGCATATTCTAAGTATTTCCCCATTTCATCAATAAAAATAGCAATTCGCTTACCGTTCTTAATCTCATCTTCCAGCCATGGGATTAGCTCAATATCTTGCTCTAGACCAAATACATCTATAAGCGAATCGCTCAAGGATATACTGTCGCCCACAAGAACGAATGTTTTTCCAAATAACATGCGATTGGGAAGTGCTGTAAGGCCTATTGAATTAAGCTTTTCTTGAAGGTCTTTATCTACTGAACCAGTTAGATATTGGTGCATAAGCAGTGCCGTAGTGCTTTTACCTGATCCATAAGGTCCTACAATCGCAAAAGCATTATCATTACTCTTTTGTTGAATATTGTCCCTGACGGACATCACGGTTTTTTTAAGCGAGGCAGTAAGTATTATACCCTGCAACAAATCAGGATTTGCAATGTCTCTAGCTAGATGGGTTGAACGATTGAATAAAATATTTGTCATGATGCGTAGTTGTAGATCTTTTTTAAAATATCAATTGATTTCATATTGATTTGACGAGGTCTTAGTAGCTGTTTAGAACCAGCGGTAGTGCTAAAAACGTATGGGTTATCATTACTCAGTCCAAATCCATGCAAATATTTAGCAAGCAAATTCTCAGAGAAATGAAACACTCTAGCCGGAGATCCAGGTGATTCCAAAACATCAGAGAAGGAGACACTATTTGGCCATTCGTTTTGTTCAAGGAATCTTACAAGGCAATACGCAAAAAGATCCTCAGAGATTTCACCAAAGGCGAGCTGTCTAAACTTCCATATATGATCACCATCTTCAGTACGGTGCGTGAAGAGATGGAGCTCTTTCAGCGGGCAAGAAAGCACAGCCTGTAAATCTTTTTCACGCTTGAGTACTGCAGACGAATAGGTTGCTAAAAGTGCAGTTATATCTCTATTAAGTGTGGTTTGAGATGGAGCTTGAAGGCCCTCACTCTCACACCAGGTCAAAACGGATTCGTTCAGACGAGTTTTAGTAAATGTTTGTTTCGCATACAAATTAAATAGGTAATACCAGAGGCTGCTTTTTTCAGGGTTCGTAGCCATCATATAATGCAGTAACCAGATAGTATCTGTAGATTCAAGGAAAGGATCAGCACTGCTACTGAAGACAACGGATGCAATATCGCTAATTCTGTGATAAGTCTTATTTTGCAGCTCTACGAGGCGAGTTGTTTCTAACCAATGTCTTACCGATTGGGCCATATTTTTTCCAACACCCATGTGCAGCATTAATTCTTCAGGTTTGAATAGAATTTTTTCGTCCTCAGCAACCAAGGGTAATGCTTTGGGAATCCATGCATGCCTAAGAGGAAAGGTCTCATGACCCGAAAAGTGAGGCGTTAGTTTTTTATTTTCTAATAAATTCATAGACAAATATTATACCCATTGATGCCTGGATTCCTAGTACGAGCTTAATTTACGACAGATTTATTTTTTGGAATCAAACTGCTTATCAATACATTTTTGAACACTATTATCCTGAAATTCTTGCGAAGCAATATTAATGAGCATTTGGTTCTAACCAAGAGAATGTTACAATACTTTCCACCTATGAAGACCATTTACTTAGATAACAATGCAACCGCTCCTTTGCTACCTGAAATATCAGAATTTGTTAAGGAGTTTGCAGAGAAGCAGCAGTCCAACCCTTCCAGTTCACATTCTATGGGGCAGAAATGGCATCGAGAGGTTGAGGTAGCGCGAAATCATGTCGCAGCCTTAGTCGGTGTAAGATCCTCTGAGGTTTTCTTTACATCAAGTGGTACGGAGTCAAATAATTGGATTCTGAGGGGTATCTGTTCCGACAATAGCAAAAAATACCACATTGTTACATCAGCAGTTGAGCATCCAAGCGTTGAAAGCACCTGCAAGTACCTCATTGAGAAAGGTCACAAGGTGACAGTTCTTCCAGTTGACTCTAAGGGACAGCTCGACCTGAAAATCTTAGAGAAGTCGATTGCTGACAAGCCAGACTTGGTTTCAATTCAATGGGTAAATAGTGAGACGGGAGTTATTCAGCCAGTTGAACAAATAGCTAATCTTTGCGAGTCGGCCGAGATTCCATTTCATTCCGACGCTGTTCAAGCACTTGGCAAGGTTCCTTTGAGCTTAGATTCATTCCCTGTAATTTATGCAAGCTTTTCCGCCCACAAAATTCACGGATTGAGTGGGGTGGGTGCCATATACATTTCATCAGGATCAAGTATAGACACGTTGATCAGTGGGGGTTCGCAAGAACGAGGAGTAAGAGCGGGGACTGAAAACCTTCTTGGTATCCTTGCGTTCGGACTTGCTTGCAAGCTTCGCAAAGAACGACTTGGGAAAGTTCGTTTGCATTGTGAGAGCCTGAAGCAGATGTTTCTCTCTAGCCTGAAAAGTGATCATCCTAAAATTTCAATTAATGGTTCCATCGACAATTCTGTGGATAATTGTCTAAATCTTTATATCCCAGGAATTGATGTAAGTGCCCTTTTAATGCGGATGGATATAAAGGGTGTGTATTTCTCACAGAATTCTGCATGTCATGGGCAAAGTATCTCACCATCTAGTGTTCTCAAAGCAATGGGACTGAGCTCAGCAGAAGCATGGTCTAGCGCACGATTTAGTTTCTCTGAATTAAATACTGAAGAAGAAGTCAACATTGCAGCTAATCATATTTCGAAAGAAATTGCCTTGTTAAAAAAAGTGTGATCACTGCCACATTCGCTTAAATAAACTTCCCATTAACAGCCATAGACGTATGTTTAAAATCATGGCATTCATACATACATGGGATACCACTTGTAGGCAGTATATTTTTTAATACCGAGGTGAAATGCAATTTCTTCGACGGACAACCAGCGATCTTGGTCTATCGTATTCTTATCCATGATAAAACCCCCGTTTGTGAGCTGAAAATATAGACTCGGGAAATTAGGATGCAATAGGATTAGATGGGATGGAATATCCGCTATCCATGTTGGTTACTCCTATTCTGAATCGAAAAATAGGGTGTAAGGAGACAATGGGTGTCCCTACTCCTAAACTTTTACTTTCATTTCTTTCTGGTAGATATTTCTAAAAGACCTTTTACGACCAATTATTTGTGCCAAAAATGTGTCAATGGGTCACAAATGAGTCGGCAATGCATGTCCTTTACTGGAAGATACCGGATAATAATGGAAGCAATTGAAACTTTTGATAATATTAGAGATAGGCTTATCTATTTGTTATCTTTGCATTTAGGCAGTCTAATTATGATCGAATCCCTTTTTCACCGCTAATTTCTCTTCAGTACTTTTTATTTTTCGGGAAGCGATGCAAATATCTGTGGTTCCATTAAGCAGAGCTGCGATACCCGTTCCTGACCCACCACCTGTGACTGAGATGTC
>Ga0307989_1000417_pt1 | contig 28084 bp, 27 predicted proteins | sample EllFjometagen185_FD_203164 | JGI IMG/M metagenome (GOLD analysis project Ga0307989, IMG submission 203164) | Marine microbial communities from Ellis Fjord, Antarctic Ocean - #185 | ecosystem: Environmental > Aquatic > Marine > Unclassified | place: Southern Ocean | collected 2014-10-08 | reverse complement strand
AATTGAAAATAGATTTTCTTCTGTCTGATGATCCACATTGGCAGTTGGTTCATCCAGCAACAGGATGTCCGGGCTGTTGCACAGAGCACGGGCAATTAGGACTCGTTGTTTTTGTCCACCGGAAAGTTCGTTAAACCCTGTGTTGACGTAGGTTATCATCCCCAGTTCATCAATGGCATTTAATGCCTCAAACCTGTCTTTTTTTGAAAACCAGAGGTTTGATTTTTTGAGCCTTCCCATTAAAACTACATCCATGACACTGGCCGGAAAATCCATATCCAGATGGGCATACTGGGGCATATATCCCATATGCTGTCGGGCTTTTTTCGGCGATTTTCCAAACACTTGAATACTTCCCTTATCAGGCTTAATCAATCCAAGGATCAACTTGATAAGAGTGGTTTTTCCCCCGCCATTTGGGCCTACAATACTTGCAAATTCACCTTTTTCAATTAAAAGGTTAACATTCTCCAGAACATTGCGGTTTCTATAAGCAAAAAAGATGTTGTTTAATTTGATTTTATAATCATTTCCATTTCCATTTTTTTTTTGCATAATTTAAGCCTTAATGAATATTGTTGTCCTTTCCAAAATTGATTCAGAAAAAACCCCGGGTCTTTATTTTTTTAATGTCCTGGTAATGGTGTGAGCAATTTTTTCCATGTTGGATATATAGTCATAGGCAAGAGGATCTATGAACACCACTACCCCGTTTATGGCAGATGCAATCTTTTGAGCCGTATTCCTGTCAAATTGGGGTTGCGCAAAAATCACCCTTGCCTTTTGTTTCTTTGCTGACTTGATAATAAAAGAAAGTGCCTTTCCTTTTGGTGCTTTTCCCATGGATTCAACTGCGATCTGTTTTAAGTTGTAAGCATCTGCAAAGTACCCGAAAGATGGATGGAATACAAACAGGTTTTCTCCCTTAATACTTTTAAATGCTGTTTTCAATCGATGATCCAGTGCATCAAGGTCTTTTGCAAACAATAGATAATTTTTTTTATAGGTATCCTCTTTGTCCGGGTCAATGCGAGAAAGTGTTTTGAAAATGGTATGGGCCTGGGTCTTTACAAGCAACGGGTTCATCCAGATGTGGGGATCATTAGCGATTTTTTGATCATGATTTTTTCTTTCATGATGGTGTTCTTCCATCATTCTTAACGTAATGTCTTGACGGGTATCTACAACCCGTATGCCGGCAATGGATTTAATTTTATCCAAAATGCTGTTTTCAAATGGAACCCCGATTCTGAAATAAACTTTGGATGTGGCAAGTTTTTTTATCTGGTCAGGAGAAGGTGAAAAGGTTGCAGGGCTTTTGCCGGGTTTTACCAAAACATTAACCTTCACAAGGTTGCCGCCGATTCTTTCTACAAAATATTTCTGGGGCAGAATACTAACGTGGGCATTAATGGGAACCCTGGCAAAGCAGTTTAAAGGCAGCAACCATACCAGGGCAACCATTAAAAGCATATGTTGTTTTAACATGATTTTCATTTTTTTGCCTTTATGAGATACTACATGAATGCCATTGGTGTCCACTATAATTAATACTTGACATATAAACCTTTCCAAGAATAATCTCTTATGAGCGCAAGATCCTGATTAAGATACAAGTGATTTAAAGATGCAGTGCAAAGCTAAGATAGCAATATTAAGGATTAATAAAGATGTCAATCATGGACGACCATGCCACAAAAATGAGTCTTGTGAAAGATAAAGACAGCTAATAATGCAAATTTTAAACCCCTCCAGATGGTATCTGCACCCTGTTTTTATTTTTACCTGTTCTATCTTTGCTTTGGCCACATTCCTTGTCCTGACAGTCAGCTGGTACATGGAAATTACTTCAGCCCTTGAAGTGATTATTTTAAAGTTTCATATTGATCCCAAATTGATTTTTCCCTCAAAGACGGGGATGACTATATTGGTTTTAAGTGCTTTAATTGCTGTGGTTTTGATTGGTATCTTACTCGCTTTTATCTATTACCAGAAGACAGTTAACCTCTTCAGACTGCAGCATAATTTTATCTATAATTTCACTCATGAGTTAAAAACCCCTGTAACCTCTTTAAGGATTTATCTAGAGACCTTTATCCGGCACCCTATGGAACAAAAGGATATAAAAAAATACAGTAAAAACATGTTGGAAGATATTAACCGGCTCACTGAAAATATTAACAGTATATTAGATCTTGCCAGGATTGAAAGTCAAAATTTTGGTTCAGAAGTTATAAAGGACCGCCTGGTCAAATTGGTTGGAGATTTTTGTGAAAAGAATGAATCTCTTTTTCGAGATTTGGATATCAGCATTGAAGATCAGTTAAGCAGCCCGGCGGTTTACCCTGTGAATCTGTTTTTATTTGAAATGCTTTTAATGAACATAATTTCAAATGCCATTAAGTATAATGATTGTGATACACCAAAACTCACAATTCGATTTAAAAGTTTTATTCAAAAAGTGACCATTGAGTTTATAGACAATGGGATAGGCGTTAATAGAAAAGAAGCAAGAAGAATTTTTAGAAAATTTTATCAGTCTGTTCCCAAACAAAGAAATAGTGTATCAGGATCAGGTCTTGGGTTGTACCTTGTTTCCAGCATTGCCAATATCCATGGATGGAAAGCATCAGTAACAAGTCCTGGAAAAGGGAAAGGCGCAACGTTTACGATTAGCATTCCAAGGGCAAGTATTGCCAATGTCAGGGAGAAAAATTTATGGAAGCGGTTGAAAAAAAGCGTATTCTGGTCATAGAGGATGAGGTTCACATAGCAGATGGAATTCGTTTGAATCTGTCTATTCAGGGGTATGATGTAAAAATTGCAATAGATGGAATAGAAGGACTTGAAAAATGGCGGTCCTGGAAACCGGATTTGATTATTCTTGATATAATGCTGCCCATGATAGATGGATTTTCCATCTTAAAAACAATAAGACAGGAAGATGAAAAAATCCCTGTGCTTATCCTTTCTGCCAGGGGAGATACAAAGGATAAGATCAAGGGGCTTAAATATGGTGTGGATGATTATTTGTCAAAACCCTTTGACCTGGAAGAATTTTTGTTAAGGGTTGAAAGGCTGATTAAAAAAAAAACCTGGTATGAAAGAGATAAAAAAGAAAAAAAACCTGAGCATAAAATGTTTGATGGCAACACTTATGATTTTGGTGATAATCATATAGATTTTATTTCCTTTAAAGCCCAGTGTGCTGCCGGTGAAATTGTTTTAACAGAGCAGGAAATTGTTTTGTTAAAATTGTTTATTGCAAATAAGGGCATGCCGCTGTCAAGGGGAATGCTGCTCACTGCAGGCTGGGGATATTCACCGGAAACCTCAACAAGGACGGTAGACAATTTTATTGTCAGATTTAGAAAATATTTTGAAAAAATCCCTAAAAGCCCAATTTATTTTATCAGCCGTAGATCCGTGGGATATATCTTTGACCATGATTAGCGCTTAACGAAAACCGCCGATTTTCCTGATTACTGTATCGGGCTCAATCGGAAACAAGGGATAAAACATAATCATCATCAATAAAGGTTGAAAACACATCTACATCTATTTTAATGCTGTTGTGAAAAATTTCATTGTTGATGACTTCCACCCTTTGCAGACTTTCATTAAATCCTTTTTTTATATATTTCAAATAAGCTTCTTTGATAGTCCAGTTTTTGAAAATTTGGACAGCATCATTTTTTAAATACAGGATTTCATTTTTTGTAAAGGCTATTTTCAAAAAATAGGCATCCGGCTTTTTAGTAATTTTTTCAATATCAATGCCAAGAGTTTGGTTTTCGTTTTTACAGCAGGCTGCTGTAGCGTAATCGTTGCTGTGGGAAAGTGAAACAGAAAGATCAGGATGCGTTGACAAAAAAGGTGCACCTTGATCAAAATAGGAAATGATGATTTGATCAAGAGAGGCGTTTGGAAAAGAAAGATCTTGAATCAAATGTTTAATCAGGAATCTGCCGCTGATCCATTCTATCTGTTTTTTAAAGGCCTTGAAACCGTTGATGGTATTTATTTCTTCATAGCTTAAAAAGGGCTTGATTAAATCTTGTCTTCTAAACAATTCATTTGACTTTGCCCTTAAATCAAAGCGGGATTTTTTTTTAAAAATTGAATAGATAATTTCCGGTATTTTAGCATACCAGATTTTTATTCCTGGTTTTGCAGACAGGGTTTTGATGCAGACTTTGTTTTTAAAAATTGAACCCATATCATTAATATATATCAAGATCCTTTGCTTTACAATCTTTTAAGGATTAGGTTTTTGGATATCGCTCCCGTTTTTTAAAAGAAAATGAGGGATAAACCTGAGATCGATATTTTCAGGATCAACCAGAGAGTATTCTTCTTCAAGTTCCTTTATCAAGTCATAAAGAACCTGGCCAAATGCTTTTTCAAAATCTGTTTCATTCATGCCCGTTACTTCAGACGTCCACAGGATCAGGTCCTGTAGTGGAATCTGGTGGGTTTTGTTAGAATCGGATGTTGAAAACAATGCAATAAAAAACTCTTTAAAAATGTTTGTGTCAATGGGTTCAAGGTCTGGTTCCAGTTTTAACCGGTCTTTAGCCCACAGGGTTAAAATTAATGTTTTATAGGTTAAAACACCTTGTTCAAAGGAATTGATATCTGCATCTATAAGGCCCAGGACTTTATCTAAGGCAATGACCTGTTCCAGTGCACTTGAAGTCACTATAATATCTGAAATGGATTTAAAATCTCTGTATAATTTCCCGGCAACGTAATTATCATAATACAGAGGCCGGTCAAGGAATAGGCCGCCAATAACACCTAAATAGGTTTCTCCAAGGAAACTTAAGGGGAGATCGTTTTTATTCATAAAGCTTTGTCTGAACCAGTTGAAAGCTTTTGTCTTAAGTTTGATGCAGGCCCTGGAGCCACTTCTGAAAATGTCTTCAAGGAAATATTCCCGGATCACACCTATTGCAAGTTCAGGTTTTTTTTCTCCTTTCAGGATGACTTCAAGACCAAGATTTAGATAGGCACAAGCCTTTGAAATAGCTTTTTCAAGATCTTCTTTGCTCCTGAGTTTGATTTTGTCTGCTGAGATGATTTTATTGATCAATGCGGCAAGTTCGGATTCAAGATGAAGAATGAATTCAGGATCAAGCAGGTTAAGAGATTTTACAAATAGATCATCTCCTTCAATAAACTGGGAGAAAAATTGTGGGGGCAATGGGATGTCCGGGTCAAAGGGTTCTGAAGTGAAACTATCTTTTTCAGGGCGTTTGCGAAGAGAAGTAAGTTTGGCAGGCTGATAAATTCCCAGGGCTTCATGGGCTGGTAAAAAACCTTTTTCAGCAAGCCGCATGTTTTTAAGGCGGAAATGCTCTTCTTCAGTTTCAGCCGGCAATACAGAGGCTGTTTCAAGTAAAAGTCCATGATAAACCGATAGATCCATTTGTGCCACAGCTTTCACCATTTTTTCGATGAGTTCCCAGGCTTCCGGATTGTTCCTTTGTTCTTGTAGATCTTCATCAATGTCCCCGGGTTTTTCGGGAAATCTGAAATAAAATTTGTCATCAATGGTAATGTAATCGTCAAAACTTTCCGGGGGTAGCTCATCGTGTTCCCTGACAAAAATCTCCATGTTTTTAAACAGGTAAAATTCTAAAAGATCTGGTTTTTCTTTGATGACCCACCGCAAAAGCCTTTTGGGGTCGGCCTGGAACAAAAGATCAAAGGTTTTTGTCATATAGTCCAGATCAAGCCTGTCATTGTCCCAGGTTTCCACATCCAGAATGTATTCCCATTGTTCTGATTTGGCCATGGCCAGAACAGGAACAAAATCATAGGGGCCTATCTTGTGCATGAGATAATAAAGATCCTGGTCTGGGAAAGATTGCACCAGAGTAGCCGGTGAAGGAGCTTCAAGGATCATGTCAAGAGCTTTTTCAGATTCGCTGATAAGGATCTCATGGCGCAGACCCCGAAGTTTCAGCTCTCTTTTTTGAATATTGGCAAGTTTATAATTTATAATTTTAGTCATGTTTTTGTCCTGATATTTTTTGATGGCAAATATTAATATATGGGTGTGTTTCAGAAAAATTCTTGAATTTTTCAAAAAAGTGCAATGCTTTTTTAAACCGGCTCTTATTCATCAAACATACCCCCATACAGATATTTAAATTTTTATTTTCCGGCCAATGGGCAAGACCTTTTTCAAGAAGTGAAATGGCATCATCAAACAGTCTTTGTTTTTGAAACAGCATGGAAAGTCCTAAAAAGGCTCTTTGCTCCGTGGCATAGGACAATGCCCTTTCATAGAGCATCTTTGATGTTGCCTCCTGATTTTTGATCCGGGTGTCAGAAGCATATTCGCCATGGGAAAAGGTCATGGCAAGCCGGGACAAAAAATCAGCATGAAAAGGATATAATTCTTTTATATCCACAAGATTTATATCCTTGGCAAAGGTATCAAGATTATTGTAAAATTCAGATCTTAAGCGATCCCCAAATGATTTAACCTTTGTAAAATCCAGGTTTTCATCAACTTCAAAAAAGGGCAGGTCTTCTATTCTCTGATGCCAGATATCGTCGGTTACAAGACCTTTATTGACAGCAGATTGATACAGATGGGTTCCCGGAAAAATGACAAGCAGATAAAATATTGCACTCAAAGGTTTGATTATGTTTAAAAGGTCAATACTTTCCTTGATGGTCTGGTCTGTTTCCTTTGGTGAACCATAGATAAAATAGGCTCTGGTCAGTATACCATAGGACATCGTCAGGGAAAACGCCCTTATGATTTTTTCTTGTTTAATCGGTTTGCCAAGAAATTTCTGGATTTTTTTGGATCCTGATTCAACACCAAAACTCAATTGTATACAGCCAGCTTTTCTCATGACGAAAAGGATGTCTTCATCAATGAAATCCGTCCTTGAAATGGCATTCCAGGTAATATCAAGTTTTTTTTTGATGAGATGATTGCAAAATTCAATCACTCGGTTTTTATCCATGGTAAAGGTGTCATCTGAAATATAAAAATGAGTGATACCTTTTTTAACAAGGGTTTGAACTTCATCTGCAAACCAAAGGGCCGAATGAAATCTTATAATTGAATTGTCCCAGAATCTGGGTGAACCGCAAAAAGTGCATTTGCCTGGACATCCCCTTGACATGGAAAGGTGTTGATATACAAAATATTCAGAGGGGTGCGCAAGAAGGTCAAGATTTTTTAATGCAGGTCTTGGGGGAGTTTGAAAAACTATGTTCCCTTTTTTAAAAGCAAGGCCTTTAATTTGTTCAAAAGCAGTATGCTTTTTACTCTCAAGTTGATTTACAAGTTCAAGAAAGGTGATCTCTCCTTCGCCTATAACAATAAAATCAATAACAGGACAGACAGTCAAAAGATGTTCAGAAAGAAAGGTTGGTGCAGGTCCGCCAAAAACAATTGTGACATGGGGCATGATCTTTCTGGCTGCTTCGGCACAATCAATTGCATTCCAACGATTTGGATTATTTGCCGAGAATCCTATAATATCGGGATGTTCGTCTTGTAGCACCTTTTGAAACCGGGCAAGAGGGTCCTTTTTATTATCTGCCAGATTGACAATCTTAGCATCATAACCGTTTTCGATTAAAACAGCTCCGATATAGTACAGCCCTATAGGAACAATACCCGCATCTTCTCCTGAAGCTCTTGCATCAAGGCAGGAGGGGTTTACAAGAAGAATTTTTTTTTGTTTTACCATGAACCAATTACAATATCATCAAGGTTTCTTTTTGGAACATGGTGGATTTTATTTTCATCCCGCCAGTATTTGATATCCTCGTCTTTGTTCAATTCATCAATTTGGATTTCTTCAACAGGTTTTCCCAGGGCCACAACAAGCTTGGGCTCAAACTTGTCTCCGATGTTTAAATATTCTTTGAGGGATTTGATATTGATGGAGGCGAACATGCAGCCGCCAAGTCCAAGGACTCTGGCTCCTAAAAGGATTGTCTGAGCTGCAATGCCATGGTCGCAAAAAAAGTTATCAGAAATATTATGATCTCCCAGAATGACGATATAGCCGGAAGGCCTTTCTTCTTTTACCGGGCCTTTCCAGTCTTTAAGATATGCGGCCCAGCCAAGGCAGGAAAAAATGGCTTGGTTTTTTTGTTCTCCTTGGCAGATAACATACTTCAAAGGCTGTTTGTTGGCACCTGATGCACAGTTCCTGGCAAGATCAACCAAATCCCTTAAAGTAGATTCATCGATTTTATGTGAGTTGTCAAACCGTCTGCAGGATCTGTTTTGTTTTACCAGGTCTTTAAAACCAAGATCATTAAGATTGGATGGGTTCATGATTTGTCTCCTTTGCATTCCACTTGCTGGAATTTTGGCATGTTAATATCAATCCACTCAAGAATTTTATCAATTTCCTTTGCAATTTGTTTTATTGCACGGCCCCTATGGCTTACCTCTCCTTTCTCTTCTATGGTCAGCTGGGCAAAGGTTTTATTTAATTGTGGATAAAAAAACAGAGGGTCATATCCAAATCCATTGTCACCAATGGGTTCATCAGTGATAACGCCTTTACAATCACCTTCATAGGTTAATGCAGCACCAGTGGGAACTGCAATGGAAATCACACACTTGAATGCAGCATTCCGGTTGTCATGGTTTTTTAAATTTTCCAGCATTTTTTTAACATTGTCGGCATCCGTAGCATTTTCTCCGGCATATCTGGCCGAATAGACACCCGGCGCTCCGTCAAGGGCTTCTACACAGATTCCTGAGTCATCGGCAATGGCAGGATATCCTAAAACTCTTGCCGTAAAAGAGGCTTTTTTGTAGGCATTGTCATCAAAGGTTTCTCCATCTTCAATGACTTCTGGTATGGGGCCGAAATCAGCAAGATTTTTAATTGTTATGGGGAAATCTTTTAACAGCTTTTGAAATTCTCTTGTTTTCCCCTTGTTTGTTGTCGCAAGAACGATTATTTGTTTCAATGATTGTCTCCAACAATTTTTTTAAGGTTAATTAAAATCGGGTTAATAAAATTAGGGTTAATATAAGATCAAGCCCATGTTTTGTAAACCCCGACCTATGCCAAAAATGTGGCCAACTTTAAACCCCATGGACAAATTCAAAAACAGATAGTGCCCGGCCGAAACCTTTATGCTAACTTAAATTACCAATCTATGGGGAAATAATCTTTTAAGAATTTGCCGCACCAGTGTTTTTGAGTCAGGATGCCATGGAAAAAAGGGTCACAAACCCTTGCCGCTCCATCCACAATATCCAGGGGTGGCTGGAAATCATGGTGGTCCTGTTTAAGCCTGGCCAGAACGGCAGGGTCCTCATCTGTTACCCAGCCTGTGTCCACAGCGTTCATGAAAATCCCATACTTTGCCAAGTCACTGGCTGCAGTATGGGTGAGCATGTTTAAGGCAGCTTTGGCCATATTGGTATGGGGGTGGCGACTGCCTTTTTTAAATCGTAAAAATTTACCTTCCATGGCGGAAACATTGACGATATGTTTTTGTCCCGTGTGATTTTGTTTCATAAACTCGGACAACCTATTGCACAGAACAAATGGAGCTATGGAATTTACAAGCTGGAGCTCCAGCATTTCCGATGTCTGGATTTCTCCCAGTCGAAGTCGCCAGGAGTTTGTCTTCCTAAGGTCCACCTGTTGGAGGTCTGCATCCAGTTTTCTTGCCGGGAAAACTTTTGGGACATTCAAAGAATGGTCATAGGGATAGGGAATCTGGGATAATTGAGCAGACATGCGCAATCCTACACCCGGACCTTTTTGGTCCCAGATTGCAGGCAGGGCATTCTTTTTAACCTGGTTTTTAACCTGGCCGAATTCAAGCTGGGAGATACAGGTTTGGTGCTGGTCTAAAAGGGTTTTGGCATTTTCCGGCAATTTCATGATATCCTTTGTTTCATTTTCCATGAGATGGGCATAAAAACCAGGAGGCCGCCTGACGGTCTGGGCAGCATTATTAATGAGAATATCCAAACGAAGATAGGTTTCTTTAATATAATCGCAAAAAAGTTCAACACTTGGGGTGTGGCGAAGATCAAGACCATAGATCTGGAGTCTATGCCCCCAAATGGGAAAATCCGATTCTTTGGAAAATCTTAAGGCTGAGTCATTGGGAAAACGAGTGGTTGCAATCACTTTTGCTCCGGCTCTGAGCATCATCAAAGTGGCCTGATAACCGATTTTGAGCCTTGAGCCTGTTATCAAGGCAACCTGTCCTTTTAATGGAGCTGTCTGGAAACGTTTCTGATAATTGAATTCTGCACAATCCGGGCACATGGTGTCATAAAAATGGTGAAGCTTTGTAAATTCAGTCTTGCAAACATAGCAATTGCGAGGTGTTTTCAATTCGGGTTCTGAATTTATAATTTCAGTTTTTGGGCCGCAAATCTGTTGGGGAGCTGTAAAGACTGAGTCTTGTCTGGCTTTACGAATACCCGTGGCAGCTCTTAGGCGCCGTTCTTTTTCCACTATGGCAACGCGTTTTTTTAGTCGTCTGTCTTTGTTACGTTTTTTAATTTCTTTTTTATCGGGCCTGGATATCTTCCCGGCAGCAGTGATCAAAGCAATTCGCTCGAATTCAGGTATTTGCGACAAAAGTTCAGACCGGTTTGCAATTTTTTCCAGAATTGGAATACACTCTCGTATGGCCTCAAGTGTTTTCTCTTTGTCATCAGTTGTTGTATCAGTGCTAATGGGACTCACCTTTTTTATTAATTTGTTTAGACTATAAAATTTATTTATTTTTGTTTTAACAGAATGAAATTATTATAGATATTTGGCGAATTTGTCAATCAAACTTTAAAATATGGAGAAAAGATTTATACAAAAGACTGTACTTAGCATTCAATTTAAAAAAAATAGTTTGTTGTTTTTTATTTTTACTCGAGTATGATTCAAACAAAACATATTAATGCTATTAACTTAAAGGAAAAAAATTGGAAGGTGCGTCCAGATATATAAATGGAGAAGTCATTCAATTCGACCAAAAGAATGATGGATTCAAACGACCTTTCTGGGATCCCAAAATGGCCCAGGTCAGGGAAAAATTCTACAATGCCAAGGTCCCTCCAAAGAATATACCAGGGTATGAACTTAAAGATCAATCAGCAGTAAACGCTTCTTGGCTTCTGGATTCAAAATTTACAGATGGCAATAACGGCGGTAAGCAAGGATTGTATGGGTGGGAATGGGATGGTTGTTTTGATTTTCCACGAGTACCCAAGGGGTATAAAACCAATGAATTGGATCCTAAGATTTTAACCCAGCAGGTTAAAAAGATGGCAGCTTTTTTCGGGGCCTCCTTATGTGGGATATGCAGGGTAGATGAGCGGTGGCTTTATTCATCCGCATTTATTGGTGATATGAATGGTGGGAGAACACAGCGCCTGGACTTTCCAAAAACCTGCAAGTATGCAGTGGTGCTTGCATTTGAAATGGATTATGAGGCAATCCAATATTCCCCGGCACACCCTTCCTCCATCGCTGTCGGCCTGGGTTACTCAAAAATGGCTTTTACCGCAGGATTGCTGGCCCAGTATATCAGGGGGCTTGGTTTTAAAGCGCTTCCCAGTGGGAATGATACAGCCTGCAGCATTCCACTTGCAATTGACGCAGGATTAGGTGAGATTGCCCGGAATGGTCTTTTGGTAACTCCTGGCTTTGGACCAAGGATTCGCTTGGCAAAAATTTTTACGGATATGCCCCTGATATCAGATACTCCCATAGAATTCGGTGTATGGGAATTTTGTAGAATCTGTAAAAAATGTGCTGCCCTTTGTCCAAGCAATTCCATTGAAAAAAATGATGCCAAAGGAACACCCCATAATATTTCCAACAGGGACGGTGTCTTAAAGTGGAATGTAAATGCCGAGACCTGCATTTCATGGTGGGCTGCAAACGGAACAGATTGCTCCAACTGCATTAGGGTGTGTCCGTTCAACAAACCCGGAGGAGTTCTCCATGATCTGGTCAGATACGGCATAAAACACTTTAAAGGCTTGCATCGCTTTTTTTTGTGGGGCGATGATCAGATGGGGTATGGTAAAAGAGCTAAGGCAGATCAATTCTGGAAGACATAAAAAAGGTATTCATTTAATAACCAAAGAGAGGACAAAATGGAATTAAAAATTATAAGTATTGAAAATCCAGATGAATTGAATTTTATTCTGGGACATTCCCATTTTATTAAAACAATTGAAGATATCCATGAGGCCATTGTATGTACAGTGCCCAATGCTAAATTCGGTGTGGCGTTCTGTGAAGCCTCCATGGAGTGCCTGGTTCGGTACAGCGGCACAGATGAACAAATGATGGAACTGGCAAAGGAAAATGCATTTGCACTTTCAGCAGGACATTCTTTTATTATTTTTATGAAGGATATGTTTCCCATCAATATCCTTAACACTATTAAAAATATTCCCGAGGTTGCAAGAATCCATTGTGCTACCGCGAATCCCGTTCAGGTAATTGTTGCCCAGACAGACCAGGGCAGGGGAGTCCTTGGGGTCGTAGACGGATTTTCATCAAAAGGGATTGAAACCCAGGGAGATATTGAAAAAAGAAAAGGCTTTTTAAGGATGATCGGGTATAAACAATAATGGAAAAGGAATTCAAAATACATCTCTGATTCGCAAAAACTTCAGGAAGTACTCATTTACATTGCATGTGTAAAGATATTCAAACCATAACTGATAAAGATTAGACCAAAGATTCCTGTGAAAAACCCCATAACAGTAAGGACTCGATAGAAATTCTTATTTGCACCATGGGTCCGGGATGCTTTTATATCATCAAAATAAACAGTACCATCTGAAAGAAGGTTTTCATTCTCATATTTTTTAAGATCATTGGTTTTATTGCGACCTCTGATAAGCATATATATTCCGGCTGCTAATATGATACATCCTGTAGGTAAAAACATAAAACTATTCCTGTTCAAGTCTATGAAGTTTTGATTTTTTATTCATGCATTCATAGACCATCATACTGATTTCTCTGAAATCTTCAATCCCTTGTTTTGAAAATAGGTGTGTTCATCATACCTCTTGCTATGCATGAGGTAGGTGATTTGGTTTTAATCTTTCCCATATATGTGATTTTCAAATCTGAGGATAGAAAGTTTGTCGATACCATATGCGGTATTCGGAGAAGTTTATAAAAAAGATAGACTTCAGAGGATAGTCCACAGGATTTTTCTCTCCCGAAAAATCAGGGAAGCCTCCATCAGTAATCAATACTTGAAATTCGAAATTATGCACAGAAAGTATCACTCCCTTGGAAATTTGCTTAATAGAAATAATTCTTGAATAAATTTACCCGTTATGTAAAGGACTTCTTAACAGAAGTCGTGTGATTGTTTATTTGCAAAAGGCTTTTTAGATTTTCAATAGGATGTCAAATTTTGATAATGTTCAAATCCTGGTTTTTATATTTAGCTTCATATTTTTTGGCAAACCATAAATAAGGATGAAGATTACAAGGAACCACACAAGTGCTGGTTAGAAGGCAATGGAAAACGAAGCTCGTAAATTTTCAATAGGATTGGTTACTGAAGGTATAGCAATTTTCGTTGCTATAGGATTCGTAGTTTCAGTTATCTATGACTGGGGTTTCTTTTATGCAATAGACATTGATTCAATAAGTCTCCCGACAACAATATCAGATCATTTCCGTACCGGTGTAGTTTGGTTTCCGTACCTGCTTGCTTTTGTTTTTATGTTTTTCGCCGTAGAGTTTCAATTTCAGCGTGTAGAAAAGGGACTGACAGAAAAAGAGATTATTGAAAGTTCAAAGAATCCCGAAAAACTGAAAAAATTCAGGGAAGGCCCATGGAAACTTATAAGGTGGACTGCTCCACTTGCAGTTTTTAGTTACATATTAATTGGTGATGCTCTATCATCTGCATTGCCCTTTATGCTGTCAATAATGTGGATGGGTTTTGCCGGATGGTGTTATTCCACTCCACTTATACAACTTCGTCGGAGTTGGGAAACACAGACTGCTTTTACTTTCCTTCCTATAATTTTCATTCTTGCATTTTTTTCAGGATACAATATGGCAGTCGACGCTTCGGTGCGCGAACCGAAACAGGTTAGTATCTCTTTTAGTCAACAATCCAATCATTTTAAAGGGAATCTTCTTCGAGAGTTTGAACGCGGGATATTTATCCTAAGCGAAAATGATAATGTTACTTTTATTCCTTGGGGACAAATAAAAAGCATTAAAACTGTAGAAACATATAAGCCGTTTCAAGGAATACTTTGTGACTGGTTTCAAATTTGTTCTGATACCGATTCTAAAAAGGCTAATTCAGTCGACGCAAAAAACCGTGCGGCTGAATAGCACCACGTTAGGCGACCAATTTTTAATTATAGATATGCTTAAGTTAAAAAAAGTAGATAAAGAAATACTTAGTATATTGAAGGAGACATTTCTCACACGGAATATCCATCCTTTAGCATCTGATGAGCATTTGAGACTGTGGATAATTCGGTCACTACTGATTGTTTCGGTATTAGGTTTTGTTGTAAGGGTAATTATTGGGTTTTCAGGTGAAGAAATATCCTCTGAGTTTTCTTCCTTTTTATCTTTTCCGATAGCACTTTTCTTTGGTGTATTATTTCTTCATGTTAACAATAAATCCGAAAATACGAGTTTAATCGTTTTTGTTTTAACTTGGATATCTATCGTATTAAGTCTCTATGTATAACAATGCTACAAGGCACCTAACAATTTAACAAACGCAGACCAGTCAAAATGCTCGCCAAGCAGGTTATCAAAACGTTAAAATTATTTATGCTGCCTGGAAATTTTAACTGCAAAGCGAGCACTATTATTAACAGTCCCAATTTTTTTTATCAAAGACGGACACTACATCATGTGATCGGGAAAAATTTCATTCATCAAACAGAATAATATAGAGTTTATATTATAAAGGACACTGAGAAAAGAAGTGTTAGATTAATCTTTGCAGGGAATAAAGATGCTGTCTTAAGGGAATGTCGGTTAATAAAATTAGATCGTGCATCAAAAAAGATTGATATTTCAATGTCTTAGGTGGTTTTTAAAGATTGGCTCTACCTGTTGAACAAAATTGTTCAACAATGCCCCAGCGTGCTTAGAAACATGGGAGCCCCTTTCTTTGCTAACCCTTATAGAGTGCAGCTTTGACAGCAATTTATGGACCTTTTCAAGGAGTGTTTTACCTACCGTCAAATGCCAAGGGTTTTATGCCCTGGTCAACGCAGTCGAGCCTGTTGACATTCCTTGAATGATATACTATCTGGTCAAGAGCTTTGGGATCATGTAAATAAACCATACCCGATGCCAAGGGCATTTAAAATTGTTTTGAAAAAGGAGGAAAATAAAATATGGATCTTCAACAAGATGATATTCTGACAAAAATTTCAAGGTACAATCTGATCAGAAATGGAAGAATGATTTATATAGATGTTCATCAGAAAATCCAGGGGAATCTGGCAGACAAGTTTATTGCAGTGCCCAACCTGGTCAATATTGTGGCAAAACCGGAACACCAGGGGGCAGGTGAGAATGAGCAAAACGCCTTGGAAGAATGCTTAAGGAAAATTAAAGGCTTGAATATAGAAAACCTTTTCCCGGTAGTCGGTCCTAAATCATCTTCTGCAAAGGATGATTAAACATATACCGCCTGCTGCAATACTGTCACAACAGGCGGTATTTAAGTTGTGTCAAATAATTAATTAATATCTTTCTTTTTTACCCATAGCCAATCCAAGATCCAGGGCCTTTTTATTCATGTCCATAAAATCCTTGGGAATGGTTGTCTTAAGAACTTTTAAAATGGATTCAGGCTTGATAAGTTCTGAAATGCCAATCAGGGTTCCCAACATGCAAATGTTAAACACAATGGGTTTTCCGATTTTTTCCATCACAGTATCAAACATTGGAAGGGAAATATGCTTGGCATCCACCTTTTTTTCTATGGTGACATATTTTGAGTCTACTAAAAGCAATCCACCAGGTCTGATAATGGGAGCAAATTTATTGTAACTTTCCTGGGTCAGACTGACCAATATATTGGGCTGAATAACTTTTGGAAAATAGATTTCAGAATCATCAATAATAACATCACTTCTGGTGGCACCACCTCTTGCTGCTGCTCCATAACTCTGGGATTGGATGGCATTTTTATTTTCAAAAAGGGCTGCAGATTTGGCAAGGATGATGGCGGCAGTTATAACGCCTTGTCCTCCTGAACCTGAAAAAACTAATCTTGACCGTTCCATTATGCTTTTCCTTTCATTGCGGCTTGAATAATTTCGTCATAGGCCTCACAATACTCAGGGACATCTGTATTCTCGACAAAAATTCCCCTTTGGATTAAATTAGGATTTTTTTCCAATTTTTTGGATCCAATCTTCACAGTATCTGTTTTATAGCTTTCCATCATCTGGACAGCGTCGCCTTCTTTATTTTTTCTTCCATAATAGGTCGGGCATTGTGTCAGGATCTCTACTACGGAAAATCCTTTATGGGAGATACCTTTTTTGATGAGGTCTTTACATTCATTGGCATGGAATACCGTGGATCTGGCGACAAATGTTGCGCCAGCACTCCTGGCAAGTTCAACCACGTCAAAAGGCCTGTCAATGGTCGAATAAGGAGCTGTTGTTGCTTTTTTGCCAGTACCGGACAAGGGAGAAAATTGACCACCGGTCATGCCATAAATTCGGTTGTTCATGACAATGGCTGTGATATCAATATTTCTTCTGGCTGCATGAATAAAATGATTGCCGCCAATGGCAAGGGCATCACCATCACCCATGGGGACAATGGCCTTTAGGCTGGGTTTGGAAAGTTTTACTCCCGTGGCAAAGGAAAGAGCCCTTCCATGAATGGTGTGAAGGGAATGAAAATCAACATATCCTGAAATTCTGGAGGAACATCCAATACCGGACGTTATTACAATCTCATTTTTATTTAGACCCAGTTCATGAACTGCCCTTAATAAAGATCCTAAAACGATTCCATGACCACAGCCGGGACACCAGATATGGGGGAAAAATCGCGGTCGAATATAGTCTTTAAAATCAAACGGTGTGTTTGTCATGTTACACCCCCCTCCCCTGGATCATTCTCAAAAGGGTTTTGATGTCCGTTGGTGAGATTAATTCTCCATCAATTCTGTTGGCTAGAAAAACTTTGTTTGGGTTGTCAACTGCATTTTTAACCTGGGTGACAATCTGGCCCATGTTCATTTCAACCACAATAACGGCTTTTGCATTGGCACATTTTTCTTTTACCATATCAGAGGGGAAAGGCCAAAGGGTCTGTAGTTCGAGAACGCCGATCTTTATTCCCCTTGCTCTCCTGTTTTTTGCCAGATGAATGGCGGATCTTGCAGAAGAACCATATGAGATAAGTATAAAATCCGCATCATCCAGCCAGTATTCCTTATACATGTTGATTTCGTTGACATTGTTTTCTATCTTATCCACAAGATGTCGCAGAAGTTCGCTGACAACTTTTGGATTATTGTTAGGAAAACCCCACATATCATGGAAAAGGCCTGTAACATTATATCTGTGTTCCGAGCCAAAATCAGACATGGGCAGTCTGCCATCTTCTCTTGGGAGATATGGATGATAATCCACTCCTTTTTTAACAGAAGTCCTAAGACGTTCCACTACAGGAATTTCTCCTGGTTCCGGAATAATAAATTTTTCACGCATATGGCCGATAACTTCATCAAACAGGAGGACTACAGGGGTTCGATAGGTTTCTGCCATGTTAAAGGCTTCAACGGTTACTTTGAAAATATCCTGATGATTGGATGCAGTGAGTGCGATGATGGAATGATCTCCATGTGTTCCCCATCTGGCCTGGTTTACGTCTCCCTGGCTTGTGTGGGTAGGGTTGCCTGTTGACGGACCGCCGCGCTGTACATTGACAATCACACAGGGGATTTCTGCCATACAGGCATAGCCTAAGGCTTCCTGCTTAAGAGAAAATCCCGGGCCTGAAGTGGCCGTCATTACCTTGTTTCCAGTTAGTGAGGCGCCAATGATAGCTCCCATTGATGCAATTTCATCTTCCATCTGGATAAACTTTCCGCCTTTTTGGGGAAGGCGGGAGGCCAGATGTTCCATGATCTCAGTGGATGGGGTGATAGGGTATCCTGCGAAAAAATCTATCCCGGCGTAGATGGCACCTTCCACACAGGCCTCGTTTCCCTGGACAAACCTTATATTTTTATTATCTTTCATTTTCCCCTTCCTGATCTTCTATGATTTGTATTGCTAAATCAGGGCATCGAAGTTCGCAGAGTTTACAAGCAATGCAATCTTCTGGTCTTACAGCTTCAACCTTCCCATTTTTATCAAATTCAAGAACGCTTTTGGGACAGAAATGTATGCAGATACCACACCCTTTACACCATTCTTTGTCAATTAAATGTTGGACGTTTTTACCTTTTCCCATAATATCCTCTTAATAGATAATAACTATCTGTAAATTTAAGGCCCTTCATTAAGGGATTTAACTTCTTATGTCAAGGATAACACATATTTAAAATGGATTGAATTCATTCTTTTTTATTTATAAAAAAAATGCAAGAAAAAAATAAATCATGGAAAAATAGAATGGTTGTACCTTTTTGATTTGATCAAGTTGCTCTGAACAATGGTATAATAATGTATGAACAGCCGGGAAAATATGATAAATTAAACCATTTGGCTTTAATGAAGATATAAGACAGCTCAAAAACCTGAGGATTTAGCGATATATTTAAGATTAAATTTAAAGGCACCAGAATTGGAATTAAAAACATATTGGATTCCTAACTTGAACAAATTTATATCAACTCCCATGGTAATAGCATGAAAAAGTATCCGCTGGTAAGTGTGATCCTTCCAACTTATAACCGTGCCTGGACCTTGAAAGATGCTGTTGATTCGGTGCTGTTACAGGATTATCCAAATATAGAATTAATAATCATAGATGATGGTTCAGAGGATAATACACAGGAATTACTTGGGGTATATAAAAATGAAATCACGGTTTTTTATCAGACAAACAAAGGTGTCAGTGCGGCAAGAAACAAAGGGATAAAGGAAAGCTGTGGCGAATTTATTGCCTTGCTGGATTCTGATGATGCCTGGGATAAGAAAAAGATATCCTGCCAAATGGAATTTTTTAATAACCATCCAGAAGCCCTTATTTGTCAGACCGAAGAGATATGGATCAGGAATGGGAAAAAAGTTAACCCTAAAGTCAAGCACAAGAAACTCTCTGGAATGATATTTGAGCAATCATTGTATCTTTGCCTGGTAAGTCCTTCCGCTGTTATGATGAAAAGGCAATTGTTTGAATTGAAAGGATATTTTAATGAAGACTTTACAGTGTGTGAAGACTATGACCTCTGGCTTCGGGTCAGTTCAACCCTGCCGATTTTTCTGATAGATAAACCCTATACCATAAAAAGGGGAGGGCACAAGGATCAGCTTTCAAACTTTCATTCCCAGGATAAATTCAGAATCCGGTCCTTATCCACCCTTATAGAGTCAGGCAACCTGACACAGGATCAGGCACAAAAGGCAAAAAATGTTTTGAAAAAAAAATGTGTCATTTATGGGAATGGATGTATAAAAAGAGGGAAAAAAAAAGAAGGCGAATTTTATTTAGGACTTGCCGGATCGGTTTAAAGATCGGAAATATTTATTTTATAAAACCAAACATCTTTTGTTTGAAGGAAAGTTTCTGCATTTTTCAAATGGGGAAGTTATAGTATCTTTTTATTATCCGCCTGCAAGAAAGGTAATAATCTGAATTTCATCGCCTGCTTTTACCAGTTTTTCAAGTTCGCCGGGATATGCGCTTTCATTGTTCAGATAAATTTCAATATAATGGCGCAAGTCCTGGTTTTTATCAAATAGTTCATGTTTCATGCCCGGATGCAAGGTGACAAAATCGTTTAACGCCTCGCCAACAGAGTTTCCTTCAACTTCTATTGTTTTTTGACCATTGGTATGCTGACGATGGGTAACATGTACCTGTATTTTTACACTCATTTTTAATTCACCCTAGGGTTATCATAATTTTATCATAAAAAAAGTTTTGTTTCTTTTAATCCTTATTAATAGAATATTATGTTCTTTAATGCAATGATTTTTTGGCTTTGATATAGCTGTATTGTATTCAAATCTTGACAAGAAACATGCCTTGGATTAAGGTTCCCAGAATAGTTATGATATTAATGTGTTAAGATTTAAAAAAGGAATTGAAACTATGGAAGTTAAAAAAAATGACCCTTCCAGTCTGGATAAAAGTGCAAAAGCAAGATTAATTGTTGACATGTTAACACGAATTGTAGTCCACTATGGGTTATGGTTTACCGAAGTCAGGCATCAGATGGGCATGGAAAAGGCCTTGGAGATTCTTCAAAAGGCAACCGAAAAGAGCGTTTCAATCGGGATGAAGAAATTTTCAGATGTACTGGATTTTCAGATTGAAGATGGATTGCCTAAAGCATTACTGGACATGGAAGACGAAAAAATGCAAGCCCTTATGGGTGCTGTGGCAAAAAACTGGCTGGTTAATGATGGAGTGTGGTTTCAGGCAGTTGAATTTGATAATGGAATGAATGACGCAAAGCGATGCAATGATTCCTGCTGGGCCCAATTTTCCCCCTATGAAGCATTTGCGATTAAAAATTTTTTAAAACTGGATGATCAATGCGGGTTGGAAGGTTTAAAAAAAGCGTTAAATTTTAGAATGTATTCATTAATAAATGAGCAATCTTTTGTTGACGAAGGGCCCCAAAGTTTTGTATTTCAAATGAATGATTGCAGGGTTCAATCTGCAAGAAAGAGAAAAAAATTGGATGATTATCCCTGTAAATCTGCAGGGCTGGTTGAATATGAATATTTTGCAAGTGCTGTTGATAAAAGAATTAAAACCGAATGTATCGGATGTCCGCCGGATGACCATCCAGAGGAATGGTTTTGTGCATGGCGTTTTACTATGGAAAATCAAAATAATGGATAAATAGTTAAGAAGGGGTTTGTATTATGGGAGTAACATCTGACAAGATCCAGGAGCTGAAACAAAGAGAGAAGCACATCATGGGAATGGGCGGTGAAAAAGCGCTTGAAAAACGGCGGGAAAATGGAAAACTAAACGCCAGGGAAAGGCTTGATATCCTTTTTGACGAGGGAACCTTCAGGGAATTGGACATGTTTGTCACCCACAGATGCACAAATTTTGGGATGGAAAATGTGGAGGTCCCGGCGGATGGTGTTGTAACAGGGCATGGTAAAGTGGAAGGCAGAATCGTATTTGCTTATGCCCAGGATTTTACTGCAAGGGCAGGTTCTTTGGGAGAAATGCAGGCTAAAAAAATCTGTAAGGTCATGGATATGGCTTTAAAGGCAGGAGCTCCTATTATCGGCATGAATGACTCTGGCGGAGCAAGAATTCAGGAAGGCATTGATGCCCTGTCAGGATATGGTGAGATTTTCTTTAGGAATTCAGGTGCATCAGGAGTCATCCCTCAGATTTCAGCCATTATGGGGCCTACTGCTGGTGGTGCGGTTTATTCGCCAGCCATGACGGATTTTATTTTTATGGTTAAAAAATCCAGCTATATGTTTATTACAGGGCCTAATGTTATCAAGGCGGTAACAGGAGAAGAGATTAGTTTTGAAGAGCTTGGTGGTGCCATGACCCATAACGAAAAATCCGGGGTGGCCCAATTTGCCTGTGAGTCTGATGAAGATGCCCTTATGCAGATAAGAACGCTTTTATCCTATCTGCCTTCCAACAATATGGAAGATCCACCCTATGTGCCGCCAACTGATGATCCCAATCGTATGGATGAGTCCTTGGATTCAATCATACCGGATAACCCCAACAGGGCATATGATATAAAGGATGTGATCACCTCCATAGTGGATGACGGTCAGTATTTTGAGCCCCATCAATATTATGCTAAAAATATGGTGATCTGCTTTGCAAGGCTCAATGGACGTTCCATTGGCATTATTGCCAACCAGCCGGCACATCTGGCCGGATGTCTGGATATTGATGCTTCTGATAAGGCCACACGGTTTATCCGGTTTTGTGATGCATTCAATATTCCCATGCTGACAATTGCAGATGTACCGGGATATCTACCCGGCAGTAACCAGGAGTGGGGAGGAATTATCCGGCACGGCGCAAAACTTTTATGGTGTTATTCAGAAGCCACAGTTCCAAAGCTTTTGTTGATTACAAGGAAAGATTATGGCGGTTCCTATATTGCCATGTGCTCCAGACATCTTGGTGCTGATATGGCCTTTGCATGGCCCAGCGCACAGATTGCGGTCATGGGTGCCGAAGGTGCTGCCAATATTATCCATGCAAGGGAAATCAAAGGAGCAGATGATCCAGGAGCAAAACGGGCAGAAAAAATCAAAGAGTATAACGAGAAATTTTCCAACCCCTACTGTGCTGCCGAAAGAGGTTATGTGGATGCAGTGATTCAACCGTCTCAAACAAGGCCGCGCCTCATTGATGCTCTTGAGGCTATGGCAACAAAAAGAGAGCTGAGACCGGCAAAAAAACATGGAAATATACCTGTATAATATAAAGGGATGAAAATGGATAAAAAGAAATTGTCTGCAGCTTTGGCTGCTGTATTTGCTTACATTAAAACATCGGAAGAAGCAGCTGCCTTTAATGGTTCGCAAGTTTTAGAACCAATCCCGGAACAACCCTTGCAGGTCATGCAGCAAAATAATATCTGGGGCATATCAGGACGCGGGAGTCATATGCAGGCTAATGCCATGATGCAGATGAGAATGTTTAAATAAAAACTTTTCAGATTTTCGGGCAGACTAAATCAGAGATTTTATTAAAAATAATATATTCAGGAGAAGATAAATGAGCGAGCACACCCAAGTTAAAATGGCTGAGATGAAGTATGATAAAGACAGACCAAAGGCTAAACACGAGTTGAAGATTGAGGACATCTCTCTGCGTGATGGGCACCAGTCGCTTTTTGCCACAAGGGGAAGAACAGAGGATATGATCCCTGTTGCTGAAAAAATGGATGAAATAGGTTTCTGGGCTGTGGAAGTCTGGGGTGGTGCAACATTTGATGCCATGCATCGATTTTTAGGAGAAGATCCCTGGGAAAGACTTAGGACTCTGAAAAGATATTTCAAAAAGACTCCTTTTTCAATGCTTTTAAGGGGTCAGAACCTTGTTGGGTATAGAAATTATGCCGATGATGTTGCAAAGTTGTTTGTAAAAAAGACAGTTGATAACGGGATGGAAATTTTCAGAACCTTTGATGCGTTAAATGATTATCGTAATTTTGAGACAGTTGTCCCTGTAATAAAAGAGTGTGGCGCACATTTTCAGGGTTGCATCTGCTATACTTTGACTGAACCGAGAATAGGCGGAGATGTTTACAATCTTGAGTATTATATTCAAAAAGCAAAAGATCTTGAAGCTATGGGTGCGGACAGTATCTGTGTCAAGGATATGGCAGGACTTTTGGCACCCTATGACGCTTATAAACTTATCAAAGCCTTAAAAGACAATGTCAAGCCATTGATTCATCTTCACAGCCATTTTACTTCTGGAATGTCGCCTATGACACATTTCAAGGCCATTGAGGCTGGAGTTGATATTATTGATACCTGTTTGACACCCTATGCCTACAGGACATCCCATGCTGCTTTGGAGCCCTTTGTTATGTCTCTTCTCGGCACTAACCGGGACACAGGGTTTGATATCAATGCACTGGCAGATATCAATGAAATTCTGGAAAGAGAAGTAATGCCAAAATACAAGCACCTTCTGGATGATACCAAAGTTTCAGGTATTGATATAAATGTTCTTCTTCACCAGACACCCGGCGGCATGCTGTCCAATCTTGTGAACCAGTTAAGGGATATGGATGCTCTTGATAAAATGGATGATGTCCTAAAAGAACTTCCTAGGGTAAGAAAAGAATTAGGCCAGATTCCTCTGGTAACACCGACGAGCCAGATTGTTGGTATCCAGACTGTCAACAATGTTCTGTTTGACACTCCTGAAGAACGATATAAAATGATAACTGCCCAGGTAAAAGATCTTTGCTACGGGCTTTATGGTAAAACAAGTGTCCCCATTGATCCGGAAGTGCAGAAAAAGGCTCTCAAAGGCTATGAAAGAGGGGAAGTACCAATTACCTGCAGACCCGCTCAAGTGCTTGAGCCTGAACTTGAAAAAGCAAAAAAAGAGATTGGCGACCTTGCTGTTGATGATGAAGATCTTATTTTGTATGCCCTTTTCCCTGTTACTGGCAAGAAATATCTCTTGCAAAAATATGGTAAAGAACAGGTGCCTGAAAGTTTAAAACCCATCACAATGGAAGAAGTGGAAAAACAAAACAGGCTGGTTGAGAAAGCCAGGAAAGGCGAATTATTTGAAAAAGACAAGTTGGAAGAGGCTCCCGAAAAGAGTGAATATGCACGCACCTTTAACGTTTTTGTAGAAGGGGATTATTTTGAAGTGGGTGTAGATGAAGTCGGTGGTGCCCCTGTTATCACTTACGCTGCCCCCGCTCCTGTGGCAGCTGCTCCGGCACCGGCAGCACCTGTTCCTCAAGCTGCGCCGGCACAAGCTTCTGCCCCTGCACCAACTGCTCCGGCTCCAGAAGCCAAAAAAGCTCCCGCGCCCGTTGAATCGGCTGGAACCCCTGTCACAGCACCCATGCCCGGTATGGTGATTAAATATGAAAAAAATGTTGGTGATTCGGTTAATGAAGGTGAAACAGTTGTTGTCCTTGAAGCCATGAAAATGGAAAATGCTCTGCCTGCACCCGCAAGCGGTGTGATTAAAGCAGTGAATTATAAGAGTGGTGATTCTGTTGTCAAAGGCGAAGTACTTGCCGTGATTGAGTAAAATCAATTTTAAAATTTAACGAGCTGATCCATTTTGGATCTGGAAGCATACCGTTTGACAAATCAAACGGTATGCTTATTTTGGAAAGCTGAATATTCCAGACTTCCAAAAGGAGATTGATATAATGGCGTTTGAAACAAAAGAAGAACTTCTTGAAAAATATTTAAAAATGGACAAACCAAAATGTCCGGATTGTGATACAAAAATGACATTATGGGAAGTTCCCCCTATTAATTTTAGTGATGGTCTTGGCTGGGGGACCCCATACCTGTTTATCTGTTTTAATGATAGTTGTGGGAGCTATAAACAGGGTTGGAAACACCTTAAAGAGACCATGGAAGCTCCTGCCTCATATCGGTGTTATGTTGAACCGGGACAGAAAAATTTTGAGTACATGCCCGTGTTCAGTCCAGTGGGGGCAACTGGTGGAATCCTGGATGACGAAGTCCTGATCCAGGAAGAAGCAAGAAAAGAATTATTGAAACAGACATTCTCGGTTTTGACGGATTATTATATGTCAAAGGACTGGGATGAAATTTTAAAGATTTGTCTTGACCCTAAGATTCCTGCCAAAGCAAGGGTTAAAGCAGCTCAAATGGTTGGAGAACTTGGCGATGCTGAAGCAACAGAGCATTTGATTAATTATAAGTTTCCAACCCCGGTTCTGCAAGCAGAGGTGCAAAAGGCCATAGAGATGCTTCATAAAAGGCATTATACACGTGAATGTCCCTATTGTGCAGAGACAATCAAAAACCGGGCGCTCGTTTGTAAGCATTGCAATAAAGAGGTTCCCAGGGCCTGATTATTTACACTGATAAAAAGGGGACACATTTAAATTTGTCCTTGATATAAATACAAACCTAAATATTGATTTTTTCAAGATTAAAGGAGCGGTAAATGATCATTTCCCGCTCCTTTCTGCGTTTATCAAAAGGCTTATATTCCAATGTCTCAATTATCTTGAGTGCTTCTTTCTTTGATGGAATTGCTTCAAGACCCTGCCCTGTTTTTTTACCGGAAAGCGTATCCATTACAATTGCATCCCTTGCATCCGTTGAAACTGCAAAAGGAATTTGATAGTCATGGACCAGCCTGGCCCCTGCAAGGATTTCCCTTTCATATGATCCAATGGAACCTGCAACACAGGTAATGGCCATCAACGCTTTTTTCTTGCAGCTGACAATCAGGTCGATGGCTGAAATATAATCTTCGCCTTTAAATTGGACAATTAATTCTTGGTCCACGTTAATATCTTCTTTTGTATACCCTTTTTCATTGACAAGAAATTTTTCAAATATTTGTCTGCTGGCCTCAGGTCCCATATTCCTTACCGGCTTTCCGGTAATATAATCAGTAATAATATAATCAAAATTCATATTAAAGATGTTCCTGTCATCTCAGAAGGTTGCTTTATGTTCAAAATTTTCAAAAGGGTCGGGGCGATATCGCCAAGGATTCCATCTTCCATGGAACTATTTTTAAAGTTATCTGAAGCAAGTATAAGTCTTACAGGATTTGTGCTATGGGCAGTGTAAGGTGAGTTATCATCTGCAATCATCCGTTCCACATTTCCATGATCGGCTGTTACCAAAGCAACACCGCCTTCCTCCCATATGGCTTGAACAACCATTTGAGTACATTTGTCAACGGTTTCACATCCTTTGATGGCAGCATCTAAAATCCCTGTGTGTCCCACCATATCCATATTGGCAAAATTTAATAATATAAACCCAAATTTTCCTGATTTTATTTTTTCACAAGCTGTTTTGGCAACCGCAAAAGCGCTCATCTCGGGTTTTTCATCATAGGTTGCCACATCTCTGGGGGAGGGAATCAAAACTCTTTCTTCCCCATCGAAAATTTTTTCTTCGCCGCCATTGAAAAAATAGGTGACATGGGCATATTTTTCAGTTTCAGCAATTCGAAGCTGGGAGATGTTGTTTTGACTTAATATCTGTCCGAGAATTTTATCCAGATGTTGCGGAGCAAAGGCCACCGGCAAGTCAAAGGTTTCATCATACGTTGTCATGCATACAAAGCTTGCCAGATCTATCTTATTTCCCCGGTCAAATTCATTAAAGTCTTTTTTAGTAAAGGCTTTTGTGATTTCTTTAGCGCGGTCTGACCTGAAATTAAAAAAAATAATGCCGTCTCCATCATCAATTATTCCATTTGAAGAGTCCTTTAATTTGTCGTTAGCGGTTTTGAGAAGAATTGGTTTGATAAATTCATCGGTTTGGCCTGCTTCATAGGCATTTTGTATGGCTGTTACAGGATTGTCGGCAAGGTTGTTGCCTGTCTTTGTAAAAAGATTGTAGGCTTTTTCAACTCGTTCCCACCGGGTATCCCTGTCCATGGCCCAGTAGCGGCCTACAATAGTGGCGATTTTACCATATTTTTGTTTATCAAGATAATGTTCAAGTTGTTTTATATAGTTGATCCCGCTTTTGGGTGAGGTATCGCGCCCGTCAAGTATTGGATGGATAAAAAGATGTTTAACATTATTTTGTTTTGCCATGTCAATTAAGGCAAACAAATGGGAGATATGGCTGTGAACTCCGCCGTCTGACAAAAGCCCCATAAGGTGGAGGCTTTTTCCAGTGCTTGAAACCTTTCCCATGACATCTAAAAGAGCAGGGGTTTTAAAAAAACTTTGATTGTCAATGGCCTGATTGATTCTAACAAAATCCTGCAAAACTTTTCGACCCGCACCGATATTCATGTGCCCAACCTCTGAGTTGCCCATGGTTCCATCGGGAAGCCCTACTGCACTGCCGGAGCATTCAAGTTTGCAGCTTGGAAAATTTTTTAACAGAGAATCTAAAAATGGAGTGTTGGCAAGGGCAAATGCGTTCCCTTTGTTTGAGTCATTAATACCCCACCCGTCAAGAATCATTATAATACTGACGGGAAGAGGGCTGGAATTCATACTAATTTTCCTTTGGTTCAAATTCTTTTTTAAATTCGGAAAGATCAATCCTTGGTGCATCTGCCCACAAGCCTTCTATATCATAAAAAGATTTTTTTTCAGATTCAAAAACATGAATAATTACTTCTCCGTAATCAAGCAATGCCCATTCACCTTCTTTAACACCTTCAACACCAAGGTTTTTTAGCTTATGACCTTTCAGGCTTTTAATTAAATGCTGCGCAATGGC
>Ga0307989_1000416_pt1 | contig 28098 bp, 15 predicted proteins | sample EllFjometagen185_FD_203164 | JGI IMG/M metagenome (GOLD analysis project Ga0307989, IMG submission 203164) | Marine microbial communities from Ellis Fjord, Antarctic Ocean - #185 | ecosystem: Environmental > Aquatic > Marine > Unclassified | place: Southern Ocean | collected 2014-10-08 | reverse complement strand
TTTTCGGAAAAAAGGATAACAAAACTGGCCAGTCTTCTTTTAACATATTATACCTCCATCTAATTGTGTGATAGAAGTATTTAATAATATTGCTTTTATGTCAACTAAAATAACTTAGCGCTTATGGTATACGCCCCCCGTCCGGGAGAGATACAGACCATCGGTGGAACGGTGGCCCGCATCGGTGAAGATGCGAAATCCGTCTGGGTCAAGATTGAAGAAAGGAAGCCATACATGATTATGGCTTCGAGCCTGTCCAGCAATAATCGAGACGATAAGAACAAGTTGATACGGTTGAGCCTCTCCTTTGTCTCCCCGGCCGGATCCATAAGCGGCAGCAGAAATTTCCGCCAACAATGGAAAAAATATGCCACCCAGGTCATGGGAAACGAACTGCTAAACCAGAAAGTGCTGGTTGAGTTCAATTATGAAGAGCGCTCCAGGCGGTTTTTTGGCAACCTCTATCAGACAGTTAAAACGAAGGATGGCAGCCAAACCCGTGATATCAACCTGTGGATAATTCGCCGAGGGCTATCGTTTTACTTCATCGACCAGGGACGTTCGAAGAATGACAAGGAGTATCTGAAGGCTCAACAAATTGCCAGAAAGGGAAAGCAAGGGGTCTGGCAGTACTGACCGATTTGGAAAAATGACTGAAAAATGGACTTTGATCATTTCAGTTTTGGCTCAATTGATATAAAAAGGTAAGATAACAAGCCTTCACCGGCTACGACAACGATTCAAAAATCAAGGAGAAAAAATGGCTTTAGAAAGAACTCTATCTATTATTAAACCAGATGGCGTGAAAAGAGGTGTTATCGGGAATATACTGAACCGGTTCGAATCAGCAGGCTTGAAGCTTACCGCCACGAAAATGCTACACCTGAGCAAGAAAGAGGCTGAAGGATTCTATGCTGTGCATAGCGACAAGCCGTTTTTTGATGAGTTAACGGTATTCATGTCAAGCGGACCAGTGGTTGTTACCGTTCTCGAAGGGGAAAATGCCATCGCCAAAAACCGGGAAATCATGGGAGCCACCAACCCCAAGGATGCAGATAAAGGGACGATTCGAGCGGATTTTGCTGATTCAGTGGGTGAAAACACGGTTCATGGTTCAGACGCCCCCGAAACAGCCGCGGTTGAAATCGCCTACTTTTTTGCCGAAACAGAGTTGGTTAACTGATACATTGCCCTGGAACCGGCTGGTCGAGACAGCCCTGGTTGGAATATTAAACGTCATAATAGCATTGGAGCTACCTTGTTAATCAGTGATTTACATAAACAGTTCAAAAATACCATTCCTGTCAGTGACAGTTTTTTCAAACTCATGAAGGAAACCTTCGGGTTCTATACCGAGCTTTGCACGGATTTCTTCGACGATTTTGGAAAACATGTTGAAGCGGGAACCCTTGGGCATTTTTTGCAGAACAAGATCCGATCCCGGCTGTTCGACCCGGAGTATTGCAAAACCATTGAAAAAACAAAGAAACAGTTCCTGGCAGAAAACATCAAGCTGGAACAGTTTATTGAGGCAAATGACTTTAAAGATAATTTCATTAATGACCTCAGTGCTCTGAAAAATGTATCGGATGCTATTTTTGAACTGCTGCAGACACACTGGGAGTTCTACAAGTATGAGAAATCGGTGGCCAATAACGAGGTGATGATCGCCTTTATCCAGGAAATCGACAAGGTCGGTATCCGGTGGGACTCTTACCTGGAGAAATACCTGGCCATCTCGTCCATTCTCAAGACTGCCCGCGGTGAAGTTCAGAAAGAGGGGTATACACCCCTGACGGTGAGGTACCACCTGCCGGAAGAGATGAGTTTTTCCATCGATATGGCAACCAACCTCAACCAGTTCCTCCTGGAGGCCTATAACTTCGTCGTGATGGTTCATGATAACCCGGACAACGCTCCAGAGCTGGAAATTTCAGCCCTTGAAGCACGGAACCCCGTCAATTGTATCCTGATGGTTCCCAACAATTATGTTGAAAGCTACCAGAAGTTTCTCGGTTACTGTTCGGTCGATGTTCTCAAGCGCGAAACCCTTCTCAAGTTCGTAATGGAAATTGTCAGGCTGCAGCAGGGCGTGGAACTGACCAAACCGGCCATCGCCACCGTCCAGAAAAAAATTGCCAAGCCATTGAATATGCTTCCCCCGGAGGGCTTTTTTTCCATCGATGCGAACGAGATGGAAGACAGTGTGAACATTCTCACTGCGCTCTGCAATGAAATGGACCAGCTTGAAATCACCTACAAGGATATGCTGACCGGAGCGACTGACCGTCTGGCTAGAAACCGTAAGCAACCGCTGTCAGAGATGACCAATTCGGCCATCAACCTGACAAAAGCCCTGAAGAAGAAAGCAGAGACACCCACTGAGGTGCCTGCCGGTGAGCAAACAGATGACAAAAGCGAGGAGCCTGTATCAACTGTTAAAATTGACGTTAAGAATAAGGAACATATCCAGTTTCTAACCTCCTGACAGCAATTAGACCCTCTGGACAACGCTGCGTTCAAGCCGGCTTCCTTATTGGAAACCGGCTCCACCTCATTTACCTCCGGAACAACCTGCTATCCATATTTATTTAAGCGTAACGATTCAGTGGACGCATGCGAATGGGTTTGTATTCAGGAACCTTTTATGCATCACATTCTGAAAGAACACCCTCTCGGATTTTGGCAGCAAAATCATAAAACAATCAGAACGGTCATCGGGTGAAATCATCTGCCAGCAAACAGCCACCTTACTTGAGCGGATAACCGCATTGCCGACTTCTTTTATAAGTGATAAAAGAGAAGATCTAAGGACTAAAAACAACACCCCAACCATTCAACTCTTCCGGAGATTACACGTAAAGAGTTTTATGGGGGACGAAGCAGCCAGTTATCACATTAGACTTGTCAACGGGTAGACCGGAACGACGTTAACCGACGCGTTCTGAGAGAAGACAGCCCCATTACCCCTGATCGGAATATGATAGTTATGAACTGGCGAACCATTGGAGACCACCATGCCGGCTAAGAATACCAGGACGGATAAGGAACTACGCTCAAGATTGCAGGAGATACCCATTGCCATTGTCGGTATTTCCGCGATTTTCCCGCAATCAAAAAACCTGCAGGAATACTGGGATAATATCGTCCAAGAGATCAATTGCATAACGGAGGTCCCCCCTTCACGCTGGAACATCGATGACTACTATGACCCGGATCCAACGGCAGAAGATAAGACCTATTGCAAGCGGGGAGGATTTATTCCGGACATTGATTTCGACCCGATGGAGTTCGGCCTCCCACCGAACATCCTGGAAGTAACCGATGTTCATCAACTGCTGTCATTGATTCTGGTAAAAAGATTGATGAAGGATGGCGGTTATGAAGATGCTTCCGAAAAGGTCCGTGAAAACACAGGTGTCATTCTGGGAGTGGGTGGCGGGCAGAAACTGATGGTCCCACTCATTTCGCGCCTGCAGTATCCCATCTGGGAAAAGGTGATGAAAAATAGTGGTATCTCAGATCAGGATACGCGCATCATCATCGAAAAAATAAAAAAAGCCTATGTGGGATGGGAGGAGAACTCTTTTCCCGGAGCTCTGGGCAATATTGTTGCTGGACGAATTGCCAACCGCCTGAATCTTGGCGGCACCAACTGTGTAGTAGATGCTGCCTGCGCCAGTTCCTTCAGCGGGATCCGCATGGCCATCAACGAGCTGCTGGATTATCGGGCGGATATGATGATTTCCGGTGGGGTTGATACGGACATGTCCTCCTACATGTTTCTCTGTTTCAGCAAAACCCAGGCATTCACAGACCAGGAGAATTCCTCTCCCTTTGATACTGACTCCTCAGGAATGCTGATGGGAGAAGGCATCGGTATGTTGCTACTGAAGAGACTTTCAGATGCCGAAAGGGACAAAGACAAGATTTACGCTGTTATCAAGGGGAATGGATCCTCCAGTGACGGCCGTTACAAAAGCATTTATGCTCCAAGGGCTGAAGGACAGGTACTTGCCCTGAAGAGGGCTTACGCTGATGCGGGTATTGAACCTGATACCATCGATTTACTGGAGGCTCATGGTACCGGTACAGCAGCCGGAGATCTGGCAGAGGTCAGTGCCCTTAAGATTTTCTTCGAGGCCCGGGACAAACGTAAAAACCATATTGCTCTGGGTAGCGTCAAGTCCCAGATCGGGCACACAAAAAACGCAGCCGGTTCTGCCGGTATTATCCGAACAGCACTAGCGCTGCACCACAAGATTCTGCCGGCTACCATCAATATTTCCGAGCCCAACAAAGAGTTCGGCCTTGAATCAACACCTTTTTACCTGAACACATCTGTTCGGCCCTGGATACATCCTGACAGCAGCTTGCCAAGAAGGGCTGCTATCAGCGCCTTCGGTTTTGGCGGTACCAATTTCCATTTCATTCTGGAAGAGTACCAGCGAAAGGCCTCCGGAGCCTATCGGCTGCATAAGGTTCCACAACCATTCCTGTTCTCAGCACCGTCAAGCACAGAGCTTCTGTCTACCTGTGAAGCTGCTCTGACAGATCTGACATCTGACGGCCGGAAAAAGGCTTATTATCAGCTGGCTAACACCGGCAGATCCGCAAAACCTTCCAAAAAGCTGGCCCGGCTGGGTTTTGTTGCAGGATCTCTGAAAGAGGCTGTTGAACTACTCCAACTGGGTATTGAAACGCTGAAGGAAAAAACAGATGATGCCTGGGACCTCCCCAAGGGGATATTTTACCGAAAGACGGGGATTGATCCCAAGGGCAAGGTGGTGGCGCTCTTTGCCGGACAGGGTTCTCCTTATATCAATATGGGAAAAGAGCTTGTCTACAACTTCCCGCCGCTGATGGAAAGCCAGATCGCCATGGACGAACTGTTCATTCAGGATCAATTGAGCCCACTATCTGATATCATTTACCCCAACCCGACCTTCGACAAGAAAGAGACGAAAGCGCAGGCAGCTCGCCTGCAACAAACGGAAAATGCTCAACCGGCCATTGGGGTATTCAGTGCCGGCCAAATGCAGATACTGAACCAGGCCGGTTTCAGTCCTGATTTTGTGGCGGGTCACAGCTTCGGCGAATTGACAGCCCTCTGGGCCGCCAGCGTACTCAGCGATGAAGACTATTTTACCTTGGCCAAGGCCCGGGGAAAAGCAATGGCAGCGCCCGACGACCCGGATTTCGACGCCGGTGGCATGCTGGCAGTGATGGGGGAGGTTGAAAACCTCGAAAAAGAAATTACCGATTTCCCCGAAATTACGATTGCCAACATGAACTCACGCAGCCAGGTGGTTCTGGCCGGTCCGACGGAAGACGTCAAGGCAGCCCAGAAACACCTGAAGAAACTGAAATACCGGACGGTTCTGCTGGGTGTCTCCGCTGCGTTTCATACCAAATTGGTGGGACATGCCCAGAAACCATTTGCTGAAGCCATCAAAGCAGTCACTTTTTCTAAGCCGACCTGCCGCATATACTCCAACGCTACGGGGAAAGCGTACAGCAAAGACCCCAAAGTGATCCAGAAGACCCTGCAGGAACATATTCTGAACTCCGTACGATTCAGAGAAGAAATTGAAAATATCCACTCTGATGGAGGATACTTCTTCATCGAATTCGGGCCCAAGAATATTCTGACTAACCTGGTAGACAACATTCTGGAAGGGAAATCCTATATGTCTGTTGCGTTGAACGCAAGCCCCAAGAAAGAGAGTGACCGGCAGTTCAGGGAGGCAGTGATGAAGCTGCGCGTAGCCGGCCTGCCCCTGGACAATATTGACCCCTATGAATACATTCCGGAGTTTCAGGAGACCAAGAAGAATGCCATGACCCTGAAACTGGGTGGAATGAACTTTGTAAGCGAAAAAACCCGCAACGCGTTTGAAGATGCATTAAACGATGGGCACACCATCCAGTCGGCGGCCGTTGAAACAGCTCAGCCGACCGTCCAAAAAGAGATTCGGATACCGGAAATGACTAAATCAGAAACAGAAATCACCATCACGCCTCAAACCAGCCAGAGAGCTGAAGACACACAGCTTTCAATCGATTCCCTGGAACGGAATGTGGCCAGTTTTCATCACCACCAGAGTGAAACCCTGCACCTGCATGAGCAGTTCCTAAACAGCCAGGCGGAATACTCCAGAAGTTTCTTCCAGATCATGCAGCAGCAAGCTCAGTCCGGTGCAGCAGCGATGTCTACGGAAGTTACCCAGAGCATTTCCCTGTTTCATCAGCATCAGGGTGATACACTGCGGGTCCATGAGCAGTATCTTCAACAGCAGGCGGCCTATTCCCAGAATTCATTTGAGATCCTGAGGCAGCAGCAGGCGACCACCACGGGTACAGAGGTGCCGTTCAGACCGTTATCGACCCCGCCGTTGCAACCGCCAGTGTATACCCCGACCTATCGCACTGAACCCGTAGCTCCGGTTCCGCCAGCCTCAGTTGTCGAACCAGCCAAAGCAGTCGTCGCTCCGGTCACAGGCTCTTCCCTGGCGTCACTTGAAAAGGCGCTGCTGGATGTTGTCAGTGAGAAAACAGGATACCAGGCTGAGATGCTTGAGCTGGACATGGATATGGAAGCGGACCTGGGTATTGATTCCATCAAACGGGTCGAAATCCTGAACGGTATCCAGGAAAAGATGCCGGATCTACCATCGATTAATCCGGAAGAGCTGGCTGACCTCAGAACACTCAGGCAGGTTATCGATCATATGTCACCCGGTTTAACACCCGAAACCGGACAGACCCCACAGACAGATACCCCGGTAACAACTTCAGAACCAGCCACCACATCTGGCGGCGTTGGCAAAGAGACGTTTGTCAAAATCCTGCTGGAGGTGGTCAGTGAAAAAACAGGTTATCAGTCAGAAATGCTGGAACTAGGAATGGACATGGAGGCTGATCTCGGCATTGATTCGATCAAACGGGTCGAAATTCTGAACGGCATTCAGGAAAAACTGCCGGATATGCCGGCTGTCAACCCGGAAGAGCTGGCTGAACTCAGAACGCTTGGCCAGATCGTCGATCGAATGTTGGCCGGAGAACCCCCTGAGAGTGCACAGAGCCCCGCACCGACAGCAGAAGAAGGTGCAACTGTTGGCGGTATCGATCGCCAGGCTCTGTCCCAGACACTGCTCGAAGTTGTCAGCGAAAAAACAGGGTACCAGGCAGAGATGCTGGAACTTAACATGGACATGGAGGCTGACCTTGGAATCGATTCAATCAAACGAGTCGAAATCCTGAACGGGATCCAGGAAAAAATGCCCAACCTGCCGGAAGTCAACCCGGAAGAGCTGGCAGAGTTACGAACCCTCGAACAGATCATCGACAGGATGAGCCAGATAACCGACACGGTGCCAAAAAAAAAACTGAAGAACTGACCCACCCGATTTCACGCAAACATGTCCGGCTGAAGGCACTACCCCAGCCAGACCTCCTTGAGCTACCTCCTCCAGATAGCAAGGTCTGCCTGATCACCAACGATGGAACCCCGCTGACGCAGGCCCTCGTTTCAGATCTGGAAAACAAGGGATGGGAACGAATTGTCGTTCTTTCATTTCCACAAAACCTGGTCACCGCCAGTAACATCATCTCTAAAAAAGCCCGCAGCCTGGTTCTGGAAAAGGCCGACGAAGCCACCATTCAGACAACGCTGACCCGGATTCAGCAGGATGAAGGCCCCATTGCTGCTTTTATTCACCTACATCCCCGTCTATTAGTCGACCTGTCAGCAGAATCCCGTTTTTCTGAGACCGAAAAGCAGATCTTGAAAGTGGTGTTTCTGATGGCCAAGCACCTGGCAATCCCCCTGAATGAATCAGCAACCGAAAACCGCGCTGCTTTTATGACGGTCACCCGAAATAACGGAAAACTGGGTTTTGATCCCGAAAGCCCGGTCAGCCCAATTGCAGGTGGGTTGAATGGCCTTCTTAAGACGGCGAATATTGAATGGGAACCTGTATTCTGCCGAGCAGTGGACCTCTCTCCAGAGATCCAGGATATAAAAGCTGCCGCTATCATCACCGCAGAGATGTTGGACTCTGACAGCCGGATCAGTGAGACCGGGTATACCCCAACCGGCAGATACACCCTGACTGCAGATGAGCAGGTGCTCCTTGAATCTGCGGCCGAGGCCCCGATTGATTCCTCTACGGTATTTCTGGTCGCGGGTGGCGGAAAAGGGGTTACAGCAGCCTGTGTCACCGAACTGGCCAGCCGATATCGCTGCCGCTTTATTCTACTGGGTCGTTCAGAGATTCCGGACAGCGAACCCGATTGGGCGATGGACTGTTTTGATGATAAGGAACTGAAAAAAAGATGTATGGAGGCCTTCAAAGCAGCCGGCGAAAAACCAACCCCCATGAAAATCGCCGCCCGCTTGAAACAAATTCTGTCTGGCAGGGAAATACAGCAAACAATCCAGGCTATTCAATCTAAAGGCGCTCAGGTCATATATCTTCCGGCAGACATCAGTGATGCAAAACAGCTGAAGAAGACGTTGAAGCCAGCTGTCGAAGAACTGGGTGAAATCACCGGGGTTATCCACGGCGCAGGCGTTCTGGCTGATAAACTCATTGAAAAGAAAACCACGGCAGATTTTGAAGCAGTATACACAACAAAGATTTCAGGGCTCAACACGCTATTAACAGTTGTCGGTGTGGACAAGCTCACTTATCTCGTTCTCTTTTCCTCGGCTGCCGGATTTTATGGAAACGAAGCACAGTCTGATTACGCTGCGGCAAACGAAGTCCTCAACAAATTCGCACATAGCTTCAAGCAGCAGTCCCCATCCTGCCACGTAGTAGCATACAACTGGGGACCATGGGATGGTGGAATGGTCACACCGGAATTGAAAAAGATCTTCGAACAGCGTCAGATTGATATCATCCCCATACCCGTCGGAGCCAAAATGATGGTGGATGGATTAAGCCCCGTTTACAAAAATATCCCACAGGTTGTCATCGGCAGCTCAATGACAATCCCCCGGCAACTGACAGGGCAATTGGACTCCTTCCGGATCAGGAAACACCTGTCTCTCACATCCAACCCCTTTCTGAGGGATCACGCCATCGGTGGAGAACCCGTTCTGCCATTTGTATCTGCCATCTCCTGGATGGTCGATAATTGTGCTCGCCTGCACCCCGGCTACCAGCTGCACTCGTTTGAGAATGCACAGGTATTCAAGGGTGTTGTCTTTGGGGAAAAGGCAGAGCGGGACTTTCAGATCGACATTGCTGAAACGGAAAAAGATGATTCGGCTGGAAGAATCGCTTTGGACGTTCGTATTTCCAGCTCGGGTACGAAAGGGAAGGATGTATTTCATTACGGCGCCAGAATTTTTCTGTCCCGACAGTCCGTCCCTGTCCCAGTGATATCCTTTGAGGAAGGGAAGTCTGTCACGGAACAGTCGGCTTCTGAATACTATGAAAACGGAACCCTTTTCCACGGACCGGTGTTCCAAAATGTGACCCACCTGCTCCAGGTTGACCAGGAGAAACTGGTTATCAAGTGCCAAACACCTGAGGTCGATGAGAAAACCAGAGGTCAGTTTCCAGTCGACACGTTCAATTATTTTGCAGAGGATGCCTGTCTACAGGCTCTGTTGATCTGGGCACGACATTTTCACGATGCTGGAAGCCTGCCACTGAAAATTCAAAGGGGGGAGTTCTTCGGGATTATTCCTTTTTCCAGAGACTTTATCATCACGCTGACACCTGAAAGCAGCACCTCCTCAAAGATTCTGGCAACCATAACCGCACACGATGAAGCAGGAAATGTTTACTCCCGATTGACAGGAGCAGAAGCCGCAATCAGCAAAAATCTGAATGGAAAATTCACGTAATCGGATAGTCATCAAGAAAGGCTTTTAAGCGGTCCGGATCACAACCTTCGGCCACAACCGTCTTATAGCGGCTTTTTTCGCCCCGGGTAATTCGGATGTTCGACCTGGCCGTTTTAAACCGTTTGCCAATCACCTTCAGGCACATCTTGTTAGCAGCCCCATCCACGGGTGGGGAGGTGATTCGCAGCTGAATCCACTGGTTGTCAACCAGGCTCCCCCACTTAACGGATGAACTCCTGGGCTGAACCTGAATCCGCAGGGTCAGCTGATTCCCACTTACCTCAATTGGTTTGACCGTTTCCAAAAAAACCTTCGCTGAAAAGTTGATCAGACTGACATATCAAACATGCCACAGGACGTATTTATGTCAATCCAGCATATCCTTCAGTTCATGGATATCCCGCACAGGGACCACATCGATGGAAAAATTTGATGCTTTCAAGCGTTTCAGGCTTTGTGCAGGCACATATACCTGCTTGAAACCACAACGCTCACTTTCATAAATTCGTTCCTGCATGCCGGAAACACTCCTGAACTCACCTGTCAGTGAAATTTCACCAAAAAAAACAGATTTTTCAGGCAGGGAGAAATTCAGATGACTGGAGAGCAGCGCCGCCATCAGTGCCAGATCGATGGCCGGTTCCAGGACCCTGAAACCGCCTGCCAGGTTGATGTAAATATCGTTGCGGCTGAAATCCATATTCAGGTGCTTCTCCAATACAGCAACAATCAGTTGCAGCCGATTGCGGTCCATTCCCATAACCGTTCTGGCCGGATGGTTCTGCTGGGTATCCCCCACCAGGACCTGGATCTCCAGAAACAGGGTTCGTGTCCCCTCACTTGCTGCAAAAACGGCTGTTCCAGGGTGAGATGAGAGGAACTGATCAACAAACAGCGAATTAGGCTTGCTGATTTCAACCAGCCCCTTTGCTGTCATTTTAAAAAGCCCTACCTCATTAATCGTTCCAAACCGGTTTTTAACCGAGCGCAGTATTCGTTGCTGCTCTTTTTTCTCCCCCTCCAGGTAGAGTACATAGTCCACCATATGTTCAAGGGTTCTGGGGCCAGCGATATCACCCTCCTTGGTCACATGTCCAATCAGCATAACAGCCGTATTATTCTGTTTTGAATGCCTCATCAGAACCCCGGCCGATTCCCGCACCTGCGAGACCGTCCCGGAGCTGGAGGTCAGTTGGTCCGTATATAGGGTCTGGATCGAGTCCATCACAACAAAATCCGGCTTTACCTCTTTTAAGTGCTCCAGAATCTGCTCAAGATTAGAGGCAATCAGAACCATCAAATCCTGCTGGGAAATCATCAGGCGATCCGCACGATGCTTGATCTGGTTGGCCGACTCCTCACCTGAAATATACAGGACCTTCAAGCGATTTTTAATCAATCGCGCCAGAAGCTGGAGGATCAGAGTGGATTTACCAACACCCGGGCTTCCGCCCAGCAGACCCACAGACCCCCTGACGATACCACCTCCCACCACTCGGTCAAATTCCTGGACCCCGGTAACCCATCGCTCTTCAGACTCGTGAACCTTAATGCTGCTGAGATCCTGTGGCTTGTTCTCTGACAACACCCAGGTTTTTTTCGATTCAACGATCTGTTCAATCAGGGTATCCCACTCGCCACAATGTCCGCATCGACCCGTCCATTTGGGGAACCTGGCGCCACAGGATTGACAGATAAATTCCGGTCTCTTTTTACTCAAGATCGCACCCGATTTAGGTTGATTTCATCAATGGTTTTCGAGTATTCTTAAACATTAACAGCTGAACATCCCCGCAGCCTTCATCCGTAGGCTGCCAGCAACTTTTCGGGTTCATGGACCCATGGTTCAGCCTCGAAATATCGTCTGGATATCACCACATCCAAACCTTTACAGTAATCATCTGACCATCTGTGAGGCAACAGCTAATTTGTTCCAATCTGTTGGTCGCAGACCTCGATAATCAGAACTGACTCATCATGGCTAAAAAGAAAAAGCAGAAAAAGGCAGGACTGGCAAAGCGCCAGAAAAACAAACTTCAGAAAAAATCCGCTGCCAAACGTAAAGTCCAGGCACTGAAAACCCCACAAAGGCGGATTTCACCCGGAAAGGTCAAACAAAACCTGAAAAATCTACCCAGCCTGGTCTTTGAACCAGAACTGGAAAGCATCGCATTCACGGCAGATGAGGTGAACCAGGCCATTGCTGAACATGACAAAACACCGGATCAGATCGAGGCCATCGCAACACCTGAGTTTATGGACAAGCTGCTTGAAAAACATCAGGAGATGAAAATTCGGTTCGAAATAGAGAGTGACGCAAATAAAAGCATGATGGTCCACGCCATTCTCTATTTCATGGAACAGGAAGAAGCTCCGGCATATCTGAACCAGATCATCGTAGCCATGTTTTATCAAACCCTTTCAAAAATTCAGGATCCTGAACATGAGATTGATCTGAAAGAGCTGAACCAGAAACTGAAAGAATACGATGAAACCTGGACGGATTATCTGCAGGAAAAAATGGAGGCCGCCGGCCTGACGGATTTGGCCCAGGGTGGTTATCCATTGCCGACTGAAGATTCGGATGAACCTGAAGGGGAACTCTCCCCACTGCTCGCTTCACCCTTCGAAAGTCTTGTCACTGAATTCAATGACTATCTGGGTTCTGAACTATCACTGGATGAAGAGGCACGGGAAAGAGCTGTCGAAGACGTCGAAGTGCTGGTGAACGACTATTGTGAAGAGAAGGAAATCACTGAGATTGAAGAGCTGAAGGCCCGAAAAATCCGGAACTTCCTGGAAGGCTGGTTCATTCGTATGATGAATCCGACAAAGGAAGATATGGAGACCATGATCAATTCGCTGGACCACTTCTTTCAATTTGCCGCCAGTAAAGAAAAACTGTCGCTGGAAACAACAGAGGGTGTTCAGAAACTGTTTGAAGATCGAAGTGCTCTCTTGTCAAGCTTTGACGCCTGATTTCAGGCCAGCTCGTTAAATCCTTCGGAAATAGACTATGAAAGAGCGTTTTTCCATCAATCTATGCAGCAGTTCCGCGCTTCCTGATGTGCTGCATGCCCGATTGATCCTCCTGATCCTGGTGATGGCATTTTCAGTCGCCCTGCCTGACCGGGCAAGAAGCCATGAAAACTGTACGGGAGCGGAGAATCCCATCATCGCATCCGTGGACGGCAATGTCATTACCGTACAGGACATCGAAGATAAGCAGATTAACGACCTGAGAGCAGAGTTGCACAAGCGATTGGAAAGCAAAATGCAGCTCCAGGCTCTGAAAAAGCTGTCGGAAAAATATCCAAAATATAAGTTGAATCTCCAACCAAAGATTTCGGACAAAACCATCAACGACTTCTATCGTCAAAACAATCTGCAGACCAGGGGAACGCTTGAAGACCTGAAACTCCGAATCAAGGGCCTTCTGCAGATGCAGGCTATCTCCGAGTACTACAACACACTTTACCAGGAGGCCGTGAAAAAAGGGCTGATCGTCAGCTTTTTAAAACAACCGAACGAATTCCTGGTTAGTGTCCCGGTTGAAACCGCATACCTTTGGGGAAACAAGCGGGAACGAGTGATGGTGATGGAGTTCTCGGATTACCAGTGTCCCTTTTGCAGCCGGGTTCAGGCAACGATCAAACGACTTCGAAAAACCTATCAAAACCGCGTTATCTTCGGATATCGCCACTCCCCCCTGGAATTTCACAAGGAGGCAGATGAAGCTGCCATTGCAGTAGAGTGTGCCAGAGACCAGGGGAAGTTCGCACCCTATCACGATACCTTGTTCAATAACTATCGCAATATCCGTATCGGAGCCTTCGCCGGTTGGGCCAGTGAGGTCGGGGTCAAGAATCTGAAGCGCTTTAAAAGCTGCCTGACCAGTGAAACATATCGCAGTCGGGTGGAAAATGATCAGAAAGCAGCCCAAGCCGCTGGTATCAGGGGAACCCCTGGGTTTGTTATCGGGAAGTATGACTCAAAAACAGGTACCATCACTGGTGAGGTTCTTTCCGGCGCTCAACCAGAGTCGGCTTTTGTAGAGATCATCGAAAAATACCTCAGGAAGAAATGACCCGGCAGTGAATTCCACCTGCCGAACCCATCAAAAATCTGCTCCTGAATTCCCCATGCAACCAGGCGAATGTTACCGGTTTTCAACACCGGCAAAAATTAACCTTTTTCTTCGAATTCAGAAGAAAAGACCTGATGGGTACCACGAACTACTGCTGGATTTCCTGCCTATTTCACTATTTGATCATATCGAACTGGCATGGTCCCCAAGCGAACGCCTTGAGTTGGAAGGAAACCTGGAAAACCTGGATCTCGAACAAAACCTGATCATCAAGGCCGTTCGAATCCTGGAAACGGAAACCGGACAGACGATCCCTTTGCGTATTCGACTGGAAAAACAGATTCCTTCAGGGGCTGGTCTTGGCGGGGGAAGCGGTAACGCTGCCGGTATGCTGGTGGTGTTAAACCAGTTGCTGGAGCTCTCACTGGCTGAGCAGAGATTGAAGGAGCTGGCCTTGCAGTTGGGAGCAGATGTTCCGTTTTTCATTTCGCCACAGCCGTCTCTGGCTAGGGGTATCGGGGAGAAACTGTCACCCCTTCCAGACTTTGTCCCTCTTTACCTGCTGCTGGTCCATCCAGGCTTTGCCATTTCCACTGCCGAGGCATACCAAGCCTGTCATATCTCGGGTCAAGCCGCTCCCATTGCTCAATACCATATGGCGGATATCGCCCGGCTCAAACCGGAGATGAACGACTTCTGGGCTCCATTAAGCCGCCGTTATCCTGAACTGGAGACATGCCGCACAGCCCTGATGAAACTTGGAGCCCGCGCAGCCGGCCTTTCCGGGTCCGGCAGTACCGTTTTCGGTATTTTCGATACGAAGATAAACAGGGACCTGGCTTCTATCTCCCTGGAGAAGGAACGTGGCTGGCGGGTCTTTTCCTGCGAGACCCTACGCGGTTTCAGCTATCCCACACAAAACACGTAGTCATCCCTCGCAATCCTAGCTGTTAAACCCGGACTGATGCTTTATGCGAATATCCTGGAGCAGAGCTGTTTGATAACTTTTCACTGTTTTCTGTTCTATTGCAGACCTACGCTTACTGCTACAGGGCAGGCATTTCTTTTTCTTCGCTGACCCGAAGACTCCACATCCCGTTAACACAAGGCAGAACAGTACAATTCCAATTATCCAGATAACCTGTTTTTTTGTTCTCATCACTCTCTTAAGGCTTGTTCGCAAGAAACGTTTTAGTTCTCATTTCCGAGGCTCCAATGCCTCGGGGTCATTCGGAAAACGACCGTTCACCTATCCTGTTTTTCACAGAATAGATGAACGGTTGGTTCCTGAACATGATAATGCAAAGTTCTATCCTGATTTTACCGTCAATCCATCACTTAATTAATGAATTGACGCTGATTCAGGGATGTTCCAACCAACAGAGGCCTGCCTGACCAAAACCAGGCAGACCACTCCGCTGACTGAGGGATCGTTCAAAAGTAACTTCACATAGTCTATTTGCAAACAGAATGTGAGCTAATTTTTTGAGCCGACCCTTAATTGAGAAGCCTCAACACGTTGGGCGGAATCTGGTTGGCCTGCGCCAACATGGCTGTCGCAGACTGCATCATGATCTGATGCTTCGTGAATTCCGCCATCTCAGCTGCCATATCCACATCACGGATGATGGATTCAGCAGAGATGAGGTTTTCATTGGCCACCCTGAGATTGGACAGGTTGCTTTCCAGCGTATTCTTCTGGAAAGCTCCAAGTGATCCCCTGAGAGAGGTGACTTCGTTGATCGCCTTATCCACAATCGATAGCGTGTCCGTCGCGGCCTGGAAATCCTTCACATTAACTTCATTCAGACTCTTGAACCCGCTCCGGTTCAGTACACCTCGGGCCAGGGTATCTGAATGGGTACTGCCCAGTGAGATACCAACACTCTGCGCTTGGTTCGCCCCTACCTGAAATTTCAGAGATTTCTGGGAGACGAAGGCTCGGCCAACCGATTTTCCACCATCGGGGATATCCTCATTATTGGCATCAGCCTCATCTGCTGCAGCAGCCTCATCAACGCGATCGTAAACCACACACTCTTCCGCGATTCCGATTCTCTCGCTTCCGGAATAACGGACACTCAAACCATCCACACAACTGGCACCTGTGATTCCAGTCAAGACACGACCCTTACCAATGGCAGATTCAGCATTGATGGTCCCTTTGATGTCCAATCCAGCTGTAGCACTTTCGATTTCCTCACCCGCCTGGGAAAGAACGCCTGCGGTACTGCTCATGACCTGAAAACTGTGTTCAGACCCGTACTGACGATGTTGGACAGACACAACTCCCTCATCATCCACCCTCACATCAACATTCAGTGCATTCCGGTCAACTTCCGAGCGAAGATTCTGGACTGCGGTCGCAACAGTATCATTGGCATTCGCTGTATAGGAAGCCATTCTCCCGTTTTCAATCACCGTCAGTTTTTCACCTGCTGTCACCATTTCCTGTGTCAGCGCAGTATCGCCAACAACTCCAGACCGCGTAGCATTTTGGGTAATCGTAACATCAAACCCATGCTCACTTGAATCCTTTGTTTTCAGGCTGGCGCCAACAAATTCCAGGTTTTCACCTGTTACAAAACCGGACGCACCATTGGAACCGTCAAGCAAACGCTTGTTCCCAAACTGAGCCTGGGCTGAAATCCGGTTGATGGTATCAAGGGCGTTCCGTATTTCCTTCTGGTCTGCCTCAAGCATCACCTCATCATTGGCACCTTCATTTGCAGCATGGATGGCCAATTGCCTGACACTGGTCAGCAGTGAGCTGATCTCAGACATGTTGGCTTCCGTTGTCTGCACAAGGGAAATAGCCGTTTCAGAGTTGTCTATCGCCTGTTGCAGACCACCGATCTGTGCTCTCATCTGCTCTGAGATTACCAGTTTAGCTGGTCCATCAGCTGCCCTGGAAACCTGGAGTCCGGATGATAACTTCTCAAGTGTCCGTGACAACCGATCATCATTTTTCTTCAAATTGCGGTGCGCATTTATTGCACTGATGTTATTGTTTATTCTTAAACTCATAACATACCTCCTTGTATTTTAAATAAAAATCCTTTTCACAGGAAAGTCCTGTAAAACGCTTTAGTTACATCAAATCTCATCCAGTTTCACCTCCTTGTAATGTATAACCATCCATGTAGGATGACTGTTAACTCCCTGACTACTGAGACCATAAAAAGGTGGGCTCCTCTCACAAAACCCCCTGTCTGCAAACCATAATTCATCTCAGCAGGACAGGTTTGCCGTTAAACAGGCAACCAGCGGACGAAGATCAGTGAAGATATCCGCCCCTTCTCGTGACCCATTTTTTCAATTTCCAGATCTGATTCATCTGGAAACGATTCAACCCATTTCCACGCGGATCATCCTAACAATGTCAGGACATTCATCGGGACCTGGTTTGCCTGAGCCAGCATGGCAGTTGCAGACTGTGCCATAATCTGGTTCCGTGTAAATTCGGCCATTTCCTTGGCCATGTCCACATCCCGGATCACTGATTCGGATGAAATCAGGTTTTCATTCGCCACCCTGAGATTGGACAGGTTGCTCTCCAGGGTATTCTTCTGGAAAGCTCCCAGCTCACCACGATCCGATGTCACCTGATTGATGGCTGCATCAATCATCATCAGTGCATCCTGCGATCCCTGATAGGAACGCAGATCGATATCAGCAAGGCTTTCAAATCCGGATTGATTGGCCAGACCACGGGCCATGGTTTCCGAATTACCACTCTTGATGGCGATACCCACTGTCTGGTTCTGATTGGCTCCAACCTGAAACCGCATCGAATTCTGGGCCACAAAAACCCTGCCAACAGAGGCTCCTTCCTCAGGTATTTCCTGTTGTTGGACACCTTCTCCCTCTTCTCCTTCAACCTGGAGATCTGCGACTTCGCAACCTGGTGGAAGAATCCCCTCTTTGCCATCCCCATAGTAGCGGACACTAAGGCCGTCCACACAGGCAGCGCCCTTGACACCAGTCAGGACCTGGCCCTTACCAATGGCCGATTCGCCATTGATGGTACCCTTGGCATCCTTTCCTGAATCAGCCGTTTCAATGGCACCCGCTTCTTGACTGAGAACACCGGCCGTACTGCTCGAAAGCTGGAAGGACGATTCAGATCCGAACTTACGATGCATGATTGAAATCTGACCCTCTTCAGTCAGCTTGATATCCACATTCAACCCGGTGCGTTCAGCCTCTGAACGCAAGTTCTGCACAGCAGTTGCAGCCGTATCATCCTTGTTGGTCGTATAGCTCGCCATTTTTCCCTGCTCAATCACCGTCAGCCGTTCTCCGGCATTGATGATCTCCTGGGTCAGGGTCGTCTGCCCCATGGCAGCCGCTTTGGTCGCGGCTTGGGTAACCTTGACGTCAAAACCATTCTCACGTGAATCGCCGGTTGCAAGGGAAGCCCCCACAAACTCGAGGTTTTCCCCGGTTGTTGTACCAGCAGCTCCTCTAGAGCCGTCAAGCAATCGTTTATTTCCGAATTGGGCCTGATCAGCTATTCGATCGATGGTTTCAAGTGCATTTTGAAGCTCCATCTGGTCCGCCTGAAGCATCACCTCATCATTCACCCCTTCGTTAGCGGCGTGAATGGCAAGCTGGCGCATGCTAATCAGAAGGTTATTGATTTCAGCCATATTGGCTTCTGTTGTCTGTACCAGAGATATTGCCGTCTCCGAGTTGTCGATTGCCTGGCCCAGGCCCGCAAGTTGAGCCCTCATCTGTTCTGAAATCACCAGGGCGGCCGGTCCTTCAGCTGCCCGATTGATTTTCAGACCAGACGACAGTTTCTCCAGCGTTTTCGACAGCGCATTCTGGTTCGTCTGTAAATTCCGGTGCGCATTGATCGCACTGGTATTGTGATTAATTCGCAAACTCATAACTTACCTCCTTGTAAGGTTTTATGTTCTAGCCTACCAGGATCATGAAACAGCCAACACTCCTTTGCCGGTTGCTTCAACATGAAAAATTACCCATTTACTTCATACACCTCCTGGTCAAAGTGAAAAATAGCGGATTCATGGTCAGTCCGCATGATACAGATCGCCAGATATGGTGATTATCCGGCCCTATTCCATTCGTTACGGTTATTCCAGTAGTTTCAGTACTTTTTCAGAACCCTGATTGGCGTGAGCCAGCATCGCAGTCGAAGACTGAGTTTTAATCTGGTTTCTGGTAAACACAGCCATTTCCTTGGCCATGTCCACATCCCGGATCACCGATTCCGACGAAATCAAGTTTTCATTTGCCACCCGAAGGTTTGAGAGGTTTGTTTCCAGTGAATTTTTCTGGAAAGCCCCCAGTTTTCCCCTTTCAGAGGCAATCTGATTGATCGCGATGTCTACCAGCTCAAGCGCATCCTGCGCTGAATCAACATCGGTCACCTGAATCTCTCCCAGGCTTCGAAATCCTGATTTATTTGCGACACCCGTCGCAAAACCTGTCGGTTTCATATCCCTCAGTGAGATATCAATCATCTGGTTCCGATTACCACCAACCTGAAATTTCATCGAGTTCTGTGAAATATACACCCGGCCAATGGAAATGCCTTCGGGAGGAATATCCGGCTCTTCTGTCTCCGCAGCATCCTCTTCCGAGACCATGTCCCTGATTTCACAATCCGGCTCCAGGCAGGAATCAATATCATTGCCCATATACCTGACTGTCAGGCCGTCAGTACAACTCACTCCCTCAAGCCCAGTCAGGTATCGGCCATTGCCGATGGCTGACTCCCCATTGATGGTACCCTCTATGTTCATTCCATTGTCGACATTGAGAATTTTACTGGACTCCTGTCCCAAAACGCCGGCCGTATTACTGGAGATCTGAAAACTGTGATCAGCTCCATATTGGTTGTGTTGAATATTCAATAGACCGTCCTCAGTCAAATCGATACTCACATCCAAACCGTTCTTTTTGATCTGAGATCTCAGGTTCTGGACCGCAGTATCCACCGTATCGTTCTTTTGAGAGCGATAAAAGGCCTGTTTTCCATCCTCTATCACGACCAGTTTTTCACCCGCCTGCACCATCTCGTCAGTCAGAACGGTTGACCCCATCATGTGGGACCGACTGGCCAATTGTTTAATTCGCACCTCGAATCCATTTTCACGCGAATCCTTCGTGCGGGTGGAGGCTGATATAAACTCCAAGCCTTCGCCCGAGGTAGAGCCGGAGACACCATTGGATCCGTCCAACAGGTGTTTGTCGGCAAAACGGGCGTTAGTGGCTATATCTTCAATTGTTTTGAGGGCTGCATCGATCTCTTTCTGATCGGCGTTCAGCGCCGCATCATCATTAGCCCCCTCATTTAAAGCGTGGATAACCAACTGGCGGATACCGTTGAGTAAACCGGTAATCTCCCCCATGTTAGATTCCGTTGTCTGCAGTATGGAGACAGCCGTCTCCGAATTCATAATCGCCTGGTTCAGTCCGGCAACCTGCGACCGAAGGTGTTCCGAAATGGCAAACGCCGCCGGTCCATCTGCAGCCTGATTAATCTTCAAACCAGAGGAGAGCCTCTCCAACGATTTAGATAGATCTGAATGGTTATTCTTCAGAAACCGATGCGAATTTAAGGCACTGATATTATGATTTACACGAAAAGCCATTATTGACTCCCATTGGGTTTAATCATCCAGCAGCCATATTCTTTTAATAAATACGGTTTTATCCAAGCAACTGCAGTACATTGTTCGGCAATTGGTTCGCCTGTGCCAACATTGCTGTTGCGGACTGGGTCATAATTTGGTTTTTGGTAAAAGTCGCCATCTCCTTAGCCATATCCACATCACGGATAATGGATTCTGAAGATACCAGGTTCTCATTCGCCACCCGCAGGTTAGAAAGATTACTTTCCAGGGTATTCTTCTGAAAGGCTCCCAGATTACCACGGTCCTGGGTCACTTGGTTGATGGCTCTGTCTACCATTTTTATGGTATCCTGAGCTCCTTGAAAATTTGTTACATCAACCTGGGCCAGACTTTCAAATCCGGATTTATTGGCAATTCCGTTTGCCATATTTTCCGGATTGGCACTCTTGACGGAAATACCAACCGTCTGATTGGCATTGGCCCCTACCTGAAATTTCATGGAGTTCTGGGCAACAAACACCCGACCGGCCGAGGCACCCTCTTCCGGAATTTCTTCCCTCTGGGGCTGAACCTCTTCCCCTTCTGCATCGACCTGGATATCAGCCACTTCGCAATCGGGGGGAATAACCATTTCTTTACCTTCTCCATAGTAGCGAACACTCAGACCATCAACACAGGCAGCGCCTTTGACGCCGGTCAGAATCTGGCCGTCACCAACCGCTGATTCACCGTTTATAGTCCCTTTTACATCTATTCCCGCTTCAGCTGTTTCAATCTGATTCCCATTCTCACTCAAGATACCAGCTGTGCTGCTCATGACCTGAAAGCTCGGCTTCGATCCGTAATCTTGATGTTTAAGATCGATCGTTCCCTCATCATTGAGCTTGATATCCAGTTTGAGCCCAGTCCGATTTATTTCATTTCTCAGGTTCTGGACCACGGTGGCAGCTGTATCATCAGCGTTCGAGGTGTAGGTTGCCATCTTCCCGTCTTCAATCACGGTCAGTTTTTCACCAGCCTTGACGATTTCATCTGTAATGGCTGTAGTCCCTGCAATCCCAGATTTTGTGGCTGCCTGATTGATCTTGACATCAAATCCATTTTCCCGAGAATCCCCGGTATTCAGGGTCGCTCCGACGAACTCCAGATCTTCACCTGTGGTGGTACCAAAAGCACCCCTAGATCCATCCAGAAGCCGTTTGTTTCCAAACTGGGCCTGACTGGCAATCCGATCGATAGTTGAGAGGGCATTCTCGATCTCTTTCTGGTCCGCTCCCAGCATTACCTCATCATTAACGCCCTCGTTAGCCGCATGAATCGCCAACTGGCGAATTCCGGTTAACAGGTTGTTGATCTCCCCCATATTCGCTTCCGTTGTCTGGACCAGCGAAATCGCTGTCTCGGAATTGTCAATGGCCTGGTTCAAACCGGCAATCTGAGCACGCATCTGCTCCGATATTACCAGTGCCGCCGGACCTTCGGCAGCACGATTAATCTTGAGCCCGGAAGAGAGTCTTTCCAAGGTCTTGGACATCCCCGCCTGGTTCATTTGCAAATTTCTGTGGGAATTAATCGCGCTTGTATTATGATTAATTCGTAAACTCATAACCTACCTCCGTGTAGTGGTTATTCTTTCATTAACAGGCAGATTCCTTCCGCCTGTTTAAGTTTGGTTGGAAAAACAATCATTAGCTTAAGAATTTGTCGATTCAGAAAGCTGCATACCATTACAGTCGGCTGAAATTCTTAAACTAATGAAAACATCATACTTACATACACACTCCAATTTCAGGTGAACGACTTTACTTGGGTCTATAAAACAAATCCAGCACCTCTTACACCAGTCCAGGTTGGTTTGCCCCCTCTCCCGGACAGATTCCCAGCCTGGTTAAACCCGCCTCCAACCCTTACTCAGTACGGATTCCGGCTCTTTTTTGCCCACTTTTATCTGCAGGAGTGCGGGCGGTTTCCTGGTCTGTCTACTACCGGTTTTCCCCTCTGCTGTGAGCGGATTCCGGCTCTTTTTTGCCCACTTTTATCTGCAGGAGTGCGGGCGGTTTCCTGGTCTGTCTGCTACCGGTTTTCCTCTCTCCTGTGAACGGACTCCGGCTCTGTTCTGCCACCAATCTTTGTAAATATGGGTCTCCCGGTCTGCGTTTTGCCGATTTTATGCCTCTTCATAGGCGGATTCCGGCTCTGTTCTGTTCCCCATTTTTGTGAACAGGGGCCGGATGGTCTCCCGGCGCACTTTTCCCCGGTTTTTCCTTCAGGAACAGACTCCGGCTCCTGCCGATCCAGGGACGAGTGATATTGTGCCACCACGTCTTCCGGAGCCGTGAACGGTTTTCCGGATCTATCCCCTACTTCTAAACAACGCAAGGATGGTCTGACACCCCCCGATCCACGCAACTGCAGACCAGTAAAATACGGTCCCGAACAGCCACTGAACTCTACATCTCCCGTATCTGAGCAGCCATGAAGCAGCATAACACGCTTCAAAGCAACCCCGGGTTCATCTCAGTAATCCGAACGCGTGGCAGGGTTCCATTATCATCTCGGGAATCCTTGAGCGACAATAGCTCAGGATATAAACATTCTACGAGCAGAATTATCGCTATTCCCAAAATGACAAGCCTCCTGATCAGGTCGCAGTCAATGCACACCCAAACCAGGCCAGCCTATCCAATACGCTAAAATGTCAATGAACATGGCACAACCAGTGGAATCATTCCACTGTTATAACGTCTCTTTCACCGGTCTGCGAGGACTTCCGCCTAGACCATTGGCGATTCCTGAAGGAAGGGGTCAAACCATCTGGTGATGAAGGGCGCACCATGTCAACAGATACGCTCCTCATCCCTGAGTTTGAAAACAGACCTTCATTCAATCACTATACTGTATCTCGTCAATCACACACTGAATGAGCGAAACTTCCGCACAGTTATAGAATCCAACATCAGACATAAGCCGGATCCCGTATCAGGCACGGTATGACGATTCCCCAACAGCAGGCAGGATTTCATTTTGACCAACAGGAATGGCGGAGCTTCGGCAGCTGATTGAATCAGCTGCTTTCTATTCCAGACAGCCTGCTTAAAAATCCTGAACTACCATTGTGCATTGTTACACAGAGGAGTCGAACAGTACCGTCTCCCCTTCAAGCTGCTAGCCCAGTAACTGAAGTACGTTCTGGGGCAGCTGGTTCGCCTGAGCCAGCATCGCTGTAGCAGACTGTGTCATAATCTGGTTCCGGGTAAAGGACGCCATCTCCTTGGCCATATCCACGTCCCGAATCACAGATTCAGACGATATCAGGTTCTCGTTTGCAATGCGGATGTTGCTCAGGTTGCTTTCCAGGGTATTCTTCTGGAAGGCGCCCAGCTCACCGCGGGCTCCCGTAATCGCGTTGATGGCAGAATCAACCAGGAACAGCGCATCCTGCGCTCCCTGAAAGTTACGCACATCAACATCCGCAAGGCTTTCGTACCCGGACCGATTAACCACACCACGACCCAGTGCTTCGGAATTGGTCGCCTGGACCGAAATTCCAACTGTCTGGTTGTAGTTGGCACCCACCTGGAACTTCATAGAGTTCTGGGCTACGTACACCCGACCCACGGAAGCGCCCTCGGGCGGTATTTCCATTTTCTCCGGCTGGGCTTCAACTTCAGCACCCTCTTCCACCGGCAGATCTGCCACAACACAACTGGGTTCCAGCAGGTCCTGACCATCGCCGTAATAACGAACAGTCAGTCCGTCCACACAGGCAGCACCCTTCACACCGGTCAGCTCCTGACCTTTACCAACGGCGGATTCACCGTTGATGGTTCCCGAGATATCCTTGCCCTCCATTGAGTTCTGGATCTCGCCACCGACTTCACTGAGGATGCCGGCGGTGCTGCTGATAGCCTGGAATCCAGGTCCCCTACCATACTCCTTGTGCTTCAGCTCAATGGTACCAGTTTCAGAGTCCAGCTTGATGTCAACCTGCAAGCCGTTTCGTTCGATCTGACCCTTCAGGTTCTGGATGGTGGTGGCCACGGTATCGTCAGAATTTGTCGTATAGCTGGCCATCTTTCCATCTTCTATCACCGTCAGCTGCTCACCTGCCTTGATCACTTCGTCGGTCAGAGATGTCTGACCTGTGAGTAAAGCCTTGGTGGCAACTTCGGTAATCTTGACATCAAATCCATTCTCTCTGGAGTCGCCAGATTCAAGAGTCGCACTCACAAATTCCAGGTTTTCACCCGTTGTGGTTCCAGCCGCACCCCTGGATCCGTCCAGCAGCCGCTTGGTACCAAACTGGGCCTGGCTTGAGATCCGGTCGATGGTGGCCAGAGCATTTTCGATCTCTTTCTGATCGGCTTCCAGCATAATTTCATCGTTGACCCCTTCGTTAGAGGCGTGAATCGACAACTGACGAACTGAGGTCAAAAGATTGGAAATTTCAGCCATGTTTGCCTCGGTGGTCTGCACGAGTGAAATGGCTGTTTCGGAATTGTCGATGGCCTGACTCAAACCGGCAATCTGGGCTCGCATCTGCTCTGATATAACGAGGGATGCAGGACCTTCAGATGCCCGGTTGATCTTCAGACCAGAAGACAGACGTTCCAGGGTCTTTGACATTTCCGCCTGGTTTGTCTGTAAATTCCGGTGCGAGTTAATCGCACTGACATTATGGTTAATTCTCAAACTCATCGCTTTTCTCCCTGTTTAGTTCAATGAACATCCTTGTCCATTGTAATATAGGTTACAAAACACACCCTAAATGAGTATTTCTTGCGAAACTCTCATATCTTTAATCCAAATGTTCCTTACTGCCGGAACATTCGTGTCAGAGTTTCTGACGAAACTCTGTTGACGTACTCCTCCCGGACGGGTGGTTTCCGGGCAGATTTTCCCTCCAATTGTGGGCAGGGCACTTTGGTAGACCAACATAAACCTCTGAACAGTCTACTGCAGGAAAAAGGCGTCATGGTGCATTCCTGTACCCAACAGTCGCCGGTGGGACTCCTGGTATACAGGGACCCCTGCTAAACAACGGACTGCCAAGTAGTTCAGACTCTCAAATAAGACAGAGCCCCAGTGCAGACACCACTACGCGTCCTGAAAACTGTAGTGTTCTCATCCCGACTGACATCGGAATACCCACTACGCTTGTCAATGAACTGGTCGTACCTCTAATCAATTGCTTAAACACCTGTTTTTAAGAGATAACCGGTTAAGCAAATCATTAGAATCACGAACGATAAAACAAGTATAACCCTCCAGGAAGCGTCTTCCCTTACAGCCATTTCAGAATTCTACCCCTGGTAATGCCCCTTGGTCTGACTTGCACAGGAGTTTCTCAGTCTTCTGCAAGCCTGGCTGTCAATCATCTAAAAACAACATCCTGTTGCGTAGTCAACCTTCTTCCAGAGCTGCAGATCAACAATCAACAAAAGTCGATCTGCTACGTGTTTCGCAATAAAAAAGAACACGGATTCTCTGGCATTAAAGAATATTTGAATCATAACCCTCCTGGCACATACGCCTGGGTTCCTTAAAAATCACACTTTATCTGGATTCCAGCCCCGTGCTACGCTTCTCGCGTAGCCAAAACCGGAGTGTCACTTTTTCACACTAATGCCACGAGGTCACCTTCTTGGTCATAGCTGGTGTCAACATGGTCTTGAGCTCGTCCACCATGCTTTTTGCCTTGTCCCGGGAGAGATATAAGATCTCCTCACCCGCCGACTGCGGTGACATGGTGCTCCGAAGCAAATCCACCGCCCGGTCCACGAAGTTGGTCTCGTTAATCTTAAGCTCTTCCACCAGATAGTCCAGGTACGTCATGGACCACTCAATCAGTCTCAAGGCATCCCGGCATTCCATCACCGTATTGGCCCGGACGGACTTCAGACTCGTAAACCCACTGCGGTTCGAAACCCCCACCGCCAGCATTTCCGGCTGGATGGAGGGAATGGAGAGTATCTCCACCTTCGACCCCGATACATCCACCGGTACCCGGATGCCATTTTGATGCACATGCACCGAACCCACTATCTGTCCAGGGGTCTCGATCATGCCGTCAAAATAGACCACCAGTCCGTCGGTTTGCAGGTTGCCCTGATTACCGATCAAAAACCCTCCGTCTCCGAACGCCTGCTCTGTGCCGATGGTTCCCATCACATCAGCCCCCGTATCTGCATCCAGCCAGTGTCCCGGTACAGCTGAGATCAATCGGCTGTCGACACTCAACCCCTTGAAGCTATTAGCCGATCCCAGCTGGTTATGCCGGAAAAACAGGTGGTTGTCCTGGGTACAGTAAACACTGATATCAAAATTGTTATCCATCAGGTACCGCTGCAGGTTGTTCACCAGCGAGTCTGGATTTTCATCCGGGCGCACCTGGTAACGCACCTCGTGCCTATCATCTGCCAGCGCAATCACGCTTTCACGCCTGATCTCGTCTGCTGTCAACTGGGCTGCCCCCGAGAGCACACTGGGTCTCGGTGCCTCGTACACTGCTATGGGGTAACCATTTTCCCCTGACGACTGGACACGTGCCGACCCCCTGATAAACCGGAGGTTTCTACCACTGACACTGCCCTTAACCCCACTCTTGCCGTTTAAGAGTGCCTGACCCTGAAAGCTGGTGGTCTCGGATGTCATCTTGACATGAGCCAACCGGTCGGTCAGAAAATTGTTGATCACCGAAACCGGTATCTGTGCCCGAAACGAGCGGTAACCCTCTTCTTCTAAGAATCGTTTCATCTCTGAGAGCATGCTCCGGATCTTCTCTACCCCGACCGCTGCGGTCTGGATTTTTGAGACCCCACTTTCCAGTCTTCCGATCATGGCAAACCGGCCCTGTTCAAAGGGAGAGATATACTCCTTTTGCTCAACCGGATCCCCCCGACTGAGGCCCAAGGCTACATCTACTCGGCGGTTCTTTTCCGCTGCCTGTTTCCTGACGGCTGTTTGTTGATCTGTGTATCCCATAACAACCTTTTTCTGTTACAAAGTGTCTGTCCCAATATCCCCTGCGGGCACCCTCGTTTTTCAGCCAATTTCTAAATGTTTCTATCGAAACGCGATACTGGTCCTGTTCCGCTTCTGCTACGCGTTTCTTTCAGAAACACTTGGGTGTCCGCAACTCTCCGAGTGTTTCTGACAAAACATGATGAGTCTGTAGGGACATTTAACTGTTATCTATGTGCTGTTCACCTGTTCCTTAAATTAGGTCTCACTTTTCTGTTGACCTCCGAAAGCCCCCTTATCGCAGGGTGACTACATATTCCTCACCCTGATAACCAGGGGTTTTCAGGCTACCCTTACTTTGTGTTCAAGTTTCTGACGAAACTCTCATGTTTCGATACAAATTTTCCTTACTGCCGGAAAATTCGTGTTCAAGTTTCTGACGAAACTTGAATACTGCAACAGGCTCAAGACGTTGTTGGGCGTCTGGTTGGCCTGTGCCAGCATGGCTGTTGCTGCCTGGGTCATGATCTGGTACTTGGTGAACTCACTCATCTCAGAGGCCATATCGGTATCTCTGA
>Ga0307989_1000415_pt1 | contig 28102 bp, 20 predicted proteins | sample EllFjometagen185_FD_203164 | JGI IMG/M metagenome (GOLD analysis project Ga0307989, IMG submission 203164) | Marine microbial communities from Ellis Fjord, Antarctic Ocean - #185 | ecosystem: Environmental > Aquatic > Marine > Unclassified | place: Southern Ocean | collected 2014-10-08 | reverse complement strand
CCATTGAAAGAGTTGAAAAACTGATGGGAGATGTGGGTCTACCCGTCAGTCGTTTCCCCCTGAATCTTTATCCTCACCAACTTTCAGGCGGACAACGGCAGAGAATCATGATTGCCATTGCCATCGCATGCGAACCCGATCTATTGATTGCGGATGAACCAACAACCGCTTTAGATGTAACTGTACAGGAACAAATTCTGGATCTGATCGTTGAGTTGGCTGATAAATCCGGTATGGGACTGATTATGATTAGTCATGATCTGGGGGTGATCGCCCAAACCACCGAAAGTGTCATGGTAATGTATACCGGGAATATGGTGGAAAAAGGCAAAACAGTAGATGTATTTAAAAATATGACACACCCATATACCAACGGACTTTTTGCTGCGATACCTCAAAACAGTACACTGAAAATTGATGGTAAAAAACGGCTGTTCAGTATTCCAGGTCAGGTTCCGGAACTCCATCTCAGAACCAAAGGATGTAATTTCTACGGACGATGTCCCCGGCACAGCGATTTGTGTCAGGCGAAAAGACCTGTATCCAAAACCATAAAAGAAAACCACCACGTTTGGTGTTTTCATCCAATGACTGGCGAAGATAAAAAATGGGAAGACCTCTAGTTAAAGTTGAAAATGTTTACAAAGATTATCCGCTGCCCAAAACAAGTCTCTTCAAGGCAGCACCTAAATTCAGGGCACTTCATGGCGTAAGTCTGGAAATCGACGCTGGTATCAGCTTTGGCGTGGTCGGTGAATCCGGATGCGGCAAATCCACTCTGGCCCGCATCATCATGGCACTGGATACCCCCACCAAAGGAAAAGTTTACTTCAATGGTCAGGACTTGTTTAACATCCCGAACAAAGAGCTTCGCCATCTGAGACGGAATTTCCAGATGGTATTTCAAGATCCCTATAGTTCTCTTAACCCAAGAAAAAATGTTCATCGAATTGTTGCCGAACCACTTGAAACTCTGGAAGAGAAGATATCTCCCCAAAAACAGAAAGAACGGGTTCAAAAAACACTCGCTGAAGTCGGGCTGAACGTCAACGATATTGATAAATACCCCCATGAGTTTTCAGGCGGGCAGAGGCAAAGAATCGCCATTGCCAGAGCGCTGATTACCCGACCCTCTTTGATCGTCGCTGATGAATCCGTCTCTGCACTGGATGTGTCTGTTCAGGCTCAGGTTTTAAATCTGATGATGGATCTTCAGGACAAATATAACCTCGCCTATATATTTATCAGCCATGATTTAAGTGTGGTCGAATATATTACCGATAAAGTTGCAGTGATTTACCTGGGGTTAATTGTTGAACAGGGAAATACCTCAGACGTATTTGCTGAGCCACTGCACCCCTATACAAAGATGTTACTGAACGCGGTTCCAAATGTAGACCCGTTAAAGCGGAATAAAACAAATTTTAAAACGGTTATTGAAATCAAAAAGGACGCTGTCGGCTGTCCATTCGTTAATCGCTGTAATCAGGCAACCGGCATTTGTTCAAAAAGCCGACCGGAATTAACGAAAAAAGGAAAACAACTGGTTTCCTGCCATAATGCATAAAAAAAAGTAACCGTTCATGGGTTCAAAGTTCATAAGTTCAAAGTTTCTATACATATTTAATTTGTTGATAATTTATCTGTAATATGAATTATTTGTTTTACGGTTTGTTCAAACATCTTCAAAAGATTTGAACTCTCACAAAATAGTTTTTCCAAGCTTCTCTTGAATGAAAAGTCTAAAAAATGTATAAGAACAACTTTGAACAATGAACACTGAACCTGTGAACAGTTACGAAATAAGATCCGCCATCAAACAGGATAAAAATGAAAGATAAACAACTGCTTATTAACGGTGAATGGGTTAACGCCAGGGATTGTGAGACCATTCCGATTATAAATCCCAATGACGGTACACCGAATGGAAGCCTATCCAGAGGAAAAAAAGCGGATATCGACCAGGCTGTTGCTGCTGCACAGGGAGCCCAGGAAGGCGAGTGGGGAAAACTAACCGCACTGGAAAGAGGTCGGCTGCTATATAAGCTGGGAACTATAATCCTGGAACACACAGAAGAGTTAGCCCAAATTGAAACCATTGATGTGGGAAAGCCCCTTCAGCAGGCTCGAAATGATGCCATCGCGTGCGCGCGATATTGTGAGTTCTATTCGGGGGCTGTGGACAAAATTCATGGTCAGACGATCCCTTATCAGGAAGGCTATACCGTTATGACTATTCGGGAACCTCATGGCGTAACCGGCCATATTATTCCCTGGAATTACCCACTACAAATCATCGGACGTAGTGTAATCGGCGCCCTGACTGTAGGGAATTCCGTAGTCATAAAACCCGGTGAAGACGCCTCATTGAGTGCGCTCTATTTTGGAAAACTAGCGACGGAGGCAGGATTTCCAAAGGGTAGTATCAATATTGTGACTGGATATGGCATTGAGGCAGGTGCGGCTTTGGCTTCACATCCCGGTATTGATCATATCAGTTTTACCGGTTCAACCGGTGTGGGAGCTCTGATTCAAAAAGCAGCCGCTGACAACTCAATTCCAGTGACTCTTGAACTGGGTGGAAAATCACCCCAAATTATATTTGAAGATGCCGACCTGGAAGCCGCACTGCCTTTTGTGGTTAACGCCGCTATCCAGAACGCCGGTCAAACTTGCTCCTGTGGTAGTCGAGTACTGATTCAAGAATCCGTTTATGATCGTTTTGTGACGATGCTGGTTGAAAAGTTCAAACAACTTACGGCGGGACCCGCAGGGGATAATCATGATATCGGCCCCTTAATCAGTGCAAAACAGTTGGAAAGGGTCAATGACTTTATCGATAAAGCCAAAGACTTAAACATTCTAGCCAAGGGAAAACAGGTGGATAATGCGCCCAAAGGTGGGTTTTATGCACTACCCGTGATTTTTGGAGATGTTCCGCCGGATCATCCACTGGCCCAGGAAGAGGTATTTGGCCCGGTATTATCAGTTATTCGATTTAAAGACGAAGCAGATGCCATCAAAATTGCCAACGGTACAAACTATGGTCTGGTCGCAGGTGTCTGGACCCGCGACGGATCTCGACAACTCAGAATGGCCAGGGCAATCAAATCCGGGCAGGTCTTTATCAACAATTACGGTGCCGGTGGTGGTGTTGAACTTCCCTTCGGTGGCGTCAAAGGAAGCGGCTATGGCAGAGAAAAAGGGTTGGAAGCGCTTTATAGTTTTTCAACCCTGAAAACCATTGCGATCTATCACGGTTAATCTTAAGAGACCCTGACTATTAACGGGAACTATAGAACTTAAAAAAAAGGAATATATGCGTTTACAAAATAAAACGGCAATCATCACCGGAGCGGCATCTGGATTTGGAGAAGGAATCGCAAGGCGCTTTGCCAAAGAAGGTGCTCAGATTGTTATCGCTGATCTGAATGAAGAAGCAGGGCAAAAAATCGCAGCAGAACTCAACGGAATATTTGTCAAAACAGATGTCAGTAAAAATGCGGATATGGAGAATTTGGTTCAGTCTGCCCTGGACAAATTTTCTGATGTTAATATTTTTATTAACAACGCCGGTTTCACTAGTCGCAACAGCCCCATGTTGGATGTTGATGAAGAGACTTTTGACAAGATCTATGCGGTAAATGTAAAATCAATTTATCTTTGTGCAAAACATGTGATACCGGTTTTCAGAAAAAAGGGTTCCGGCGTCATCTTAAATATCGCTTCCACTGGCGGCGTAAGACCTCGTCCAGGTTTAGTGTGGTATAATAGTTCAAAGGGAGCCATCATCTCATTGACCAAATCAATGGCGATTGAACTGGCGCCAGAACAGATTCGCGTCTGTGCTATTAATCCGGTAGCGGGGAAAACCGGAATGCTGCCTCTGTTTATGGGAGAAGAGACTGAAGAAAAATACGAACTTTTCCGTTCATCCATTCCCATCGGACGGCTATCAACACCTAGAGACATGGCTAATGCCGCTTTATATCTCTGCTCAGATGAAGCTGATTTCATCACGGGAGTTTGTCTGGACGTTGATGGCGGAAGATGTATTTGATCAAACGTAACCGTTCACAGGTTCAGTGTTCATTGTTCAAAGTTGTTTTAATTATTTTTTAGATTTCTCACTCAAGAAAACCTTAGAAAAACGATTGTGTGAGCGTTCAAATTTTTTGAAGATGTTTAAACAAAAATTAAACCGATTATTCGAGTGACAGTTAACATATCAATGAATTAGATATGTATCGGAACTTTGAACCCGTGAACGGTTACAACCAGACAGATAAAATATCATGATTATAACCAATTGACATCCCCTTCTTCCCTAACATTGTCATCCTCGCGAAAGCGGGGATCCAGTGCGCAAATACAGATTTTTATTAATACCATGGATTCCCGCTTTCGCGGGAATGACAAAAGGTTTAGCCGAATAAGGACTGTTGATCAAATAACCAGATAAAATCTTAATTTCTAACATCGTTAATTCAGTAAAAAAGGCCTAAATGACAGATTATAAAATTGCATTCATTCCGGGAGATGGAGTCGGTAAAGAAGTCGCCATCGAAGCAGAAAAAGTGCTGTTAACCACTGCAAAAAAGCACACAGTGAATCTTTCACTGACCCAATTGGACTGGAGTTGTGAGCATTACGTAAAAACAGGCCGGATGATGCCAGAAGACGGACTGGAAATTCTGAAGGAATATGATGCCATCTTTCTGGGTAGTGTGGGAGATGCCACCAAAGTACCCGATCATATATCCGTTTCTCTGGTATTGGATATTAGAAAAGCGTTTGATCAATATATTAATCTCAGGCCGATCAAACTGTATTCCGGTGTTGACACCCTGATCCGATCAGCAACTCCGGAAACGGTTGATATGGTAGTTGTCAGAGAAAATACAGAAGGTGAGTATTCTGCCATTGGGGGCATGTTCAAAAATGCCACGCCGGATGGGTTGGCGATTCAAACCGCCGTTTTCACCCAAAAAGGCTGTGAAAGAGCTATGCGGTACGCCTTTGAAGTGGCATCTCAGCGTAAAAAACAAAATGAAGGCCCCGGAAAAGTCACCAATTGTACCAAATCCAATGCCTTGAGTCACTCGATGGTTTTCTGGGATCAGGTCTTCAACCAGGTTTTGACGGACTACCCGGACATATCCACCGAAAATGCGCTGGTCGATGCGCTGTCCATGTGGATGATTAGAAATCCAGATAAATTTGATGTGATTGTGGCTTCCAACCTGTTTGGGGACATTATTACGGATCTGGGGGCAATGTTACAAGGAGGCATGGGGATGGCTGCTGGCGGAAATATCAACCCTGAAAAAGAGTTCCCTTCCATGTTTGAACCCATTCACGGATCCGCCCCGGATATAGCTTTTCAAGGAATTGTTAACCCTATCGCATCCATCGAAGCCATTCGGATGATGTTTGAGCATTTAGGCGCACCAGAAGCCGCAGCTGATATTCAGGCCGCTGTTTCATCGGTATTAGCCAAAGGAGATATTAAGACGGTTGATATTGGGGGGAAAAGCAAAACCAGCGAGGTTGGTGATGCGATCAATTCAGCAATTAAAAATAGCTAAGACAGCACCACCGGCAACAAGATACGCTTTAATATAAAAGGGAATCTATATATTAAGGCGTTTTTGCTTTTTCTTCTTCCTCTGCGCGCAAGACCTTCCTCAAAATTTTACCCACCGCTGATTTCGGCAGTTCATCTCTGAATTCAACAATCTTTGGTACTTTATAGATAGCGAGTTTTGTTTTACAAAATTCAATAATCTCTTCCGCTGTAGCCGTTTCACCTTCTCTTAACACCACATAGGCTTTAACTGTTTCACCCCGATATTCATCTTTAATACCATTGGAAACAGCATCCAAAATCTTTGGATGTTGATAAAGTACCTCATCAATATCACGAGGATAAATATTGTATCCACCCGCAATAATCATATCTTTTTTACGATCAACAATAAAAAGATAACCGTCCTCATCTCGAATGGCAATATCACCGGTATATAGCCATCCATCCACTAATTCTGCAGCTGTTTTTTCCGGATTGTTCCAGTAATCTCTCATCACAATAGGTCCCTTGATAAGAAGTTCACCGTGCTCACCATCGGGGACTTCATCTTTACCATTATCAATATCAACCAGTTTCACATCCACCCCAATCATTGGAATACCAATGGAACCATTTTTCTTCATACCCAGATTCGGATTCGTAATCCCAATCGAAGAGGTCTCACTCATTCCAAATCCTTCGGTATAACTAATTCCCAAGTCTATGACCTGATCAATCAATTCACTTGGAATCGGCCCGCCACCACTGTTCATCAGTTTTATCCTTTTGGCAAGATTAATTTCCCTGGCCTTAGGATGGTTTACAATGGCATTTATCATGGTGGGCACTGCCGGAAAAAATGTTACATGTTCAATACCTTCCATTAACTCCATAAACGGATCAACTTCAAACCGAGGAATCAGAATCATGGTCGCACAGGCTGTCATTGCCCAATTCATGCCTACGATATTCGCATACACATGAAAAAGAGGTAGCGCCAGCATCACTGTGCGTTTTTCCGGGTTGGTGAATCCAATTGTAGGACTTCCCCACACATTAACGTTATAAGCCGCCGCAATAATATTTCGATGGGTCAGCGTCGCACCTTTTGGAACTCCGGTTGTTCCGCCGGTAAACTGGATCATAGCGGGATCCTCAGGCGAAAAATCCACCGTGGGAACTTTGGTATTCTCACAACTATTCAATAATTCAGTGAAATGATACCACCCCTCTTCCAGTTTAAGACTTTCTGATGTACTGAAATCTCCTCCCATATAATCAAATATGGAAGTAGCAATACAGATGGGAATATCGATCTCCTTTTTAACTTCCACGATATTTGCCAGGTACATATCAAAGGTCAACATCACTTTAACCTCAGTCAATTTTACCAGGGATTTGAGTTCATCCGGCGTATAAAGGGGGTTAAAATTGACAACAATGGCACCCAGATGCAACGCAGCATTATACATGATCAGGTATTCAGGCATATTGGCCAAGTGAATCCCAACCCGGTCTCCTTTTTCAACACCCAGATCAGCCATGGCATTTGCCATACGCAGGACCATCACACGGAGTTCGGAAAATGTAATCTCATTGCCATAAAAACTGGTAGCAGCCTTATCAGGGAATGCATTAGCCGCAACGGCAAGAAGATCCTGAACAGGGATGCGTGGAATACGCATTGTCGGGGGTACACTATAATCATAATGCTGATGCCATGGTTTCTCTTCCATTTTTCTCCTTATCAATTTGAGGGGATAATTTTATCTATATCCAAAATTGCTTTTAATTTACAAGTTTCGGTATTATTCTGAATATATAAACGAACTTGCAATTTTACATTTTTAGTACATTGGGGGACATGATACTTGTATCGTGTCCCCCAATGTACGGCAACGCTGAATAGTTACGTTCTTTTTGCATTTCAGGAAAAATAATTTTTCAACCGATTTATTGATTATTGAAATCAAAGAATCCTTTCCATTGATAACCAACAAAGCGAACGAGCGTTCCTTTTTAATAGCGGTTAAAACATCACTTGTCAATAGAGATTAAAACAAATCCTATCAAAGTTTTATTTTTATTATCAATTGTCGGAAATATGAGACAAATGAGATTTTTGAGACAACCGAATTAGAAGTTAAAAAGAGAGACAAATTCCTGAAGAAGATGGCTAGACAATGCTGATGTATATTTGTCTCCTGTAATTAGATGCTTCAAACTGAGCTGAAATAAAGTTAATAGTTCATACTTAGTGCCTGAACGAAAAGTCCCTGTTTTCAATTATAGCCTGGTTTTAAAAATAGCATTCAGTATGAAAGTCAAGAAGCCGTCAGTTGTCAGCTATCAGTCTTCAGCAAAAACAAACTTGTTTTCAGTCACTTAAAAACTGATAGCTGATGACTGATTACTGAAAGCTCGAATCTTCAATATGGAACAAAGTCAGCTAAATGAATAATAACTGAACTTTACAGGGTTTTCGTTCAGGCACTACTTATTAAGTATGAACTATTAGAGAAGTACTTTAAAGAGGTACACTATTTTTTTCAAAAACTTTTCTTCGGTGAATAAACCTTCCAACAGAAAAAAGTGTTTTTCATTAAACCTACCGTTCTGTATAATCCAGACATTATTTACTTCCTTAAATACTCTTTTGCCATTTCGAGTTTAAAACATGCGAATTTCACTACGATCAAAGCTAATCATCGGGTACGCTGTGATGCTGGTTTCTGTTGTAGTCGCAGCACTTTATGGGTATTATTCCTTTTCCAAGACAATAAAAAGAAAAGAAATAATTCGGTTTTACACTGACAATTTAGTTCTATCTAACAAGATATATCAATACATGTCAGAAGCAAAAAATGCAGAAAATGAATTTCTGCTGAGTTTTGATATCCGATATGCCGAAACGGTTATTCAACGGTTATTTTTATTGCAACGAACGACCAAAGAACTTCAAAAGCTCTCCATTCAAAACCGGGACCCGAACCAGATTGAGATAATGAATGCTATTGTCGAATCAACCACGGTATACTTAGAGACATTTCATGACATTAAGGCGTCAATTATCAGGCGAGGGACTGATAGTCAATCTGGTTTAAGGGGTAAACTGAAATCAATCAGATTAAAATTAGCAGGAAGTCTTCCCGCTAACATGAAATTAAATCTACAGCTTTTGGAATTGAAAAGCCTGGCAAACTATCTCGATGCTGAGAGTTATAATTATCCAGATAAAATGTTTAAAGTGATTAGTGAACACTTAATAAATGATGCCAACCCCCAAGGGCATAAACAGTGGCTGAAATATAAAAACTTTTTTCACCGACTCTATTTTGAAGATATGAACATTCGCGATCTTATCTCATTGATGCGATTAAATATTGAAATGATTTCTATATTTGTTATTGAAAATGTCATTAGTTCAGAAATGGAACTGGAAAAACAATTTACACTGACCAACGAATTGGAACAAAAGCAAAAAATAATAAGTTTGCTGGTTACGATTGTAACCATTTCTGCCGGACTGTTGGTGATCATTGGTTTTGGCAATAAGCCGCTGGCATTGTCTCGGCTGAATCAGGAAAAAGCAGCTATTTTGGAATCTATCCGGGACGGACTGGTTGCAGTCAACCGAGACGCGGATGTAACACTCATCAACCAACGTGCAAAGGACCTCCTCGGACTGAAACAGGATTTTGTTGGAAAACATATTCTCGACCTTTTTCCAAATTCAAGATTACCAGAAGTAATGAAGAGCGGTATTGCTGAATACGATCAGGAACAGCAAAGAGGAAAAATTACAGTATTAACCACACGAATACCGGTGTTATTCCAGAATAAAATTGTAGGTGCTATTGTTTGTTTCAGAAGAAAAGAAGAGCTTTCCCGTCTGGCAGGAAAACTTACTCAGGTTAACTCATATATCGATGCATTGCGAGCCAACAATCACGAATTTAAAAATAAATTACAGACGATACAGGGAATGATTCAGCTTGGAAAAATCCCAGAAGTACTCTCCTTTATTCAAACGGTACAAACGTCTCACCAACAACAGATATCACTTTTTGTTGATCATATCAAAGATCCAGCTCTTTCCGCCATCTTATTAGGGAAGTACAACCGAGCCAACGAGTTGGGTATTTCAATGTTTCTCGTTGAACAATCAAAATTAAGCACTCTACCTCCAAATTTCGACCAAAACGGTCTGGTCAGTATCATGGGAAACCTCATCCAAAATGCAATAGATGCAGTAAGAGATCTAAAACACATGAAACGGATGATCCGCATATATATCAAAGAATTTCCCGAATCCATCTATTTTTCAGTTGTGGACAACGGTTACGGTATCGAACCTGACATTGCGGGTGAAATTTTTAAACAAGGATTTTCAACCAAGCAGCAACTCAATTCAGGTATTAGTATAACTGATAAAAATAAAGAAGATAATAATATCGGGATGGGTCTTTATATTGCCCAAAATCATGTGATTAGTATGGGAGGCAATATTCAGTTTAAATCCGGCCGAGAAACAACGTTTGAGGTTACCATTCCGAAAAATTTATCCCTAACAGACTTAACCGAATAAGAGAAATATGGAACCCTACCAAGTTATTATTGCAGAAGATGATTTCAGGGTCGCTAACATCTGGCGGGAATTCACCGATTCGACCCCTGGATTTAAAGTCATTGGTGATGCCAAAACAGGTGAAGAGGCATTGGAACTTATTAAACTGAGTCGGGTTGACCTTGTGATCATGGATGTTTACATGCCCGACTTAGATGGCGTCCGTCTACTTTATGAAATCCGAAAACTAGCTATTCCTATTGATGTCATAGCTGTAACAGCAGCAAAAGAATCAGATATCATCCAAAAAATTATTCGAATGGGTGTGATCGACTATATTATCAAGCCCTGTGCATTCGAAAGATTTAAATTGGCATTGAACCGGTTTAAAGATTTCAGAGCCGCATTCAATCGCCCTGAATTGGAACAAGATAAAATCGACAGTATATTATACCCAGCTACAGAGACTCCTCCAATTCAATCACGATCACTCCCCAAAGGCCTTCAAAGAATCACACTTGAAAAGATTCTACGTTGTTTTGACAGCAATCCCTTCTCCCAAAGTGCAGAGGAAATTTCAAAATCAACGGGTTTATCACCGACAACAGTACAAAGATATTTAAGACATCTATCTTCCCAGGACACAATAAAAAAAGAACTCACCTACGGATCACAGGGGAGGCCAGAGCATAAGTATTCTAAGATCTAGGCAGACTTAATAGTATCTGATTATTTACTATTGACATCCCACATGGGAGTACATATAAAATCATTTTAACTCCAAGGAGAGGTCATGGCGCAAAATAAAATTCAGTATCCCTGTCAGGCAATAATGGAACCGCAAAAAATCGCATAAGGGATCATACAAAAGGAGTATTCTTCAAATGATCCGTATTATCAATTTATTGAATGGTCCCATTTCCGCATGACATGGACAATGGCTCCCAGGGGCCCCGTGCGCAAATACGCCATAAATTAAACAGCTTAACTAATACTGTGGGATTTATGGGATAAATGATTTTAAATAGTTTTATTATTTTTAAGTTTTCAATAATAAAAAAGAACAAAAACTTGACGATAAGGGTAAAGAACACTGTAAGTTAGAAGGGTGATGTTTTCTGAAACAGCGAGCGAGGTCGGATAAATTTTAAGAGGCATGAAATGAGGCAGTTTTTAAAAATCGTTGTATCTGTTTTCCTGCTTCTGATCAGCCTTGCCCCTGTTGCACCTGCCAAGGACTACTTAAAATTCGCAGGGGGTCCCAGTGGTGGTACATTTCAGTATTTCTCAAACGGCATTGCCATCCGGCTTTCGAGAAATGTTCCAGACTTAAGGGTATCAAACCTCTCTTCGAAAGGAAGCATAGAGAATATAAAAAATGTCAATTCAGGGAGAGCTGATTTTGGTATCGCATATTCAGGAGACCTCTATCTCGCTGGAAAAGGAAAACTGGCAAACGACCTGAAAAACTACAAAAATATCGGCGCAGTGGCATTTCTTTATAGAGCGCCCGCCCAATTGGCAGTATTAAAATCATCCGGTATCACGGAAGTTGGACATCTGAAAAACAAACGGGTGGGTCTGGGAAATTTAGGCTCCGGCGCAGCGGCCTCAGCGGAGCGGTTTCTGAAACTGGTAACACTTTGGAACCATGTCGATCGACATTACTTAGGGTACACAAATGCTGCCAACGCCCTGAAAAAAGGAGAGATTGATGCGATGTGGATACTGGCAGGGTACCCCACCCGCGCTTTAACGGAACTTGCTGCAACCCATGATATTGATCTTTTACATGTGTATCCGATAGCAGCACATTACGGGTTATCTGACACACTACCATATTATCAACCCTTTTTTATCCCTGCGAATACGTATAAAGGCGTTACGGATGCGACGGCCTCTTTTTTTGATTCGGCTCTTTGGATCGCCAATAAGGAAGTTTCCGCGAATCTGGTTTATAACGCCTTGCATGAGATTTATTCAAAGGAGGGTTTGACCTATTTGGCCAGAATAAAGTCAACAGCCCGACAAATGTCAGTTGAAGGTGGACTGACTGGTATCATCACCCCACTGCACAGAGGTGCGAAAAGATTCTGGAAAAACCGTGGACTTGAAACAGATCAAATTGCTGGAACAAAATAAGGGTTACAAAATTACGTATAATAGATAAAATAATTTCATATACCATTTTTCCGGATTTGAATGGTATTAACAAATAATATCAAGACTTTTTGATTTCGGGTTCAAGACTGTTGAGACTGAACCGAAGAGATTGATAGATATTTGGTCTGAAATGTAGTTTTTGTATCAAATCCGATTTTCTAATGAGGAAGAGAAGTTTAGCCTTGTAACTAAATATTTATTTCTTTGAACTTCAAGAAGGGAGTTACCCCATGAACAAGAAAAACATCCGATATACCATTAACGGGCTTGTCATTAGCTTTTTGTGCCTGTTTATCTTTTCTTCAGATGCATTCGCCAGAAAGAAACGTGTCGTCTTTGGCGGTGGACCTGCTGGTGGAACTTTCCAGGTCGTTGCCAATGGGATCCAGGTGTATGGTCCGATCAAATCGATCAAAGGCATATCTGTCAAAGCCCAAACCTCTGCCGGATCCGTTGAGAACCTGAGAAAGACAAACTCTGGCAGACAGCAAATGAGTACTATTTATTCTGGTCATGTCTGGCTTGGAAGAAACGGCAAAATGAAGAATGACACCAAAAAATACACCAACGTCCTGGCAGTTGCCTGGCTGTACGGAGCTCCGGCTCAGTTGGTTGTACGTGCTGATTCAAACATCTACAGCATGAAAGATCTGGTTGGAAAGAAAGTTGGTGTTGGAAATGCAGGATCTGGTGCATTCGCCAACTGTGAACTGTTTTTCTCTCACCTGGGACTTTGGGACAAAATTGAGCGTAATGCAATGGGGTACAACGATGCAGCTGCTGCGTTCGGTAACAATCAACTGGATGCATTCTGGCTCTTTACCGCTTTTCCAAGTGGCGCTGTGATCATGGCCGCGCAGACCAACGACGTTGCCCTGCTTGACCTGGCTGTCGATGCATCAAGATCCGGATTTTTGAAGAAATATCCCTATTTTGGACAACTGTCAGTCCCTGCTGGAACCTATAAAGGTGTAGACTATGTATCTCCATCTTTTCAGGATAGTGCCCTCTGGGTCGCTAACTCAAAAGTTCCGGCTGACGTGGTGTATAAAATGTTGAAGGCGATTTATACTAAGGCTGGACTGAAGCACATGGTTAGCATGAAGAAAACCTTCAAGCTCATGAGTGTCAAGTCGGGTGCTTCTAACATCATCACTCCTTTCCATCCAGGGGCAAAGAAATTCTGGAAGGAAAAAGGAATGCTCTAGTGCCCTGAAATAGAAAACACTTGATATTCTTACGCTCGCGGGTTAAGGTAAGAAAGGTCAAGTAACCTCAGGGGCACGTCTCGACTCATGCATCGTATGACGTGGATCGAGACGGCCCCCAATTAATGAGATGTAGCTGCTCGATCATCTCTCCTTTATAATCTTTTAAAGGTAACAGCCGTGTACGCTGAACTCAATCGAATTGAAAAAGTAGTATTTGATATCCTGTCGATGTTTCTGTTGTTGTTTTATTCTTATGCGGCTATCATTCAGCCCGCTGCAACTCAATATCATCGCGGTATATTTGTCATAATCATCTATGTCCTCATATTTATCACTTACAAATCCAAGACTCTTATCTTCAGAATTGTAGACTACATTCTGGTTGGACTGTCGATTTTCAGTGTCGGGTATTGGATTATGAATTTTGAAGCGATTAATTACCGTACCGGTGCTGAGACTGATTTTGACCATTATGTGGCGATGGTTGGTGTGTTGCTGGGGATTGAACTGGCAAGGCGGGTGGTCGGAAATGTCTTTGTAATATTGGGTGCTGTCTTGCTTTTATTCGGGGTTTACGGTGATTACATGCCAGAACTGATTGCCCACGCAGGCGATACATTTCCAGAACTGTGCACCAGTATCTTCTATAAAAGTGACGGTGTGTTTGGTATTATGGCGAATGTCCTGGCAACCTACGTGATCCTGTTCGTACTTTTCGGTGCGTTTCTGGAGAAGTGTGGCGCCCAGCGATTTTTTATCGACTTCCCGCTTGCAGCAGTCGGACACCGTATCGGTGGTCCTGGTAAGGTGGCTGTGATCGCCAGCGGTTTGTTTGGCTCAATTTCGGGTAGTGCCATTGCCAATGTGGTTTCGACCGGTACCTTCACGATCCCGATGATGAAGAAAGCGGGATTCAGACCCCACGTGGCAGGTGGCATTGAGCCTGCAGCATCCATTTCAGGCATGTTCATGCCACCCATTATGGGCGCCGGTGGGTTTATCATGGCCGAGCTGACCGGAGTACCCTATTCGAAGATCATGCTGGTCGCTATTTTTCCAGCCATCATGTACGTGTTCAGCGTTTTTATGATGGTGCATTATGAAGCGAAGATTCATAATATCAAAGGTGAAAAGAGCAAACATGGTGCCATGTTCATTCTTAAACACCAATGGTATTATACCGTGCCCCTCATCCTGATCACCATCTTGATGCTTTATGGATACTCACCCAGCTATGCGGCCATCATGGGTTTAATCAGTTGCCTGGTGATCAGCTGGTTTAAAAAAGATACCCGCATTGGTCCAAGGCAGTTTGTAGAAGCTGCCCGCCAGGGGACACAAAACAGTCTAACCATAGGTGCGACGGTAGGTGTCATTGGTATCATCATTGGTGTCTTAACATACAGTGGACTGATTTTAACCTTTGCAGACATCGTCATACACCTCGCTGCCGGACGACTCTGGATGACAATTATTTTTATTGCCTTAGCATCACTGGTTCTGGGCATGGGGGTTCCGGTCACGGCCGCATACCTGATTACGGCGGTTGTTGCAGTCCCTGCGCTAACGCATCTGGGTGTCAATGAATTGGCATCTCATATGATTGTCTACTGGTTGTCCCAGGATTCAAACATCACACCGCCTGTCTGTATTGCCGCTTTTGCTGGTGCAACCATCGCTAAGGCGAACATGTGGCGGACGGCCTTTACCTCGTTTAAATTTGCCAAGTTCCTGTATTTAGGACCGTTTCTCTTTGGATATGTGCCCGCCTTCTCACTGGACGGTTCCTCCATGGATATTCTCAAAGCCTTTATCATGATTTTTTTCGGAACCTGGCTGTACTCATACATACTCAGTGGCATCTGGATTAAGAAATTTAAAAAGGCTCAAGCTGAAGGCGAAGCCTAATCCACGAAACAGTCCGTTTCAATTCAATGAGGCGGACTGACCCATCCTGACAGATAACACATCCAACGACATCAGCCTGCTCCTGCATAAATTTTGTCGATTACAGACACCTGCCCTTGTGCATCCCCCTGAATCGGAAATATCTGGTAAACGGCTACACGATAAGTTATTAAGTAACCATTCAGTATTCTTCTGGAGTTGAGGGAATTAGGATTCCCTCGGCGAGGCGCTTGCTGAATAGTTACTTTATTAATCGTGAATCGGGACCAGGTGTACCGGAATTTTGGAGTGTCGCATCACTTTCCTGGTTTTGCCACCCAGCATCAGTTCAACGATGATATTCTTTACATGGTATCCCATGACGATGACATCACAATCGTTACTCTCCGCCTGCAGCACGATCTCTTCAGCGACATTACCCATAGTGACCAACGTGCTATCGATTTGGACCTTCTTTCCATCATCCATCGACCCGGACTGTTCCGCTAATTTTTCCAGAGTTTCCTGGATAATCGGAGCTTCTTTCCGTTTGCCTAGCATAATCCTTTGGGCAAAAGCCTCATCCTCTTTTGCAATCTTTTCGTAAACGTCCTTCCCCATGAGGTCAATCACAAGATTTTTTGAGTTTGAAGCCGCCTCCTCGATAACATGCAACATAGTAACAGAAGCCTGACAGCTTCCGGCCAGTCTAATCGTATGCTTAAAAACTGCTTTGGCATGATCGGAAAGATCCGTTGTAAATAAAATTTTCTTGATAGTTGGAATCATTGAATTACCTGATTTTATGAGTTAATAATTCAAAATCACACACCGGATTTGATGCCGGAATCTGAAATACTATAAATCGCATGTATTTTATGGATATTGCTTAAGTTTGTAGTGCCATCAAAAAGCAATCCATTGTAAAGCCATCTTCTATTTTAAACGAATCTACAAGAAAAAGAAATTGTTATCTTCAAAGACGAAACGAGTCGCATCTAAATATTTTTTAATCGTCACAGATAGCTGTTACTCAGGCACCATGGCACGAAGCGGCCTTACTAAGCTAAGGCTAAATGATAAAAGAACTGTCCTATCGATCACAGGGAAGACCGGAGCACAAATATTCAAAAAAACAATCATGAACAAATCATTTGGTATTTTTTTCATGCTTATACTTTGCTTCAGTATAATTAATTTTACATTTTTAGGTATATTTTATATAAAAAAGTGAACAGGTTATGCTTTTCCATGGGATAGGTATTCTAAATGATTTTATTAATTGACAATTACGACTCATTTACATTCAACCTTTACCAAATGGGTTTGGATGTAATGGTTTATCGAAATGATAAAATTAGTCTGGTGGAAATTAAATAACTTTGCCCGGTAGCGATTGTATTGTCTCCGGGTCCAGGCAGACCGGAGAAGGCAGGAATAATCATTGAACTGATAAAATGACCACATTATCATGGGTATATCACACACGGATTATCCTCTGGAAAGCATTCAGTTTCATCCTGAATCTATCTTGATGTCTCATGGAAAAGATATTCTAAAAAACTTTTTTAAACAACTGGATTAGTGTATATTCGTATTCATCAAACATAATTAGGTTCTACTATTAGTGTTTTTAGGCTTACTCAGTATAATTTAACATAAAAACAACATGCAAAAAAACATATCCGATATCTTCAAACATGATACCCATGTCTCTTTTGAGTTCTTTCCACCCAAAACTGCTCATGGATTAAAGCAGATATATCAATCTATTGCCAAATTAAAAGATATTAAGCCGGATTTTTTCAGCGTTACTTATGGTGCTGGAGGATCAACAGCAGAAAAATCCCTGGAAATCGCCTCAGCGCTGACCAATCTGGCTGAAGTAACCTGTGTTGCTCATCTAACCTGTGTCGGAATGGATCGCGAGCAAGTCAAAGTGCTACTGAAAGAACTCGAATTTCACGGCGTTTCAAATGTTCTGGCCCTACGTGGAGACCCTCCGGCAGGATCAGGAAGCTTCGTTCAACCGGAAAATGGATTCGCTTATGCCAGTGAATTGGTAAAATTTATTCGGGAAACATCATCCATGGGAATTCTGGTCGCAGGATACACAGAAGGGCACAGCGAAAACCCGTCAAAGGAAGATGATTTTAAACATCTGGTAGAAAAAGTAAAATCAGGTGCGGATGGAATTATTACTCAGCTCTTTTATGAAAATAAATATCTGCTTGAAATGGCGGAAAATTTGGATAAAGCAGGGATTAAGGTTCCACTATTGGCAGGGATTTTCCCCATATCAAACGCAAAACAGATCACCCGAATCTCAGAGCTTTCAGGTGCAGAAATTCCCAAAGCACTTCAGATTGGCTTGGACAAATATGGGGATAATCCGGCGGAGATGTTGAAATTTGGAACAGAATACGCTGTGAAGCAAATTGAAGAATTGATTGAGCAGGGAATCAGTTATTTCCATTTTTATACAATGAACCGCCATGCTCAAACCAGAGAGATTTTAAGCCAACTCAAACACTATTTTCCACGGTTGAACCTTGATTAATAAGCATTAATAGTTGGAGCTGCACTCTATTCCGATACCATTAATTTCAGTAGTCCGTATAGTGATCGCATATAGGGTGTCTCCACATTCAACGCTTCGGCAACTTTAATTGAATTACCCAAAATCGCATCAATTTCCATTGCTCTGCCTGCCTCAGAATCCACCAGCATACTCGTTTTAAACGCATTCATTTTACGAGTACTGGCAATGATTTTATCAACCAAGTCCTCAGACAATCCGCTACCTGCGGCATTCGCAATAGACAAGACTTCTCCCATAACTTTTCTCACCAGGAATTCAGATTCAGGCACGTTGACCATCTTTTGAGAATCCGCATTTCCCCCCAAAACAGATATGGGGTTGAAGGAAGCATTCCAAAGCATTTTTCGCCAGCGTTCCCGGGCAATATTTTCGACCACCCGACAAGCAACGCCTGCTTGCGAGAACAGTTCTGATAACTGTTGGGTATTCTCAGATATCCCTTCCGGATACGTCCCTAACGTCAGTGTTCCAGAACCCTTGTGCGAAACAACACCATATTCAATTCTACTGGCAGCCAGAAAAGCGATACCGCTGATAATTTCGTTTTCCGGAAAAGCTTCGGCCGTCTCTTTTTCAATATTGATTCCATTTTGGATCAAAACAATGGTCGTTTGGGGGCTGACAGCGGCTCGAATAATTTCACTCTGGTCGATGGTAGGGAGGACCTTTAAACAGACCAGAATATAGTCCGCTTTTCGAGAGTACTCTTCTGCTTTCTGAATAACTTCATCGGGTTGAAAGGAGAAGTCCTGCTCATAACTTCTTATTTCAACGCCTTTTTCTTTCACAATGCTATAATCTGACCGGCTAAGTGAAGCCACCCGAAAACCTGCCTGTGTTAGCCGTCCCGCATAAAATGCCCCTACAGCTCCTGATCCAACCAGAAGAATATTTGGGGATGCCTCAGTATTCTTTTCCATTATCTAACTATTTTTGGCTAAAGGGGTTCTATTTATCTCTCATGAAATGTGGAATATCCATCTCTTCACCGTTACCACCGGACATAGATGAAACTTTGTTTTCATTAATTTCAGACAGACTCTGATTACTCTGCACACGATCAGCTACCCTTAATTGTACTCGGTCAGGCTCCTTTGCCTTAATCTTGTAAGCTGAATCGTAACCGGTTGCAATCACAGTAACCAAAACAGTATTAACCAAACTAGGATCATAAACCAATCCAAAAATTACATCCGCATCTTGATTGGCGGAGTTTTGAACATGCTCCGCTGCCGCTTCCGCATCAAACAATGAGAACTGATCATCCGCTACAATATTGATAATCACACCGGTCGCACCATCAATTGGCTGTGCAATTAAGGGGCTCATCAAGGCCTTTTTAACTGCTTTTAATCCTCGGTTATCCCCCTCTCCAGTTCCGGTTCCCATAAAAGCACTACCCTTGTTAGACATCACCGTATGTAAATCAGCAAAATCCAGATTGATAACACCTTCCAGATTGATCAGATTGGTAATCCCTCCTATAGCCTGCTTCAATACTTCATCAGCCATAGAAAAAGCGTCGGCCATCGTTGTTTTAGGAGATGCCAGTTCCAGCAGTTTACTGTTGGGAATCACAACCAGCGTATCAATATGCTTCCCCAATTGGGCGATCCCTTCATTTGCCAGACGCAATCGTTTAGGTCCTTCAAAACTGAAAGGAATGGTGACAACAGCGACAGTTAAAATCCCCATTTCCTTGGCAATCTCAGCAACCATAGGGATAGCACCCGTTCCGGTACCCCCTCCCATTCCTGCTGCCAGAAATAGCAAGTCTGTATTTTCCAAATAAGCTTTGATGGATTCAATATCCTCTTCTGCCGCAGCTCGACCTATCTCTGGCTTCATGCCAGCTCCCAATCCTTGGGTTAATCTTGCCCCTATCGGAAGTTTCACATCGGCCAGTGACGATTTTAATGCCATCACATCAGTATTCATGGCTAAATAATGAACCCCCCGGACGTTATCCTGAATCATGCGATTCACAACATTGCCACCGCCACCACCAACACCAAACACTTTAATCCTTGGCAGACCGGTATTTACAGGGCTTGATTTAAAATTATCCACATTGATCACCATTACACAATCCTTATAATTTTTCTTATCAAAAAAATAACACTGTAATTACTGAAATCTTTTATGACTTGCTCTCTTCCCTGATTTCATCGGACAAAACAACTTCTCTAAAGCAATAGCAAAGCTCTGTAAAGAAGTCTACCGTATAGAACCGTGTTTAAAAGATTTTTCCTGGAATCCAGCCATGTTTTATACAATGCATTTCCCTTTTTCTGAAGCCATGATAATATCAAAACCAAAAATATCAATGAAAAACAAAGTAACATTAGTTTTAATTCAACCGTATAAATTGGCTATCTAAAATGTTGAAACGTTTTTTCATAACTTTATTCCTGATTCTTGCCATTTGGATTGCCATTCAATTCTGGCTGGCTGAGCCGGCTCCCCAAATGTCAGCTAACAACAATTCTCACTTTGTAACTATTGCTCATCGTGGTGGACGCGGTCTTGCGCCTGAAAACACCTTAATGGCTTTTGAGAACTCTGATAAAATCGGGGTGGATATTCTAGAGATGGATATCCATTTAACCAGAGATCATCAACTAATCATTATTCACGATTCCACCCTTAACCGGACAACGAACGGAAAAGGAAAGGTTAATAATTTCAGTCTAAGTGAAATTCAAAAGTTCGATGCAGCTTACTTCTTTTCACGTGATCCCATTTACAATAACAGACGAGATTCTGCTATTTACCAACATCTGGAAAATGAAAACCGGTTGTTTCCGTTAAGAGGGAAGGGTGTGAAAATCCCAAAACTACTGGATGTTTTCAGAAGATTTCCACAAAAACGGATGATTATAGAAATTAAGGCAAGTGATGAAAAAATTGTAGATCCCTTTTGTCAGATGATTAAAAATTTTAATAAGGAAGACCAGTTGATTGTCGGATCATTTAGCGGAAAGGTATTAAACCGTTTTCGTAGGGATTGTCCCAAAGTAGCCACATCTGCAACTGCTTTGGAGGCTACACAATTTGTGCTTTCTGACAAAATAGGCCTGTCCGGAGCAATCACTCCCGGATACATTGGTTTACTGGTCCCACCGGAACTAAAACTGACACTTTTCGGCCATAAACCATCCATATCAGTGGCCAGTCATTCACTCATGCGTGCTGTTCACAAAAAAAGGCTGATTGTTCTGATTTGGACAGTCAATGAAACGGAAGAGATGAAAAAATTGATTGATGTGGGTGTCAATGGAATTATGACTGATTATCCAGATAGATTATTAAAGCTGGTGGGACGTTAACACCCATTTTATCACTCTATAAAATAAAGGAAACCATGCAAACAGATGATAAAGCCATCGCAAAACTCTCAGCAATGATCGATGACAGCCGGTATATCATCGCATTTACCGGCGCAGGCATCAGTACAGAGTCCGGAATTCCAGATTTTCGCAGTGAAGATGGAATCTGGACAAAATACAAACCGATTCAATTCCAGGATTTCATCTCTTCAGCGGAAAAACGACGGGAATCATGGAATATGAAGTTCGTGATGGACGAAGTTATCAAAACAGCCCAACCCAATAAAGGTCACATGGCTGTTGCAGCGCTTTATGAAATGGATAAGCTGAAAAGAGTAATCACCCAAAATATTGACGGGTTACACCAGCTATCGGGTATTCCAGATTCAAATGTGATTGAGTTGCATGGAAATTCCACCTATGCGAAATGTCTGGATTGTGGAAAACACTTTGAGTTAAATGGCCTTAAAGTTCAATTCCAGAAAACGGATATGCCACCGGTTTGTGGTGTATGCAATGGATACATTAAGACAGCGACGATCTCTTTTGGTCAGCCGATGCCGATTTTTGAAATGCAGGAAGCAGAAACCGAAACACAGTCCTGTGATCTGTTTTTAGTCATTGGATCTTCCCTGGTAGTCTATCCAGCTGCCGGATTCCCGCAAATAGCAAAGCAAAACGGATCAAAATTAGTGATTATTAATCGGGATGAAACCGGCCTTGACAACATTGCCGATTTGGTTTTGCATCATGAGATTGGAGAAACCCTTTCAAAGGCGGTAGAAATACTCAAAAATCAGTAAATTTTATTGTATTTATAGTTGCAACCTCCGCATAAAGATAACATTCAAACCGCTCTTTGCATGGTTGCATCAGTTTTCAAGCACTTCCCAAAATCCCGTTTTTTTTGATCCCACCCGTACCAGACGTTTTGTTTCTTTTAATTTCTGAATATTTCTTTTTACTGTTGCAGGACTCACCTGAAGAGCTTTGGCTATTTGATTATAATTTGCCTCCGGATAACATTCAATAAATTTTATAAGGTCATTTATTGCTTTTTTTGACCTATTAGCAAAAGAATCGGACATTTCAATAGAGTAATACGAGTCATTCTCACTGATTAATGACTCCCCCGGTTGTTCTACCTGTAAAGAAGGGTTCTGTTTTTGATCATCACTCAAGATGGTTTTTAAATAGTCTTCAGTGGCTTCAAAAATAGGTTCTTTTCCCAACGCTTTCATCAGTGGAATGACCTTTGTTCTAATCCCCATACCACGAGCATCAACATAGCCATAATCCTTTAGGATTTCAACAATGATCTGATTTCGGGTCGAACGTTGTCCAGCTTTCATTTTATCGATAGTCATTGAATCTGGTAATGATCCGGGACTAATCACTTCCAGCCGGTTATTGTAAGCAGTGATTTCGATATCAATAAACCGGGTCCAGTCCCTGTGTGCCAAAGCGTTTATCATTGTTTCCCGAACCGCATCCAGAGGGTATTTCCAGGTTTTTTCACGACGAAAACTACGATCAATGGTTGATGACTCAATTGAAATAAAAGGCTCTAAACTATTGACACATTTTTCAATCAAACCATCATCAATTAACTGTTTTCCTTCTTTACCGAATTGCCATCGTCCCACCATCGGACCATCAAGTACTCTGTCCATCAATGCCTGATACTCTTTATCGAGAGCTTTAAAAGCCATGACCCGTAAACCGGATTGTTTCAGATATCTCCGGGGGTTTATTCCAAAAAGAAGTAATCCGGCGATGGTACATAAAAAGTCCTGGTCTTTGTTCTGAACCATTAGCCCCAACCTTTCCAGACGTTCTATCCATTCAACATCACTGATAGGCACTTCCGGATCTTTAAGAATATCCCGGAGATAGTTTTCCAGACGCACCTTGTCCAAAGACTCGAAAGAGCTTCCGGGTACCGGCATTTCTTCTGAATGAAAAATCCCTCCGTTTTCAAATAGCCTCATCTGTTGTTCCCGAGTTGCTAAACGAGAGATACTTCCGATGCGTATATAGATATCCTCCCGATCTTTATTGCGAACTACATATGGCTTGGAAACCCCCGAAGGAAAAGAGATAACAGCAACACGCCTACCTTCACCCATCAGAACTTCTTCGTAAAACGGAAGAATCATCGGGTGTACATATCGGCCAAATACCGTATCAATAACCCATTCTGCCAGATTCTTTCTTTGAATCCCGGAAATTGACCCGTTATCTTCAACACCAAGCAGTATTTGCCCACCCTGAAGATTAGCCATCGCAACAACCTCTTTCGCTAGTTGCTCTGGCCGAATATTATCTCTCTTAAATTCCAATCCAGAGTTCTCACCACTACGAATTAAACTTAAAAGGTCATTTTTATTCATTTTAAAAGTCCAAAAAAATCAACTTTGTTAATCTTATATCAAAAAAGTACATGTATTAATAAGTATACCAAACTTACTTGACTATATATTTACATATATAAAAATATTCGTCAATGTAAAAGGTCATTTTTAAGATCTTTTATTAGGTCAATAAAAAGTATAAGAGGATTAATGCGGGTTAGAATTTAAAGATAAGGACTATAACGCAGAATCAGACCAAAGGATTATGATGATTCTTCCTTTCTCATTGAAACGAATCTTCCCCCATAACATGCCTTTGTCTAAAATAAACAATAACTTTCGAATATAATCAGAATTAAAAGGATCTTTCGGGTCTGATGATTTCAGAATGGTCTCAAACAATTATGGAATAAATTAGTCCATAGCTACATGATACTCTGAATTAGACTAAATATTTTGAGAGGTGAGATTATTTGATTTGGGTGGTATTATCTTTTGCCGTATCTGCTGAAGCGTCTATTTTTTCTATGATTACAAAATCTTCTTCTTTCGGTTCATTTTCATCAAAAGTATCTGTAGATGCATCGGTCCCGGTTACTGCAGTTGCTTCTTGCTGCATTTCAACATCTAAAACTATCGGTTCTACGTTTTCAATTTCCAATATATCTGATGATACATCAGTATCGTTTGTTATCTCCGTATGAACTGCAGAGATATTGTTGGTTGCCGATTTTGACATTGGCAGTATCTTTCCCGTCTGTTTTTCAGAATCCGAGGAGACATCTGTTGCCATTGGAAAATTCAGATTAACATATGGTTCTTCTTTCTCGATTGTCTGGACAGTGTCTGCGGAAACATCTGCATCGCCTATTGTTTTAACAACGGCATCCACCATTTCACCATCAGAAGTTGTATCGATGGATGCTTCTTTTTCTACTGGAATCTCAATATTATTAGCTGTTTTGTCCGTAGGTATTGTAGAACCTTTATTTTCAGGTTCAGACACATCCGTAGAAGCATCTGAGTTTAACATTAAACTCCGTTTATTCGTTTTGGTTTTACTGACAGAATCTATATCTGCAGAAGCATCCAGGCTTATATACGTTGGTATTCCGTCCGCTGATGCATCAGATAAAATTAGAGATTCATCAACGGTATTATTTAAAGTATCTGCTGATACATCCCTCACAGGGTCGAATTTAATATAATCGCCAGTCGTATCTTCACTTTCAGTAATCTGTTTTGGGAACAAATTTTCAGCGAGTATCGATGAATCTGAGGTAACATCTTTTTTAGCAGACTCGTTAAGAATCGCTTTAGAAATTCCCGGTTTTGGAACTGCTGATTGTAATATATCAGCAGTGGAATCAAGCTCAGTCTGAATTGTATCTGGCGTGGAGTCTTGTTCTAATTGAACTGTTTCTAAAATGGAATCTAGTTCTAATGGGACCGTATCTGTGGTGGAATCCAGTTCTAATGGGACTGTATCTGTGGTACTATCCCGTTCGTTGTGAGCAATATCCGAGGTAACATCCCGCTTGCTCAGTACATTTTCTTCTGCCGTTTCTAGTTGGATCTGATCTTTATTGGATAGACCTATCTCATGGGATTTAATTTTATCTAATTTCTGCTTTGCTTTTTGAACATATAAATCCTGATCGTTTTCATATGACAATTGAGTTAATAAAGTGATCTGCTCAGTTATTTTCCCCCACTGCCCAAAAATCTCGCTCATTTCAAAGATGGATCGGTACACATAGGGACTTTCAGGAAATTCAGTTACCAGCGTACTATAATAACCCGCACTCTGTTCTAAATCGCCAACACGCTGTTTCTGTTTAGCCAGATATAAAATCAGTAAATCCCGGGAAATTTTGGATTCAGCATTATTGATGATATCCAATATCAATTTTTCGGCGGGCAACTCGTTCTGCAGCTCCACAAGAATAATTGAATTAAGTAATTTATTTAGATCATCAATTTCTTTTCTGAGCTTTAAACCTTGACTAGATTCAAGTTGCTCTTCAAGTATTTCAACTTGACTGCGAAGTGATTGGATTAGTTTGGTGGTTGTGTTGTTTTCGGTTAGCAGGGTTGTTATCAGAAGATTGAATTTTTCCTGTTGAGCTTTCCATTGCTTTTTTTGGTTTTCGTAATCTTCTTTAAGTTCCAAATAACTCTGTTGAAGCTCAAACAAAGATTGGCCGATTTTCCTAATACGCTTGGAAGGATCACTGGCTTTTGCTGTACCTGCCTGTAGACATAAACAGCAAAAGACCAATGTTCCAATAAAAATTCTTCTCATGTAACGAGGATCCAAAAAAGGATTATTGATCACCGAAGTGCGGGTCCCCAACTCGGGTTGGTTTGGTTTTCCTGATTTGATGAAGTCTCAACTCGTCGATACTCACCTCCACTGGCTGACATGTAGTAGATTTTCTGTATTGACTTATCTTTTCCAGCCGGTACCCCAGAAAAAGCAATCAAAGATCCATCCGGAGACCAGGTAGGTGATTCAGCGTTGATATTCAAAGGAGTGATCCGCTTTTCAACCCCCGATTTTACATTAATACGAAAAATTGAAGAGACTCTGTTTCTGATAGCACGGTAGGCAATCATTTTACCGTTTGGCGACCAAACCGGAGTAACATTATAGTTTCCTCTTTTAGTAAGCCGCTTTGCCTTACCCGTTTTTAAATTCATCAGATAAAGCTGTGGCGCAGCCGTTTGATCTGATACATATACCATTGATTTACCATCAGGTGATACCTTCGCTTCTGTTTCAATCGTTTTATCAAAGGTCCAGTTTCTAACCTTTTCCAGACTGTTAGATGACGAATTGGCACTTTCTTTAAGTCGATATTGAACGATATCTGAGTTCTGCTCGGATTTGTGGATCGTGAGAAAAATAGTTCCATCCGTCGCCCAGTCAGGACTGCTGGCTTTTCCCATGTCAGGAAAAATACTGACCGTTTTTAATTTTAAAGGATTGATCTGCTGAAGCATAATCGCTGTACCTTTTCCCGTATGACTGGTATACACAATATGTTTTTTATCCGGGCTCCATTTCACCCCGTAATTAGTAAACAAGTTGTAGCTGATTTGCTCCATTGAATCATCAATACCAAAAGTTGATTGATACAATATCTTTCGGCTATTTTCTGTATTTGACCAAATAATCGAGCTGCCAAATGAACCTTTTATTCCAAACAGTTCTTTTAATACCCGATTACCCAATTGTGCTGCTTTCAGTTTTAAATAATATGGATCTTTGTCTCGAAATCTAACACCAATTGTTTTCGGCGTAAATTTTGTCGACGGTCCTGCTTTGAGAACAACTATAATCGAACCTGCTTCGATGGAGTTTTCCATGGTTAAAGAAAAATCCGTATTATTCTTGCTATTTGATAGTTTAAATAAAAGGGATCGATTCAAAATATCTTTCAAACTTTTTGTAAACAACCGATTTAATGGGCTGCTTTTTTGCACGCTCACGTATATTTTCGTTTTTTTAACACTCGGTTTGTCAATATCATAGAACTTTGCTGCATATCCGGTAACACTGAATAGGGAAATGATAGCGACAATGAGAGTTACTTTAATTTTTCTCATGGATTACCTTATAAATTTTAGTTCATTGAGAAGATTTAAATCGTAAAGCGATTTCGGTAAATTCTCCAGGAAAAGCCTCCGGCAAAGGAGGCAATTGAACAAGTTCTACAAAAATTTTCTTTACTGCCTGATCAAACAATTGACTCCCAGATGTCTCCACAGGCTCAATTGATATTATTCGCCCGTCTTTCGCAACCAATGCTTTTATCAATACTTGTAAAGTCGGGTCCAATTCAACCGGAACATGCCAATACGGTTTTATTGCTTCATTGACAATGGGTAAATATTTTCTCAGCAGAACCGGGCTCATGGTTGGGTTTTTCCATTTCCCGCGAAGACGTGTTTTTGCAAATATCTTTTTATTCGCCGAGACAATCGTTTTTACTGTTGATAAACCTTTCCAAGTTTTTTTCGGACGATTTGTCGGTTGATCCGTCTTACTGCGCTGCTTTGCTAAATCCAAATTCCATGATTTAAGCAGTAATTTGGATTTTTGTACTATTTTTTTTCGTTTTTTCTGTTCAATTTGCTTTTGAGCCTCTTTTTTCGCCTGCTCTTTCTGTTCATTAATATTAATTTTTGGTATTACTGGTTCCTCTTTTTCTAACTTCTTTGGTGGCTCCTTTTTCTCAACAACCAGTATATCATCCTTCAAAGGAATTTCCGATTTTTCCGGTTCCTCTGGTTTTTCCGGTTCCTCTATTTCAATTTTGGGTATTTCAACCGGTTTCTCTTCCGGGGTCTCTTCTTTAACGACGGGTGGTTCCTCAATGACCGGTTCCTCCTCAGGAGGCTCTTCAATCGGTAT
>Ga0307989_1000414_pt1 | contig 28104 bp, 20 predicted proteins | sample EllFjometagen185_FD_203164 | JGI IMG/M metagenome (GOLD analysis project Ga0307989, IMG submission 203164) | Marine microbial communities from Ellis Fjord, Antarctic Ocean - #185 | ecosystem: Environmental > Aquatic > Marine > Unclassified | place: Southern Ocean | collected 2014-10-08 | reverse complement strand
TACTCGGAGTAAAACTAAGCGTCTGGCCATTCGTCAGTATATCTACATCACTCGCCGATAACGCCAGATTGAAATCACCTTCTTCTGATACTGTCATATCGGAGATATCTACAATAATAGGCTTATCATTAATAGCACTTACACTCAGAGTAAATATCTCTTGATCCATTAGTCCTGTCGTATCAGAGACTGTCACTGTTACATCAGCATCGCCCCACCAATTATTATCGGAGATCAATATTAATTCAGATGTAAAATCCGTGATGTAGTTTAATTCGTAACTGATTTCAGAATGATCGATGCTAATTGAGAAAATCAATGAATCAGATTCAAGATCGGAGGCACTCAGGAGTAAGGTATCTGAGGTATCCTCAAAGATACCATGATCCCCTATAGTTTGTAGCACAGGCGCAGATTGAGATAGAGCGGTACTTACTAAAATCGCATAAATAATTAAGTAGCCACCCGCTTTATTTTTATTAGGGAACATTAGTTTATCGTGTAAACCCTTAGATTGCGTGAGGGATCATCAGTAGTAATCAGTATATATTTGCCATCAGGTGAGATAGAGAATCCCTCAATATTCTCTTCATTCAAACTGGTACGACTTGAAGTATTCGTATCCATATTCCAGTACCACAGCTCTTCATTCTCATCATTATCCTGTGCTAGATAATAAAGAATATTCTTGTGAGGATCCCACTGATGATAGGATTGCACAACTCGATCAATCTGATAATGGCGAAAAACATCTAGCTTTTTTATGTATTTATTTTTGGCTAAATCGTAGATACAAAGTACGCCGCTTTCCTTAGTTCTCAGGTCATAAGTCGAAGCTAAGTAAGAAAATATAGTTTTGTTAGAAGGACATATTTGGGCTTCAGAATAAATGGTAAATTCATCCGAAGGAATATCTAGCTGGTTGAAATTCAGGTTGTCACTACTCTCCCAAAATTGATATTCCGTTTCTTTCCCAGCAATAATAATCGTTTGAGAATTATCACTACTCACACTTATCGTCTGAATGGGTAGATCAAATTGATGGCTGAAAGCTGAAAGCTCCAAACGATATTCACTTGTACCCTTTACCAGAATATTTCTGCCTGGCGTATTGCGAAATGTTAAGAACACAAACTGCGCATTGGGTGGGCTATATACTTGGGCTAGTCCACTGTACTGTTGATACTTCTGACCTACACTCATTGGTTTTGGTATTTTGATGGAGCCTTTCTCTGAAATACTAAAGGTGTAAAACTTTTCCTCAAGACGATCTGTCTGATCCCAATTGGCTCGATAGCAGAAAAAATCTACTCCTCCGTTCTTCCACAAAAGGGAACCGGCAACACGCTCCTCATATTTTCCGAGGAATGCAGAATTTTTAACAGGTCCTTTCTTTTTTTTAGTTTTAAAATCAAATACTTTGATCTCTTCGATTCCGTCATCGGGGTTGATGCTATATACATATAAATTCGTTAATTTATCTTCCTGGTGTTGAGTATTCTCAAGGGCTTGGGCTGAAAAAGCTGTTGAGTTAGGAAACCAGAGGGCCGAATGATACTCATTTAATTCTCCCTGAAATATTTTTTTAAATTCACGAGGCTGTCCAATTGCAAGATTATTACTTAGAACTATTACAAAGAGGGCAACTGTCAAATATTTCACTCCAAAAAAGAATTCGTTATTACGATGAGACATAGTAGGCTCCCCAAAAAGTCAAAAGTATTGATATGGTTGTAAGTATAAAAAGCATATTATGCGGGTTTTTGGACTGTAACCGTATTTCATAGCGGAGTTCAGGATTAACTGGGATATAGATATTGGTCATCTCTGAATCTTTAACGATCGTAAACATATCATTTTCAATCTTTGTCTGTTGCTGTCGATCATAGATATAGAAATTCAGGTTAGATGGGATTTGAATTTTGCAGAAATTGTTTGGTACTATTGAACGGAAAACCCAATTATTTAAAGCAGTTATAGTAAGGGAGTCCTGTTTCCAAGTGTTGAAGTTTGGTAGCCTATAACGGACTTTTTGATCGAATGTTACGGCATAGGTTTCTTCAGGTTTAGCCATACCCTTATTTGATAAAGGGACCAGAGGGATATCAAAGTAAAAGCCTTTTTTATGATCGTAGCTTTTTAAGACTAATTCGTATTGTGAAGATAGAAACTTTAGCCTTCTACGCTTCAGGTCGTTCTCTTGCACATCTTTCGGGGGGCGAAAGTGCACTTTGACAGGACTTGCTTGTTCATCGTTGATTGTCAAAATTGTAGTCATTTCATCAAATGGTTCACCACTGCTGCGCTCAATGAAAATGCTCATTGGTTTATAGTTGAGTTCGAGATCCTCAAGATTTGATGATAAAAAATCTATATTGGGTTGCCAGTCTTGTTTTATTAAGTCAAGTGATCGATTTTGCGAGATAAGACTTTTCTTAAGTTTATCCCGGTATTGGATCATCAAATTCCTACACTGGATGATTTGAATCTGATATGTTTCCAAGTCTCCCTGTGGTTTCACAATAAATTCTGCATAATACATCATCAACTGCATTCGCAGTGAGTCAGCTAACTCAGTGCAATCAGATTTCATTAATTTCTTGGACAGTGAATAATATTCTTGACGATGCAAATTGTAAAATACCCGATCAGGATTGACAGCTTTTAGCTTTTCAATGCGGACAACATATGCATCTGCTTCGGCCCGAAGCGCTGTACAATCATCCATTGAATAGGAAGCAATAGCAATCAAGAAAAGTAAGGTAAATGAAATTTTCATCTCAAACCCCAAAATATTAACATTGCAGTCGCCCCAGAAACTTCCAGGCTTCTTTTCCATGGATGGCGTGTGTCGTTGAATTCGATCGTATAAGTATTACCCCCGTAGAATTCAAATTGTTGGTTGAATGGTATCAACTCTTTTTGAATAGATTCGTACGAAATAATAGTCTTCCCTTCTCTGGGTACAACTGGGTAGTGAGATACCATATATTGTAGATCGTATCGGCTGACCATTTGATTTGGCAACCACATTACAGATAAAGACATTGGGTCTGTCTCTGCTAGTTGCCGAGGTTGGAATTCTTTATTATATGTACTTATTTCTAATGGATATGAGTAATCGTCTATTTCCGAACAATCGACATTTTGAATATACGAGTATGTCTTATTATCCCAAACGAGTAGACTACTCCTTGTGTGCTTTGTATCCAGCTTCTTTCTGGCCAGGGCATACATTCTGCACTCAAAAGATTCCATCCGATCAAGTGCTTTATTGTAAAACTCACTTTGGTCGTTTAGCGCTTTGGCGATTTGGCCAAACAGGGTATAATAGGAAACAAGCAGGTAATTTTCCATTCCAGACTCATCGATATTTTCGTAAAGTAGATCTTCGGCTCTTATATACTCGCCGTTTGAGTAGTACTGCTTGGCTTGCTTAAAGGCCAGTTCTTGCGAGCGGCTCACATCAGTTGTATCCAGAGGGCTGGGGAAGGATGCTTTCAAAATATCAACATTATAGCCATGTCTGGCTGCAATTTGGATGTCATCATAAATGGAACTTGAATTCGGTTGAATATCTGACAAATTAAAACTACTAAATTCTTTACCCCACATATCCTGCATGCGTTTTTTATACCAGGCTGTGTAGTACCAATATACCCAGTCGTAGTATGAGCCTTCACCTACTGTGCTATAGTAATAATTAAGTTCTTTACGTAAATCATTCAGATGCTCAACGATTTCTTCTCTCTCAGATGCTAAGGTATCGCTCAGATCCAAGTGTAAGTATTCTAAATATCTTTCTGGATTGCGATACCAGTTAATTAAAAAATCGTTTCTCAGCAAATCATTGGGTGGGTAGTTGTTTAATCCAATAGTTACGTTTACCCGATGGTCCTCTCTATGAAATTCCACTTGGTACATTCCACTACTTTTTCCGTAAGCGATTGGTCCATACAATGTCTTGAGTGTGACAAAGACATTGGGATTTTGCGATATAATGGGTGGCCCCGCAATAACCAAGTTAGAGAGTGTTACATTAATACCAAATTCCATTATTTGATATTTTTTTGTGCCAGAAGAAGGTTGATTATATATATCATATTGAATTGTTGCCTTTAAGACAGATCGATTACTGTTTTGCCCATAGTCCGGCTTAAACAGAATATTTTTGCTTGTCAGTGTATCCCTCTTAGAATATTTAACTGATTTATTGTTGACATCCCATTTAAGCGTTGAAGGTTCTTTAAATCCCACGATAATATCCTTACCAACTGTAAAGGGATAGTAGTCTTCCAGAACACGTTGCTGATCAATAGTGGCTCTGTTTAGAGCCGATATGATCTCTTTGCCCGGGCTTACAAGAATCGCAAATGTTTGGCTTTGATCTATAGAAACGCTGAGTTGAAAAGAAGTTATTTGATTGACAATAGGTGCTTTAATTTTCAAGCCATTAATTTCAAATTTAGTTCCAATATGCAGACGCTCCCTAGCGGTTTTGTCGATATGGATTCTGATATCTTGCTCAAAATTTTGCGTATATCCTTCTATTGCCAGGACTTGGTCATCATCACTAACCAGGGAGAGGTCCATATTAGGGTCCCAGGACATACCAAGTTCTTGAGGTAAGCGGAAAATGATATCTTCCAATTCACTGAAAGTTTTAGGCATATTCCCAAAATCACATGCAATGCTATAAAGTCGACCGTCTTGTGCCCCAGAAACCAACTTTTGAACATATGGGGATTCAAATGAAGGACTGCCATAGGTTATCGTATGGGTACTCGTCACATTGTTTTTTTCAACACCGAAATTGGCTGCTAGTTTGGCTTTATAAAACAATTCATGATCGGCAGATATTTTTAAGCCAATTCCACCAATCTTAATAAAAGCGTGTGCTTCTAATCCAGATGGAAATTCAATTTCGATTTGATCACCTTTTACCTGAATATTACGAATGTCCATGGGTTGTGATGAATCGAGCTGAAGATTATTTATTTCAAATTGATAATTGGATACAGATTCTAAACGGATCTTGATTAATTTTCCATGTAATATATCAACTGATCCATCGTTTTTAATTGTCAGACTTGGTAGATCGTAGACACTCGTATTGCTTTGAGATTTGGGGTAAAACTCTGCAGTTTTAGAAAAATCAATATTCACATTGACTATTTCAATATGCTGTTGATCAGATATTGAATAGCGAGTACCATGTACTGAGCGAAATTCCACTTTGGAATGGATGATTCGAGATTTTTTGTTATAAATCTTCAAAGGAAGTTGGAAGATTTTCAGGGTATCTTCGGGCTCAATCTCCTTTTTGACAATAAAGTCTACCCTGTCATACTGCCTTGGCTGCTGGGAAATTTCTAATTGATCGAAAGGATAGTCCAACGAGTCCAACGCCAACATTTTTTCCTGATCAAATGTAATTCCGCCTCCATCCTCCAAGAGGTAGCTAATCGTATCCCCTAGGCCAAGTGTCTTAACATATGGATCCTCATATATATATAACCTTTGGATGATAGGATCATTACTACTTCCAAGAACGATGTTATCCTCAACTGCTGAGGCCCTTGGTTGACCTATTGTGATAGGAAGCGGATAGGGCAGCCGGATAGATGTAGTAGTTAGGTTAATATCAACATCAAAGAATATCTGATCCCTTGATTTCCTATGATTGATCAATTCAGCAGATTTTAGTGAGATCTGGCCACTATTATAATTTAGTCTTGATACCTCGTATCGTAGCCTTCGTTCTGATTCCCGATCATTTATGTAATCAATGTTACCAATATTTACTTGTGGTTCCGCCCATTTCGCATCTATGCTATCTGGAATTACCAGGCTTACGCTTTCTAATATCTCGCGAGGTATCTTTACTGGACCCTGATCAACAACAATATCAGGAATGATTATATCCTTATTCCCTTTATACAAAGTAATAAAAGCTTTCTTGGCCTTCGTATCCTCTACTATTATCGGTTGGACTATCCTTAGACCATTTTGCGATTGACCAAAATTGAAATAGTCCTCTCCATCCGGGCTTACACTGATATCTATTTTTACCGACGATGAAACACGATTGGTTCTAATAGGCAAGCTTTGTAAAATATAAATGCTATTCCCCCGAAATGTTTTCCTGGGTCGAAGCACTATCTCAGTAGGACTTAACCACTTGTAACTGATTGAATCTGCGATATTAGAAATTGAGAATAGTTGAGTCCGAATGCTTTCACGATCCCAAATAACATCTTCAGCAATGGGCAGTGATAATTTGATGGACCAATCCTGCTGCATAATTGAAGGAGTTGCAACATAAAGTCTTAAGTCAATATTATAAAGACTGTCCCTATTCTGGGTAAAGACATAATCATTGCTCCATTTCGGAGTTATATAGCTTGCCACTATTCTATATTCACTCTCAATATATTCTTGGTGTCCAAGACTGTATATCAACCTTCCAGAATAAGGTCCATGTATCTTGATTGGCAAATCATCTAAATTTATTGTACGGTTTGTGTTCTGAGTTGCGGTGTTAAGATTGGATTTGAATTTAATACGAAGATCCTGATGTCTTTGATCATTTGATATATGCTTATAGCTACCTCGCACTTGACGAATTTCATCGATATGTTCTCGGATACTTTTTTGGCGTATGAATGGGTGTACCCTTTTGGTCCAAAAGAAGGGGACTTTGAAGGATCCAAATTTCCCTAACTTTTCAATATTGACTTGTGCAGTGGGAAAATACCATAATCTCTCCTTTTGTGATTCTTGAATATTCCAACTTAAGTTCTGTGAATATTCACCTGGTTCATCAGCGCGAAATCGAAATGCAATTTCTTGTGATAGGCGGTCAGCCTCCAATGCTGAACTAAAGTCGATATATATCGGTGGTAATAATTCTATGATACGGCTTTTAGAGGGCTCGATCCTGTACAAAATTGTTGTCTCTGGCTTCCCCTGCGCAATAGCGCAGGCAAAGGAGAAAAGCAGGAATAGATATTTAATTTCTATTCTGAACATTTATGGCAAGCCACCAAGTTTCCTGGATAATATTTGTTTGGTTTTAAATGTTGTTCTTGATGACAGTTGCTACCCTCAGATGAATCTCTATGTGGGCATCTATCATAGATGCAACCCAGCTCTCCATTACCCAACTCTGGTGATGGTGCAGATATGTTCTGAGAGGACCCTTCATCAATAAAATATTTTGAGGCTGCGAGTAATTCTTCGGTATAGGGATGAACCGAAAATATCCTGCTATCAGACAAAGAGAATTTATCATATATTTCTTCAATTATCTGTCCATATTTTCGGGCTGAGTTTCCATACATGACATATATGTTCTCACAGTTTTTACTAATCATACCGATGTCATGAGAGATCATGACCGTGGTTAAATGCTTGCCTTTTTGCTCACGTTCCTCTTTCTCATTGTTAAGCAATCGCAAGATTATCCCCTTTTTTGATGCATCTAAACCTGTGAGGGGTTCATCTGCTATAATTACTTCGGGGTAAAAAAGAATTACTTTCAAAATTAATATTCGCTTTATCTGTCCCCCACTCAGCTGCTTAATTTTGTGGCTGAGGATGGGATATTTTGAAATTACATCTAATTTATTCATTGTTTTATGATCGTCGCCATTATCCAGGGAGAGAATCCCTACTAATGAAAGCAGCGATAAAGCTAATCCATGAAACTTGGGAGTATCTAGTCTCCGATTCCCAGCTTTCATTGATTCTAGAAGCGTTCCATAGACCGTATCATTCATATTTATTGCTGCACGGTGATTTTGGTAAATGTATTGGACGCGCTTTCGGTATTCATTTAGCTGTGAATGTGAGGCCTCAATGATATTACAATCCAGAAATTGCGAATCATTGATAAACAGGTTTACATCATTTGATGATATTCCATAAAATTGAACATCATCTGCATTCAGGGCGCCTGAAAGGCACTTCCCAATTGTTGACTTTCCACTGCCGCTTTCACCGACTATTCCGGTTATATTCCCTTTAAATATTTTGATATTAATATCGGCTAGTGAATAGCTTGATTTCTGATATTGCAGAAGATCAATCCTCAGATTTATATATGGAATCATGTTAAATTTGCCCCGTTTTCCAACATTTAATCCAATGGGCAGTAATTTCATTTTCAGAAATTATGTTGTTAGATTCCACATCAATGGCAGGTGGTGAAATTTTATTACATAGACCATCCACCCGCAATGATTTATTGCAATACTGATAAAATGCACACCCAATAAGGTCCTTCAGATTGTCTTGGGTACCATCCTCCTCCAGATATTCAGTATAATTGGATTCATGAATACTCAGTAATTTTTGTGCATAAGGATGAAGACTCTTTTGGGAGTTGAATTCACTACTGCTGCAATTCTCAATAATCTCGCCACTTAACATGACATTAACTCGATCAGATATTCGCCTAACCATGTGTAAATCATGGGAGATAAATATCATTGAATTCGATTTCTGATTAAGTACCTGAGTGACAATTTCCCTCTTTCTGGTAACATCCAATCCTGTGGTTGGTTCATCAGCTATAAGCAATTTCGGGCTCGTAATTTTAGAAAGAAGTATCATTATTTGCTGAATTTGGCCTCCGCTGAGATCTCTTACAAGCGAGCTGAGAATACCATTTGGTAGTTTCATCGCTTTTATCTCTGCATCCGTGTCAACTTCTGGTCCAGCTTTGTACAATTCTAAAACGTTCTGAAGTTGTTCACCAATTGACCAATGAGGATTAAGGAAGGTTTTTGGGTCCTGGAAAATCATTGAAATTTCTCGACCACGAATAAATATACCATGCCTTTTGTAGTGATCGATAACTTTCTCTACATCAGAGTTCAGATTATGTGTCCATGGAATTTCAATTATTGCAGTAACGTAAGCATGGGAGTAACTATCATCATTGTCTATCTCTACGCATCTATCAGAATTAATGTGGAGATCAGGGTATTTCAATAATTTTGATTTCCCATCTCTGCTATAGAGAGATATTTGAAGACTCTGCTTTTCATAGTTTACATCTGGCAATTTAAAATTATCCGTAAGCTCAACATGCCAACTGTGTTTGATTTTTCTTCTAACAAACCGATTAAAAGAGTGAGTCCGTCTTGGATAATCTTCGATAATATTTTTATCCAAGAGCTTAATTGATTCATTATTTTTATAACGGATTTCACCTTGAATTATACCAGGACTAAAATTCAGCAACCCCATTATTGACTTAACGGTTAAACTTTTTCCGCTCCCTGATTCTCCAACGATACCCAGGACCTCATTTCTAAGGACGGTGAGGCAAATATTTTTTAAAAGGACATTTGTTATCCTGCCCGGATTAATCAATTTTTTGAGGAAAGATTCGTCTTCATATTTGGACTCATAACCCACACATAGATTTCTAATTTCGAGTATAGAATCCATCATCTACTCTGATAACTCGATTGCTTTCAATCCCAACCAGCGCATTGATATACTAAAAATAAGGAGCAGACAAAAGGGAGCCATAGCTTGATATAGATCGAGCTGGCTTAATGACCCAACGCCACTAAAGATGCCAGTTAGATTGTGAATTTCATTTGATATCATCTTTCCCAGACTAATGTCCACAGGACCAAATCGAAAATACGACAACAATATTTCTACCATCACTGCCTGAATTAACAGATTCATTGATTGCAAAATGATTGTTCCTCTCGACTCCATCCATAGGATGTGGCGAGTAAGAAGTCGAAACCTACTTATGCCCAATCCCCTTGCAGCTTGTAAATATTCTTCATCCCGCAGAATCTCAATGCGATCTGCTAATGCAACAGCTATTTTGGGACTTAGAAATATCCCTAAGAATAACATATCAGCATATATCCTGAATTCAGGCTGACTGATATTGAGTTGGTTCATGATAACGACAATCGTTATAGCAATAATTATTGGAATGGATTGTAGTACAGATATGATGATCGCGGCAATATTCTGTACGGATTTAAATAAAATAATAGAGTATCGTTTTTTTTGAAAGTAGTATCTTACGTACACAAAATGGGTTGAACGATCTTTGAATCCAAGTGATACGCCTAGTGGGATACCAATTCCGAGAAAACTAAAAAGTGCAACCAATGCGTATTTAATATTATTGTAAATCGCGATACTGATTTTTTGGAATATATCTTCGCCATAATAGTCAGTCCCAAGAGGATGATGCAAACTAATGAATGAATTTTTTACCAGGTTCCCTTCCAAGTCTGTTACAGGACTAAGTTGAGTTGTGGTGATAGCTGGGATAATAATTAAGACCAGAATAATAATCACAAATATTAGTTGAAGTAGATTCAATAATCTTGTCATAATAATTTCATTTCGCCAGTTTAAATAAAAAATATTCTTTTATATAGCTTATTATTAATATTGAGATTACAATAATACTCGCCACATACATAAGTACATCAATTTCTGGATCAAGACTGCTTCCTGCTGCAGGTGCGAGAATGTTTTGAAAGAGTAAGCTGCCAATCCCAGATTCTTGGAAAATGATCTCCACGAACATTGCATTAGTTAGTGCAGAAGGCCATACTCCCAACATTTGGGTGATGGAGAAAGTGCTGACGGGCCTCAGAATATGTTTAAATACAGAATCACCCATTGCCCTTGCATTCAGCACATAATCTTTATTCAATATGTCCGAAAAATATAGTCTCTGTTCACTTTCCACATCATAATAGATGTTACTAGATAGTCCGATAATTATAATTAGGCCAAATAAATTTATTTGGCCATTCAACACGATATATAGAATCAGCCCAATAACCATTACATGGATATTTGATACAAGTCCTAGTATTTTGCTAATTGGTGTAGCAATATTTTTGAAGATTTCAGATGACCCAACAAGGGCGGAATTTACAAGTGTAGACACCATCCAAATCAGCATAACTGCAAGTGATGTATTTACAAATGACGATACAAATGCAGTCCCTAGAGAAATTGAATCCTCACCATCATCCTCACCCCAAAAAGTAATCTTTTGATGATAATTGCGAGTCGTGAGTTCGCCATCTATAGCACTTTCTATCCATGAGAATAAACTCATCCTTGATTCCTGTCTCGAATCAGGAATAGTGTTTAGCAACCCATAGAGTAATGAAAGTGCTACAGCAAGAATGACTATATAGCGAAATGTTATGGAGAGCATATTGTTACCATGACTTTTGCCGACGCAGCTATCTGGGCTCCACCGACCATTGACCTATGCTCGTAAAAAAGGTCATCGGCGTAATTGTTACATTGCCGATTATTCTTCGGTAATACATTTCTGGATCGATATGCCACAAAAACAAATAGGGCACATTATCATAGCAATGCTGATGAATCCGCTCGCCTGACCTCCGTTTTTGTGCCTCACGACTTTTCTCGTACACTTTTAGTTCATTTAATAATTGGGGGTTTCTATAGCCAGTATCATTATTGTTGGTAAAGATGGGTGTAATATTATTATCCCAACCGAATGTATATCGCACGAATGCCATATCCCAGTATGTAGAATCAGACATTTTTTCATTAAACACTGTATGGTTTAAGCCATCTTTGATTATATGGATCCCAAGAATTTTGTATTGTTCAACAATATAATTGAGAGCTTGCTCTTCTCGACCTCCAGATCGGACAAAGTCGAGGTTGAAGATTAGACGAAACTCCACTTCCGATTTTTTTCCCGTGGAAGGATCAACCCATACTAAATTGTCTTCGGTGAGGATATATCCCTGTTTTTTTAAGTGCTCAATAATTTCACCTGCAGGAGCAACTCGGTCTCGCAATGAATCAACATATATCCCGTAGTCACGAATAAAAGGACCCGTAATGTCCTTGGCAGCGTCAGGGAATAAATCCCTGATGAGTTTATTATCATCAATTGCGTTATCTAACTCTATCCTAAATGATGTGGAGTTAAGATGATTCTTTCTTGTGTTCAAAGCGATAGCGGTCCATGAATTTCTGGCATAACGTTGATGCTTAAGATGACCTTGACTTCGAAGTTGATTAATGAGCTGCTGTTTTGATATCTCTTCAATGAGAAGGTCTATCTTATGATCTCCGTTTTTGTAGCTCATCTTATTACTTGTCTTAATATCGTTCATTTGATTTGAAAAACTTGGTTCAGTAACGGCCTTGACCTCGCTAATCATAAATTTTGGTGAACCCTCGACACTGTATTGATTCCTTTTGAATAGTAATTCAGTTTTTGCCTTTTTTTTGAAAATAGTTTGTAATTGATAGGGACCAGATCCTTGTGGCTTTTTCACATATGAATCTTGGGGTGTCAAATAAGGCTCAAGAAGAATGTGCTTGGGAATAACCTGAATCTTGGCAAAAGCTAGCTTGGTTTTAAAGGCAAATTCGGTAATCTCTCCATTTGGGACCAACTCAAAACTTCGATCATCAATTCGCTTAAATTTTGTGTTTTCGCATACCTTCTTTAGATAACCGGTCCCGTTCAATCTATATACTTGAATGGTAAAATTTATATCTTCTGAAGTAATAGGACGTCCATCAGGCCATTTCAAATCTGGTTTTAAAGTACATGATAGTCCATCTGTGCCATCTTCAGTCATTTTGGGAAGCGCGACACATAAATCTGCTTCCAAATTGAGTCGACTATTCCATCGCCACAAACGGCTATAGATGAACTCACCCATGCGTATCTGGTCCTGAGCTCGTCTCCCATAAATTGGGTCTAAAGCCTCGGAATGAATGACGGGTTCAGCATATTTCATCCCATAATAATCCTGTTCCTGAGCGATGGCGGTAGAGCACAGGAGCACTACGACTTGAATGATAGATCCACATTGAGATTGTGATATTTTCATACTGAATTCTCCAAAAATGTATATTTCAAAATTGAAAGTAGAATCTTATTACCTAATAAAAGGCGACCATATTATAATATTTGGCCAATTCCATCAATTCCCCTAGCGATTTATCTCCATTCGAGATTTGATGCAGATTATCTACCCAGAGTGGCAGTCTACCGCCATCTAGCCGACCATAGGCGTAGGACAATAGCATGAATTTGGGATAATTGTCAAACCACCAAACCTTCGGAGGGAAATTGCTGGCATCTGTAAACCAAAAATTATTAATTAGTAGTGAGCCCTTAGAATATTCCTTTCGAGCATCATAGTATTTTGCAATATTTTCAACCAGTTTTGGAGCAAGAACGGCATCATCCAATGCTGCTATTTCCTTCCACGAAGGGAGCTCAATACCACGTACCAAAGTGGGTGTATTACTGGACATCAGGGACAATAGTAATTCAGCATGTGGGAATCTTGACTGTTCAATGATGCTGAGTGCATCTTGAGAACTTATTATTTTTTTCTGTAGTAAAAGTGAAGTAACGTCAAAGATGAGATCAGAATATAGGCCCTGCGCCATGGAATCAGGAAGCGCCGATGTAAAATGATTATTTACAAATGCATTTAAAATATCTGCATTATCTGGATCATTCCCTAAGAGCATGATATATCGCAATTTTGCCCTAAAGAAATCCGACCCAGATTGATTATTTCCTGCAAATATTTCTTGATATGCCACTATTGCCTTTGGATAGAAACAACTCGCGTACAATCCAAAAACATAAGGATCAACCATAAAAGCGTGGTTATCATTCTGTACGATAGCCTGAGGTGAGGAAAATATTTGTGGTTCGCAATCTAAACCCTTTGACTGAATTGCCATAAAATTGGCGAGTTCCTTTGAATTGTTATTCCGTTCCAAATGTTTCGAGAGATCAAGTAACGTGTTGTTAAGAATAAGGGAAGCATTTTTGTTAAGGTTCTCAACATCGTGAAGGGGCAATTTAGGATTAGTTACAGAATTTGGTGGTGCTTGATATAAATCAAGCGACAACTTGCTTGCTAATAGTGCTGCAGCAGAGTAGCTCTCCCATAACCAATAATAGATTTCAGCTCGGCCCATTTGGACAGAATCCAGCAACGCCGTGTTGGGTGAACTTACTGTCGTAATATCTTCATTAAATTTTTCTAGTTGAAGAAGATTTGAATAATGTTCTTGAAGATTTCTATGACCATCATATCCATTGTTAAATTGTATATTTTGAAATACGTCTCCATACTCCCTTGTAATGGTAAACTCAGGTGTTGGTGGGTCTAGTATCATGTATTTATACATGATAGCCAGGCCCAAGGCCAATATCAACGATATTGGGATCATTAGACGTCTCATGATTATACCTTACATTTCAGCAAGCGTACTCGCGGCTATATTTGTGTAGTATGAAGATAATTCTGTGGGGAGATTCTTCACATACACTTTCAGTTCATCATTTAGTTGTTGTGCGTCATGTTTCAATTCAGCTCGCCGAAGAGGATGATACAATTTTTTAGTATGCTCGGCCTTTAAAACATTGATTCTATTGCATGTTATTTCAGCACAAGAGCTTTTAACCAACTCTATTTCTTTATTTTTTTGACTCGGATTAGAGATGGTAAGTATAGCTAAATTTTCAAACTCATGGTACGTCTCATAGATGCGATTTTCAATAGTGAACTCGGGCGGTATTTGATCCAATTTTGCAACAAGTGCAAAAAATATTGAATAATAGCTCCAACTTTTACCACATGTAGAATTCATTAAATCAAGATATTGATTAGCGAGGTGTGCAGCACTTAAATCGTCCTTCAGTTGATCTCGGTAAATTAATATTAATGTCGAGGCAGCATCGCAAAAGAATGGGTCATTCTCATCTACCTTAGCACATTCTATACATGCCTGTTCCCAGTCGCCACTCCTCTCGAGCCTTTTGCATTTCTGATATTGATCACCAAGACTTAAATCAAATAATTGGCCAGGAGTTGTCAACTTTACAACCACCTCAGTAGAAGCAATCCAACCTGGTCGGGTAAAATCTAATTTATATTCTGTATAACCAGGTCCATTCAAATCGATAGCAGTTTTTCCATCCGCAGGAATAGTCCCTATCAGATTTGTGAAATCTTGACTTTTTTTATCAAAGGCGTACACAGATACATTAATCATTCTATCATTATTTATCCGTACTTTCATACTAGCACTGGGGATATTGAAGTCTTTTTTGATTTCCTTAACACCAAGATCCACTCTAACTAAATCAGAACCAGAAATGAAAGTACCCTGGGTTGTATATTTTACTTCATATGTCCCTGCCTTATAAACAGGGATTGTGACTGTCCCTGCTGAAAGTTTAAACACTGTCTCCCCTGTACTCGTTGGTGAAGGCAGAATCTCAACATTAGCGATTGCCGGAGATCCACTAGAATATCCAACAGTTACTGTCAGATTGACTGGTTTCGGAACAAGCTTCACTTCTATTTCATCTTGGGCATGGTAAAATGTGTGCTTTAAATTCTTACTAACATACCTATCTCTCGGATCAGATACGCTTATTATGACTTCCCTTTTCAACTCAGATAATCTAGCCACAGCCTGTCCCCAATTATTTGTTTGGGTAGGATGTGAACCATCGACAGAAACGTTCAAGCCTTCCAACTTGTTATAACTAACATCAACTACATTGACAGATACAGTGATTCCTTGAAGTATTATTTCGGTTTTATGGATCGTGGGTCGTTGGGCCGGCACGTGTATAGAATCTGAAATAAACCCTCTTTTATCTGCTCGTATAGAAAAAGCTTTTCCAATTTCATTTTGCTGAATTGTTAAGGTTCCATTTGCATCTGTAATACCAATATTTTCACCTTCAATCGACAGATTTACATCTGAGATTTCCCCCTGCATCCCATATGGATCCATAAAGATTGTTTTTACAATAACCACTGGTCGAGGTTGTAGATAGAATTTTGCTGCGCTATTTGCATTACTATCATACTTGTGTTCGGTTTTGGATTTCAAGTAAATACCATTCTCACCAGATATCTCGAGAATAATATCCGAGTTATCCAATATCGGATTGAATAATATTTGGCCCATTGCATTAGATGTGTATTTGGTATTATTTATTTTAATATCGACATTAGGTATTATCATTTTTGTTTCATTGTCAATCACGGTAACATTCAGCTCCAGTTTCGTCATTTCCTCAGGAAATGAATTTTCACCCGGACTAATAAACTTTACAATATTCACCGATTGGAATTGAGATTTCTCTATTGAGAATGCCAAAGGGTCAGCTGAATACGCTATCTCGGTTCTAAATATCCCATCGACATTCGTACTACCTATTGGTTTATTTGATCTCAGGATTGATACTCCTGAGAGGGGTTCGCTATTTTGATCTTTTATTATAAATTTTACATAAGTTTTCGGCAAAAGATCAATGACAGTGCTTTCCGCCAGATTGTTGTCATTAATATTTAATTCATATTTCGTAGTTTCATAATTTCCTGAACTATCTGAAACTTCAATTGAATATGATTTATTAATAGTTTTAAATAGTAACTGAACTATCCCGGACTCTAAGTATGTTATTGATACATTTCCAGGAGCACTAACTCTAACACCACCAATCGGATCACGGTTCGTCTTATTTCTCACTTCCAAATAATAGCTAAACGGGGATACAATTAGAGTCTCGGTTTTATTTATCGCACTCAGGGTAATATCCCTCTGAAGAGGAAGTATGTTTTCTTCTAAAATTGATACCATTATCTTCTCGCTGGCGCGCTTTGCTTCATACTGGTACACGATTTTTCCGGACGTATCAGTGATTTTTGTTTCCGAACCTCCAAATGAGATAGGAATACCTGCCAAGGCTCTACCACCTTTATCATAAACTTTAATAGTCAGTTCGTTTGCCGGCTGCAATTGGATGATTTCTGCGGCTCTAAAAGGGTCAGAATAGTTGTTTGATATTTCATACTTGGCTATCATTCCAACATAACCAGCTTTTTCAACACGTATTTCCAGCTCGGATCCGATGATATACTCGTTTTCAACTAAAAACGCCGTTGTTGCAGGAATTTGTACTGATCCATCAATCCTCGATGGATACTTGTTTTCTGATCCTACCAAGGCCACGGCAGCTCCTATTATTGGCCTCCCATCAATAGGATTCACGATTTTTAGATTATAGTTCAAATCTTTCTTCGGGAAAATTGAAAGGCTAATTTTTGTCGGAATATAGTTAAACTCATAATATTTGTCCTCATTTTGGGATGAAACATAATAGTCTGGATGTGAAAATGAAAATTTCACAGAACTCCAATGCACACTTTTTAGGGATATGTTGTCATCGCCAAAATTATTTGTCATGGTCGAGGCGGATCCTCCACGGCCATCATCCAAAATGGTCTTAATGCCAGGTGTTGCTGGAGTGGAAGTAATTCGTATCTCTTTCTCATTAGGATTTGCCCGTAATTTTACATCAATCACCTTATGCTTTATGTTTATATCTCTAGGGAAATTAGGTGATACAATGGCAACCGTATAGCCTGGTTTCTTTGCTAGAATAGTTATCCGGTAATCGCCTTTCAGATCCTGAATATTAGATTTTAAAGTACCTTTATTTGTTGCTCCTAAATATGTTTCGTTCCCATTATTTAACCTGTATGAAATACGAATGTCTGAGGTTCCATTAATTTCTTCGACATTAATTTGAACATCATAGGATGGTTGCCCACAGCCTCTCAAAATAAACACACCAATGGCAATCAGTATGAATCCTTGGCGCAAATATCTATTATTGGTTTTCATAATTCCCATCTTGTCTTAATCTCTATACATTTCTCCGGAACCAGGGGGTGTCGGGGGAGGAACTGGAGGAGTGGGTTTAACATCAACCGGAGCTGGCTTTGGAGATAAAATTATTGCAGGTATTGAATTCCTCTGATTGAGTGTAAGACGAATCGATTTAGCAGCTCCATACTTATAATCATCATGCATAGCTTTTATTGTATATGGAGTGTTAGTGAATTTTTTTGATTTCAATACAAATTGGCCACTCGAATTAGATTTGACCTCAATTGTTCCAGGATCTGTCATGATGGTGCAGCCCTCAATTCCTCGAAATGTGCTATCTTCAAAAACGTCCCCAATTAGAATCGTTTTTATCTCTTCGAGCTCAACAGCGAAGGGTTCTTTCATATTATTCATGACCACAAAAGTATCCACAGGGAAATAGATCCCTCCCCCAGAGACTTTTAGTCGAAATTTCTTATTTTTTACTTTCGGGAATTTAACCATCCCCTTCTCATCGGTAAATTGCCTAAACTCCATCTCAGTCTTCTGATCAAAAACTTCAACTTCAACTGCTGCAACCCCCCTTCTTTCTTGACTATCCACATTGATAGTTTCTATCACTAATGGAGGTGAAAATACAGAACAGCCCGTAATTAACGAAATGAATAAAATGAGGTTAAAAGTGCGTAATATTTTCATATAATTCCCTATAGCTTTGGACGCATCATAACTCGAAAGCCCAGCCCCTCAGATTCAGTACCATGTGGCAAATAGCCACGGGAGGTGGTCATGACTTCATCTGGATTTTGCCAATATGAACCGCCCCTAATCACTTTCCAGTTATCTTCGAGAACGTTCGGTAGGCTAGGATCAAAGATCTCATTGTAATTAGAAAAAACCCATTCCATGACATTTCCTGACAGATCATAATGCCCTGAAAAGCCTGGATGGCTATATGAGCCTACCGCAATTGTCCCTGAGTTTGAATTCGCATAATTAGCGTGATAAATATCTACCGATTCACCCCATGGATATGAATAATTCCTATTATCTCGCAATGAATGCTTTGCAGAGAACTCCCATTGAGCCTCGGTTGGCAGACTAAAATCATATCCAGGGAATTGGTTACTCAGCATTTCACAAAATCCAACAGCTGAATCCCATGTTACGGATTCAACAGGAAGTTCACCTGGAGAGGGAGGCCAATTCAAGGGTGACATATTGGTCGTTTCATAGATTGCCAAATAGAATCTCTCAATCTCAAATCCCTCGCCATCACAATCATCATTACTTTGTGCTGCTCCGCAGCCAGGAAACAATATTCCCTCTTCAATCATCTGGAATCCCGGGACCTCTAGACAATGGATACCTGTCGAATCCTGGATATCTTCTTCCTTCATTAATGCTGTGTTAGATGATTCTCCCCAAAATACTGCTTTTATTGGGATGACATCACTACTTTGGCATTGTATATCAAATGCAGTTAAATCTTGTCCAGCATTATCAATGAAACTTACAGCTTTATCAATGTGAAGTGAACTCATGATATTCATCGAATCATCGTGAGCAGAATAAATGAAAATGGAATCATAGGGATTCAAATCAAATTTGTGGAAATACAACCTAGATTTATTTGATGATAAAGGTAAAGAGGTTATTGCGGTTGGGTATTCCCTCTGAATTGAAATGAAGTTCGAAAGACTTAGGCTTGTATACCGTCGAGTCTGGTTACGATCCATATAGGCTCTTGCCTGATAATCATATGGGATATTTGGCTCAATATCCGCCCAGGGGTGCAACTGCCGACCTTTGAACCCATACAAGATAGAATCTTGATCATATTGCATTGTATCAATAACGGTCATTAGCGAGTCGTTATTAACTCTTGCATATTCATATTGCATTGTATCATTTTCGCCTATCCGAGAGATTTCTAACCCATGGAACTCAATATTATTTAAGATGTAGGATTGGATTATCTGATCATCATTTACGCCCCTTAAAGCTAGGGAGACGGAGGGTGAATTTATCGTGAATAGACAACCCATTATGTCTGAATGAAGTGAAGATTGGTCTTCATGATTGGCAACGATATAGTAATAATTCCATTGGTTTGGCACCGCTAAACTATCAATTATTGTAAAATCTAACTCATCGTTCACCACAATTTTAGATGATATTTCTTGAAATGATATTTCCTCAGGCTGAGCATTTTCTTCTTCCTGCACACTCCTGAATACAGAGTAGCCCTCAACATCATTATGTGCTACCACGCTCCATGTTACTTCTACATCAAAGAGGTTTATGGGTTTGACATTAATCGTTGTTGGAGTAGACTCAACTCTATCAAAATCAAGCTTGTACTCTGGATCATTAAGCGTGCATTCAACCATGATAGCGGATAGCAAAATTAAGGTAAGTATGCGAAGCGTCATGAATTCACTTTACTTATCATATTTTTTCTGGATAATTAAGATGACATTAGTAAGTGCATTCGTCGCTATAATACTACCTAGTCCCAAATAAACATTTGTTCTAGCAGTTCGCATTTCATCAAAAGCCCTGTCACCCTCAGCTTGATATTGATCTACCAGGAGAGGATCGGTCGCGCTCATATAGGAGGATTGAAGATCTGAGAATAGATTTCTTGAAGAATTATATGAGTTGTAACTTTTCCATGTAAATGCTATTGCTCCAATATAAGTAACTGCAGGAACCATTATTTGCCATGGCGGCTTATCCATATAGTAATGGCCAGCTCCAGGTGCTAAGGTGGTCAAACCAACAGCCAGTAAAGCTGATTTCCTTGATAAATAAAAGTTTATGTTTTGTGGTTCTGGATGCTCCAGATCATCATATACGTATTGCACTTTTGGTAGAGGTGGTGTATACCCATTTTCAGTTGCCATTACAGTATAATAACCAGGATTCAACTCTCGGTAGGTAACATTATTTGAATCCTTCTGTGAACTATTCCATGGAATAAAATAGAATATTGTCTGATAAAGTTTCGATGATGAAAGCCTAAAATGTTGCTTTATTTGCTCATGTGTATCTTTGTCGAATGTATTTACCGTTAATGAACCTGACTTTGGTTCCAGAGTGATTTTTGAGGTACTAATTGCCTTTGACTGGGGCTTATTCATATTTGTAGATGAGTGTGAAAAATTGTTAGGGGGGATTGAAATTCTCACTGGTCTATAGTCAGGATGCTCATGGAGAATATTTAGTGGATGGTATCGGGATAAATCTTCCAGAAGTGATTCTTTTTCCTTGGGAGTAGTTTTTAAGGAGACCCCATTAACTGAATAACTGTGTTTTATTTTTACATTTGATTCTATTCTAACGGTTCGATAAAAATACTCGTCCATCAATTTATTGTATAACTGTTGTAATGCTTCAGGAATTTCTGCTTCTGAATAATTGCCCTCTAATTTTGTAGAGCTTAAAACCATAATGGATTCACCAACGACTGATTGCAGGGACAATGACAATTCATATCGGTCTGCTTTTGAAAACTCAAACGCTTCTTTTACTCGCTTCTCTATCGAGACCAGCAAAATCATATCACACACTTCCAGAAGTTTCAGCTCTCGTTTTGTTAACACTCTATCCGGTGAGAGCACTTTTACTAATTCTGATTCTGAAAGTCCAGTTCCAGGAGCTAACAAACTGAAAAATCGTGCATCTCGGCCTATTAATGATTGTAGCTCATTGTGAATTCGCCTTGCATTTATTTGAGTGAGATAGATTCCTTTCCCAAGAGATATCGCTGGAAGAATATTGTTTCTTGGGAAAGGGTTATAAAGCAGACCCAACTGAGTAATTCTTAACTTCTCAAGAAAATTTTTATACGGCTCACTCCGCTGCCAATCATTATCACTATCATTATTAATCCAGGTAGGAACAAATGAGGGACGAAGTGTGTAATTTTCCTTTTCAGAGCTCAATGAATTCCCACTTAAATCAAAAGATGTATAACCATTTTCATCAATGGGAGACATACACTTAATAAAAGTGTTATCATTCTCAGAAATAAGTTCAAGATCTAATCCACGAAAATCAATATGACCACCTTTCTTAGAATATAATCGAACAGTAAGAGTTCTATTTTCCTTTTCCGTGAAAGTAATTTTTGTGATATCAGAGTGATCAACTACTTCGTACGAGATTAACTTTCGAATATCTTCGAGCATCTCTTCAAGCTGACTAATCACATATCTCTCCTTGCTTGTGTCCTTATAATAGGAACACATCATCTCTCCGCCGCCCATATCTATATAGTATTTACATTTTGTCAAACTGGTAAGGCATTGCGACATATTCCCTTGATCAAGCGCAACTCGTGCCGACTCAAGTGCATCTGAAGCCCTGAGCTCATTTTTTCTTTTCTCCTTCTGCAAACGATCCAAATATTTTTTTTCATTGACTCTAGCATTGACGCAAATAGTTACTCCATTTGTAATACTTTTAATTTGTGGAGAAATGATCAGATCGAAATCGCCGCTAGTAAATTTTGCCTTTGCGTACGTCTTGATCATAGAGTTTTTATAATCAGTAATGTCATTATTTTTTTCTATTACCTGACTAAAAAAGACTGATTCAATGGTAACTTCTAATTTTTCAGCGAGGTCGGTCAATACCCGGCCTTTAAGTTCTGAAATAATTTCATCAGGATTCAAATCGGTTGTCTTGATTTGGCATCCTTCAGCATAGATATAATTTTTATCATTTAAGTCCCACTTCGCAGGATCTTTGACAAATACTGCCTCGTGTCCAGCATCTAATGCCCGTCTGACCTGTTCGATATTTGATATCTGCTTATTATTATTTCGAGTGGATTTTTTAAAATTCTTGCTTTGGGAAGAACAAGAGTAAATAAGGCTGATGAAAATGAATAATAATGATAGTTTTTTGATAGCTGGCTATCCCATGAATCTCAGGCAGTTGCTTGATACACTATGGATAAGCTCCAGTAATGCTTGGTTTGTACTCATATGTGGGCGCTTAATAATCATCAAAAATAGTCGATTGATCCAATTTGAATCGTCCCTTATTAGGAACGAGATCTTCCGAGGTTACTTGTAAATCTGTTTTATCTCTGAGCGCATCAACAGATATGATCAGGTTTTCCTTACCCATTTTGAACGGAAACTTGACATTCTTGAAACCGGATGATATTTCTGAGCTAGCAAATGGAATGATTGTTAGAACATGCTGGCCGACAGGTACATGCTGTATTATTAACTCACGAGAATAGTCTGAAACGTTTATAGTGCGCTTGAAAAGTAGCCCAGTCTTCTTTTTAGTGGCTCTTGCTCCAACATCTGAAGTATAGCCTTGGAAATCATCATCGAGGAATACAGCAGAGCCGTGGGGAATGCTCAGTATAGCGATATTTTTGGTCACTTCTGATTCTACAGCAAATAATTCTCCTAGCATACCAGCCTGCATGTCAGCATTACAATTCCATTCACCTGCATTAAATACGACACTTACTTCATGGTCACCGGGTGAGATATTTGAAATTTTCAGCGGAGTCCTACCCATATTTTCACCATCAATAAGGATCATTCTTTTGCCCGGCATAGAATGTATTTGAATCTGACTAGTCTGATCGCGTTTGTCGACATGTTTTCTTTTATAAATTTCTATGGTTTTTTCATATAGCTGTTTCAAAGCCGTACTTGTCGAGGCAATTTCGAATTCACCTGAAGCTTTTTCTGCAAGGGTCATCAAAGATTGCTTATCAATTTGTCCTAGTCCAATGGCATAAAAGGCGCTGCCCTGATATCCGATCATACTTTCTATTTGCTTTGGAGTAAATTGAGAACCACCATCTTGTCCATCTGTAAAAAGGACCACCGCACTGTTCTCTTCGTATCCCTTACACATCTCAAGTGCTTTTGCCACTGCATCATAAATATGTGTACCCCCTCTAGCCTCCAATGCATCGATTACCTTATCGAGATCTCGCTTATTATTTGTCATGGGATGGGAGATAGTCACTGAAGTGTTGAACGAAATCAGTGCAGCTATATCACTTGACTCCATTTTATTTACAAACGCTTTCAATCCCGATTTTGCATCCTTAAGAGGCTGTCCACTCATACTTCCAGAGACGTCAACAACCAATACAAACCTGGTTTCATTGTTTATCGGTGTGTAGTTAATGCATGACGTTTGGGCCTGGATAAGACCAATAGCTATGAAGATTAAGCCAAAAATATATTTCATTAGTTCCTCGTCAAGTGTTGTTTGATGTCTGTGGCTCTAATACGGACTAGGACATATATGTAGGCCCGTATATTTTTATCTGGATCCATTTCCCGATAGTCAAGCCACCTCTCCAGAACCTGCAAATCCCTGAATTCATGATTAAAGGAATAAGTCAATATTTTTACTGACTCTTCTGTCTCAGGAATATTGGAACGACCTTGCTTTATTTTACGTTTTGACACAGATTGATATACGCCAAGACCTACAGCACTTGCAAGCTCCACCAATGCAGCTTCTTCGGCGGTCCTCCAGGCATCGTTCTCATTCCCTTTTAGAACATATTTGCCAACAGCATAGTAATCATCTTTTTCAGTGAAGAATGGTCCCTTATGAACCCATATTGGTCTCGTGTCAGAGACATGCTCTTCAACAAAAATCGTTTTCTCAATTATTTTGTACATCTTCTTCTCAAAAATGCAGATTTGTTCTCCCCCACTGTAAAGGGATGTTTTAAAACAAGAAATTTGTCGGAGCTGCTCATTCTTAATTAGAGGTGCTTGGGCTTCAATGAGATAATCCTTCTCCCACTTATCCTCGTCGTTAAAAAAGCTCGCATCCCCTACCAAATAGCCTTCTTTTGACAATGAGTATCTCCATATAGCATCATCCATAGCCTCGATTGCCCCTGCTGTGGAATACCCCGTTATGTATTGAGGATATTTTACAGGATGGAGGAACCATTCAGGGTATGAATTTTGACCAAATAAGCTGCCAGTTAGTAACGGACATATCACGACCAGCATGAAGCTATTTATAGAAGGCTTCATGCCGATCATAGACCAAAATTAGAATTTATCATAGTCCTCTAATTTTTGTTCCATTTCTTTGTGCATTTCAGATTGACGATATCTCGTATATACCGCCTTCTGTTCTTTCATTTGATCCTGAAAGGATTGCATAAAGATCTTTGGGTCTATAGCCATAATTGTATATATGGTATATTTATCGTCTTTTAGGGTAATCACTTCTTCAGTAGGTAAAACTCCAACCAGTACAGACTTTGTGAGTTGTTCACTTACGGTTTGAAATGCTTCATTAATTTCGGCATCTCCGGCTGTACCGATTTCTTCCTGAAACTGTTTTTCGTATCCCTTTACTTTTGTTTCGAGTGCATTCGAAAGCAAAGTACGTCCATCATTCTGAGCTTGCTTTCTTGCCAGGTCCTCTCGGGATGAGATACCAGTACCAACTACCGCAAGACCGCCATTCCTTACTAATTCATTTGCTTTTAGCTGTAAATCTGAATGGGGAGACTTTATTACCTTCATTCCCCCTGAGCACCCTAAAAACACTAATGCAATAATCAGCATAATTACAAAAGTAACATTCCGTTTCATTTTTTTCCCTTTCGTTTGATTTCTACCGCAAATATATATTTAAAATAATCCGTTTATTCGTACGATCTTGATGAGTACCTCTAAATGAATTCTGAGTTCTCGTTAATCTGAATTCCCCCCCCTCCCACATATTTTCACAAGAAGTGGAATAAATTGAGGCTCAGCTTGTGATAGCGGCTATTGATTATTCTTTTGGACGAGTAAGCTATATATAATAAATCTCCATCCAATAGTTTTTATATATTTAGTATTATCACAGTGTTATATGACATTAATGGTCTTCTATGGATTCGTCGCCTAGACTACTATAAAAGCTACCATTACTATGATATTAGAACCATATTAATTAAATTCGGAAATCCGATAGTCAATAATGTTAGCTTTCTACGTCGTTAGGTTTTCCAAGATTGCCTTGGCCACAATGCTGCTAATAGATTGTTTTACTCTCTCAAAATCAGATAGGCGGCAACCTGTTCTCTCCTCCATGTAGAGTTTCCTATTTACCTCAATCATTATTGCCGAGACTGCCTTCTCCTTTCCATAATATTCCATTGGTACCAATGCTCCACTAAATGGTCTGTTTATTTGAACAGTAAATCCCTTAGCAATAAACTCCGCTCTCAGGAGCTCTGTAATACTGTCCGGAGTATGAAATGAATCTGTTCCAAGACAGATATCAGGCCGTTCTTTTCTCTGGTCAATCTCATAGGGTTGAGCTGTGGATGGGAAACTATGACAATCAACTACAAGCGCTTCCCCATGCATGGAAAGGATAGATGATACCGCCTCAGTCAAGCATACATGGTGAGGCCTATAGTATTGATTCAGCAACCTCTCACGAGTTTCAGGTGTCACTAGATCCCTAAGCTTTTTTCCATCGCTTGTCTTTGTGTAGATGACCCCCATGCCACGTGATGCCATCAATTCATGTTCGTCATCTTCAAAGCGCTCAGGGTCCAAGACTAAACGGCTAACTGGATAGCGGTTCATCTCAAAGCGTTCATCTTCCTAAAAAAACAGTTCATCTGTAAACCAATCCGTCATTTTCAGTAATTCATCAGCAAGCTCGTTATCATTAAGCATGATGTTGGCGCGTTCTTCCTCTGGAATGATATTTGAGCTATGGGGGATATGAAGGATAGCTTTCGGGGTCATTTTGACCTCAGGATATTCAACACATCCTCTGTTGTCCCCAGGGGTATCAGAAAAGGAAATGAGCTATCAAAGAACCTTTTCTGATGATCATTGTTGGACCATTCTCCATCATAAAAGTGCAGGGCGATCTGCAACTTTAGAAATTTGCTGTTCTCATCCATATATTGACCCACCTCATAAAGCCTAGCTAGAAGCTGCTCGGCTGTGATGTCTCCATAATCAGTTTCAAAAGAGTTGAGCGGTCTTGAGAAATACGGAATATGCAGACTTCCTGACAAGCCATCATAGGGTGATAAAATCCTGACTGTGATATCCGATTCAGATCGATGAATAATTTCGCCCTCGATCTTTATCCCAGAATCGAGGCTGAATGTAATTGGTTGTGATGTCTTCATTTTATACTCCATCCTATCATTCTTAACATTAATTCTTTGGACACCTAAGATTTTCCCACTCCTGTATTTCCTCCGGACTACAACTTTCTGGATCTACCATGAGTGACATGAGTCTATTATATTTCTCAAAATACCTGACGATTCTCTTTGATCTTTTAGGGGCATAGTGGTCTCTTTTATAGATGCCTTTATACTTCCGTGTTCTTTGGCGTTCCTGAATTTCGTATTTTTTAGAATCTCCACCCATTTCAAGACTCCAGGCATCAAAAAGTGCCCAAGCTTCTTTCTGAATCTCAATAAATCTTTTCTCGCTGACAGTGATTATTCCCCCTGTACCCCGGCAACTCCTACATGAAACCCACCTGTTGTGTTGATCAATGACACGTATCCCGTTGCCCTCGCATGCGGGACACCTATCACTGTGCTTTCGAAGTCTGGGCATATGGGGACCAATACTGGGAAGTCCCGTGAGGCTTTGGAAGTTCCCTTGTGCTTCGATGCCAGTTAGTCCCATCCCATCTGGCTCTCCTCGGGACCCACATGAGCGGCAAACTTCCTCGCCCAACCAAACTATTGAGCCATCTCTATCTGAACAATTATGAACCCATATTAAATGCGGCATCATCCATTCCTCCTCTTTTGTTGAGATCTGCAGGACAACATGTTTTCAGGGTAGGATCTACCTTGAGGGTTTAGCACATGTTTAGAGTGGTTGCAATCCTCGCAAATCACCACTGTTTCTGTTGTCAATTCTCCCAGAAACGAAAAATGACACCCCGAGGTGCCATCAGCTCCCGGTTTAGCTCTTTATTTTATGTCGCGGCAAGTTGAGTTAAATGACGACATCATAGTTTAACCGAAAATTCACAACAGACAATAGCAGTTATCCACAGTCAAGCAAGAGGAGGATGCATATTTCCAAATCCGAACAAATGCTTCCCTATCTCTCAATAAATTGGTTCCAGGTTCGAGTCCTGAGCGGTGTACGAAGATAAGTCCCTGAATATGCGGGCTAATTCACCAGAATAGAAATGACCCAAACACTGCTCCTTTTGAGAGCTGTGGTACTATGGGGTCATGTCTATTTTAATTTGTTGGGCATTAGAATTTAGACCTGATGATTTCATGATATTTTGAAATGGCATGAATTTTTTCAATGTACTGTTTCAAAACTTGTGATTTAGATTGATCCCTCAGAGAATCAAAAACTTCAC
>Ga0307989_1000413_pt1 | contig 28128 bp, 28 predicted proteins | sample EllFjometagen185_FD_203164 | JGI IMG/M metagenome (GOLD analysis project Ga0307989, IMG submission 203164) | Marine microbial communities from Ellis Fjord, Antarctic Ocean - #185 | ecosystem: Environmental > Aquatic > Marine > Unclassified | place: Southern Ocean | collected 2014-10-08 | reverse complement strand
TTTAAATCTGCTAAAGTTGTGCTTATTCTTGAGCTTGTAACTAAACTTACTCCAGTTGTTACAGCTGCTACTAGAAAACTTATTATGATTAATACTATTGAGAGTTCCAGGAGGGAGAAGGCTTTTTTGGAGTTTATTTTCATTTTTATCTAAAAATTTGTTGGAACTAATTAAATAAATTAAGACATTAAAGTTTTGATGTAAATAAATTAATTCTTTTATTTTTCATATTTTTGATTATTATTTATTTAAGCAAATAATAAAATACAAAAGAAATGATTTCTCTAAGGTCGTTTTTCTCAATAGTTTTAATCTTAATTTTGTTTACCTCTTGTTCTGGAAAAAAATCTCCGGAAGGTATTCGTGAACCTGTATTTACTTATTTTGATGATTTAAAAGTAGATTTTAGTAAAAAATCTGATTTAAAAACTCCAGATGTAAAAAGTACTAAAAATTATTATGGTAATAATTCTATTTTAAATAAACGAGTTGAAAATTATTATATCAACCAAGATTTAACAAAAAAAAGAATAAAAAAGAAAAAATACAAATTAGGGAAAAAAAGAAGAATTTTTCAAAATAAACATTTTATTCCAACAAATCCAGTAATTGTTGACGATGTATTGTATAACGTTAGTTCCAATGGTTTTTTATATGCTCGCAATATGAAAAAAATTAAAAAACCTTTATGGAAAATTAAGATTGTAAAATGGAAAAGATTAAAAGAATTATTTTATGTAAAAATTTCATCGACAGAAAATAAAGAGTTAGTTTTACTAAATAACTTAGGAGAAATAAAATTAATATCCTTAGGAAAAAAAGAAATCATTTGGTCTAAAAATATAAGCTCTATTCCTATTTCCAACCCCATTATAAACAAAGATACAATTTATTTTATAACTAATAACAATCAACTTTACGCTCTTAATAAGTCTGATGGAAAAATAAAATGGATTCACTCGGGCATTGAAAAAAATACTGCTATTTTAGGTGTAGCAAATCCAGTGATTTATGAAAACATGGTATTTGCATCTTATTCTTCTGGTGAACTTTATGCGATTGAACAAAAAACTGGAAATACTATATGGTCAGAAACTCTAATTCAAAAAGTAAATAATTTTAACAAATTAAAAACCAGTGATATTGATGCTACTCCGATTATAAAAGATGACAAAATTTATGCTGTAAGTAATGCCGGTGTTTTAGCTGCTCTAGAATTACAAACAGGAAAAAAAATCTGGAAAAAAAACTTTGCTTCAATAACAAATTATTGGCTGGTAGATAAATTTATTTTTGTAATAAATAATAACAATATTTTGGTTTCTATTGATATAAAAAATGGAGCAGTTCAATGGACAAAAGAATTCCAAAAATTTAAAAAAGAAAAAAAGAAAAAGAAACCAATCGTTTATAGAAGCTTAATAATGGGTGATGGAAATCTTCTAGTATTTAATTCGAAAAAACAACTTTTGGTTACAAGCCCTAAAAATGGCGAAACCATAAGAACATTTAAATTAAGACATAATATCACTGATATTCCTTTTGTTGTTTATGGTAAATTATATCTTACTACTTTGAAAGGTAGAAAGATTAGATTGATGGGGATATAAATACTGATATAGTCAATTAAAATAACTTTGACATATTTTAACTTCAAAAAATGAGTTTTTTTATTAAACTCTTTCTTGCGAGAAAGTGTTACAAATCCCTTCCCGCAAAATATTTCTATATTTTAAGCACTATCTACCATCTTCTTAACCTCACTTGGCGCAGTTCCACCATAGCTATTTTTTCTATTAATTGCAGTTTCTAACTTTAAAACCTCATAAACACTTTTATTAATTTTTGCTTTTATTTTCTGCATTTCCTTCAAAGATACTTCTTCTAACTTACAATTTTTACTTTCAGCAAGTTTTACTATTTGACCAGTAATATTATGAGCTTGTCTAAATGGAATGTTTAATTCTTGAACCAACCAATCAGCTAATTCAGTTGCAGTTGGAAACCCTACTTCTAAAGCTCGTTTCATTTTGTCTTTATGAACAGTCATAGTTTTTACCATTCCGTTCATTGCTTTTAAACACAACATTACAGAATCAAAAGCATCAAATGTTTGCTCTTTGTCTTCTTGCATATCTTTGGAATAAGCCAATGCTAAACCTTTCATTACAACTAACATTCCTTGCAATGAACCAAAAATTCTTCCTGTCTTTGCCCGGACCAATTCTGCTGCATCAGGATTTTTCTTTTGCGGCATTATTGAGCTTCCAGTTGTATAAGAATCAGATAAAGTTATAAATTTGAATTGGTAAGAACTCCAAATAACAAACTCTTCTGCTAGTCTTGATAAATGAACTGCAATAATTGATGCAGTACTTAAAAATTCTATAACAAAATCTCTGTCAGAAACCCCATCTAGTGAATTTTTATTTGGGCAATCAAATCCGAGTTCTTTTGCTGTAAATTCTCTATCTATATTAAAAGAAGTTCCGGCTAAAGCTGCGCAGCCCAAAGGACACTCATTTAGATTCTCAATAACATTGTCTATTCTTTTTTTGTCTCTTTTAAACATTTCAAAGTAAGCTAAAAGATGGTGACTAAATGTAACTGGTTGAGCAGATTGCAGATGTGTAAATCCTGGCATTATTGTATCAAAATGCTCTTTAGCTTGATTTACTAATGATCGTTGTAAATTGTTCAATTCTTCTTTTACTTCCAAAGACGCTTCCTTAATCCACATTTTAAAATCTGTAGCAACTTGATCATTTCTAGATCTTGCAGTATGTAATTTTCCCGCAGTATCTCCAATTATTTCTTTGAGTCTATATTCTATATTCATATGAATGTCCTCCAATTTTTTTGAAAAAACAAATTTGTTATTTTTGATTTCACCAGCTATTTGTTTAAGTCCGGAAATTATTTTATCACCTTCCTGTTTTGTAATTATTAATTGTTTGGCCAACATTTTACAGTGAGCCATTGAACCTTGTATATCTTGTTTTGCAAATCTCTGATCATATGAAATTGATTCATTGATTTGTTCCATAACTTCATCAGGAGAAAAACTAAATCTCCCTCCCCACATTGTGTTTGAATTAGTTTTCATTTTGTTGATACTTTTTATATTTAGTAATTTTATTATGCGCCATAAGTCTTACAGCATTGATTTTAATAAATCCTTCTGCATCTTCTTGATTGTATCCACCTTCAACATCCATTGAAGAAAGATTTTTATCATACAACGAAGAATCACTTTCTCTTGCTACAGGATAGGCAACACCTTTATAAAGTTTTAAAGTTACCGTACCGTCTATTACTTTTTGACTTTCATTTATAGCGGCCATTAAAAAATCCATCTCAGGAGAAAACCAAAAACCATTATAAATTAATTCAGATACCTTTGCCGACAACATATCTCTTAATCTCATAACTTCTCTGTCCATTGCAATTCCTTCAATGTCTTGATGAGCTACATGTAAAATAGTTCCCCCAGGAGTTTCGTAAACACCTCTTGATTTTATTCCAACAAATCTATTTTCCACCATATCTAATCTTCCTATTCCATTTTCAGAACCAAGCTTATTTAGATAAATAAATAATTCGACTGAGTCAGTTTTAATGGTTCCATCATTTAAATTTTCAACTTTTATAGGAACACCATCTTTAAATGTTATTTTAATTTTAGTTGGTTTATCCGGGGCTTTTTCTGGAGAAGTTGTTCTGTTGTAAATATCTTCAGGACATTCAGCGGCTGGATCTTCTAAAACTCCAGACTCATGACTAATGTGTAAAATATTTTCATCTTCACTATAAGATTTTTCTAGAGTTGCAGTTACCGGAATATTATATTTTTTTGCATATTCCAACATATCGATTCTGCCCTTGAAATCTTTTAAAAATTCTTTGTTTTTCCAGGGAGCAAAAACTTTAATGTTGGGATTAAGAGCATAGTAAGCTAATTCAAATCTAACTTGATCATTGCCTTTTCCAGTAGCTCCATGAGAAACATATTGAGCTCCTTCTTTTTCTGCTATTTCCATTTGGACCTTTGCAGTTAATGGTCTTGCAATAGCTGTTCCTAACAAATATCTGCCTTCATATAAAACATTAGCTTTGAAAGCTTGAAATATATAATCTTCCACAAGCTCTTTTTTTAAATCTACAACGTAAGCCTTAGACGCTCCAAGCTTCAAGGCCTTTGCTTTTGCAGTTTCTAAATCAATATCATGTTGTCCTAAATCGGCGGTATAGGTTATAACTTCATAATTTTTTTCGATAAGCCATTTGAGAATGATTGAAGTATCTAATCCACCCGAATATGCTAAAATAATTTTTTTCTTCATTATTTTATTATTAAGTTGTTGAAAAATATTTTATAAACTATACTATAGTTAAATGGTATTTACCATAAAATCAACAACTTTTTCTGTTATTTATGAAATTAGAACAAATTATTGAAGAATTAATTCAAAAACAAAAGATTTATACACAGCAAGAACTTGTGGAAATATTGACTGAAAAAGGTCGCACAGTAACTCAATCTAATATTTCTAGAATTTTAATAAAAATAAAAGCAAACAAAGCTGTTGATAAACAAGGTAAAATTTATTATGTACTACCTGCGAAAAATGTAACAATAGATAAATGGGTTAAAAATTTAATCAATTCCATAGAATATAACGAGGTAAGTGTTTTAATAAAAACTCATCCTGGTTATGCAACTGGAATTGCTCAAATTATAGATGAACAAAATTTATCTAGTATTTTAGGAAGTGTCGCTGGTGATGATGCTATTGCAATATATCCTAAAACTACAAAAAAAGTTAAACAGGTTAGTAAAGAGTTGAAAGAATTGTTATTGGTTTAAAATTCTTATTGAATTAATCTCCTTTAGAATTTTTATCAATATTATAAAAAAATTCTAAAAGTTAATTAATTAATTTTTTATTTTGTTTTAAATCTAAATAATTATCTGAAGTAACTACTTTTTTCCCTGTTTGTTTCTCAATTTCTTTTCGTGTATTGCCAGCAATTTTTCCCGCAACTTTTGTATCATTTTTTAATTTATTTGCACCATGAGACTCCTTATCTTGATGTAACTTAGTTGATGTCGCTTCTCCTAACATAGTCAAAATTAATTCTAAATCTGACATATGATCCCTTAGATTTTCTTTTTTAAGATTCTTAACTTTTTTATGTTGTTTTTGAGTGAGATCAAAAGTTTCTTTTCCCAAAACAGCAGTTAAAACAGAGTAGTCTTTTCTATCGGCCCCTCTTTCCTTCCATTCATCAGTTAAAGTGTTACGAACAGCAATACTACGTTCTCTCAAAGCAATCCAGTCCTTAGGGTAACCTTTCTTTTCGTATATAAAATGCATTCTTTTCATAGCAAGCTCAGGATTTTCAACCTCCTCAAGTCTCTCGTACCCAACTCTTGCCAACCATTGTTTTAAAGGTTCTACTTTTGGACTTGGTATTGATTGAATTATACGTAACAAAGTTTGAACCTTGGTAGTATCAGTGTTATAAGCTTTTCCATCTGAAGATAATAATTTCAGTTGTACGATTTTTTCGTACAACTGAACAAAGCCCTCTTCTTCCTTTAGTTTTCTTTTTAAATCTGACCAATAACGACGAGGATTCTCACTATTTGTTAAAATTTCTATAATATCTACAATAGAAAAATGCCAAACACCTTTATATTCTTGACGACGAACTTTTTTATTTTCAAATTGAACTATTAAAGGATTATTTATCATGCTATTTTTCCTAAAAATTTTTAATTTAACTTTAATATAAAGTAAAATAATTCTTTTGCAAATAAAAAATATTGTGATAAATTTAAAAAGGAATATTAAGTTTAAAAAAATTAAAGATGACAAAAATGAAAAAAATATACTTCTCCACCGGCAATCCCTTTAAACTAAAAAATGCTAAAAAACATTTAGGTGACATTTTTGATGTTCATGGAATTGATTTACATACACCAGAACCACAAAGTTTAGATCAAAAATATGTAGCTGAGTATAAATTGAGAGAAGCTTTTGAAAAATTAAATTCCCCAGTTTTTGTAGAAGATTTAGGCTTATACATAAACAAATTCAATCAATTCCCAGGTGTTATAACAGCTTATGTTTTAAAGGGAATTGGTTTAGATGGTATCAAAAAATTAATAAATGAAAATGAGCCTGCTTTCTATCAAACAACTGTAGCTTATAAAGATGAGAATCTTGAAATTTTTGTTACAACAAAAATGGAAGGACATCTAACAATTGCGAACATGTCTAAAAATTTTCATATCATGTCTCCTTTCAAAAGCATGTTTGTTCCAAATGGACATGAAGTTCCTATAGCTGATTTATCTCAAAAAGAACAGGAATTATTAGATTATAATAAAAAGGCTTATTGTAATTTTAAGAAAGAGCTTTTGAAAAATAAGATTATATAAAATGTCTGAACAAGAAAAACAAAAGCTAATAAAAGATATAGAAAATTATATTCCATCTACAGAAACAGAAAATCATCATAAGATACAAACATTAAAATTCTTAAATGAAAGTAACAATAATTTTTGCCGCAGCAATTTAAAAGGTCACATTACTAGTAGTGCTTGGTTAATCGATAAAGATAAAACCAAAGCTTTGTTAACTCACCATCGAAAGCTAAATAAATGGTTTCAACCAGGAGGACATGCAGATGGAAACCCTGATATCCTGCAGGCTGCGATTAAAGAGGCTAAAGAAGAAAGTGGTTTTAAAAATGTTTTTCCTGTTATAAATTCTATTTTTGATATTGATGTACATATAATTCCAGAAACAACAACAAAAGGTGAACCTGCACATTTTCATTATGATATTAGATATTTACTTTGGACTTCAGAAGATAAATTTACAGTAAGCAAAGAATCTATAAATTTAAAATGGATAGATATTGACGAAATAGAAAATTTCGTTAAATTTGAAGCTATTCATAGAATGATTATAAAATGGAAAAAATGGATCTAAAAAAAATAATACAAAATTATACACCATTTAACGAACAAGAAGAAAAGGATAAAGAATCTTTTCTTCAATTTCTCAACAATTTTAATGAGGAAGATTGGAGTGTCAGGGAAAATTTAATAGGACATTTGACAGCTTCAGTTTGGTTGACCAATAAAGATCGGAGTAAAATTGTAATGGCCTATCATAAATTATATGACTGCTGGGCATGGCTTGGAGGACATGCTGATGGAGACTTAAATTTATTGAATGTTGCAATAAAAGAAGCAAAAGAAGAATCTGGTTTAAGTTCTGTGAAAGTATTAAAAAATGCGCCAATAGATTTATCTGTTATGAGTGTTTTCTCACATATAAAACACGGAAAATTTGTACCAGACCATTTGCATTTCAATGTTACATATTTACTTGAAGCAAATGAATCTGATGAACTTTTTCACAAACCTGATGAAAACTCTGCTGTTAAATGGATGACAAATAAAGAAGTTTTAGAAACTCCAGAAAAAAATACTGTAAGAGACATTTATAAGAGGATAGTTGAGAAAGTTGAAAGAAAATAAAATTATATAAAATGAATTTAAAAAATATAACACAAAATCACACACCATTTAACGAACAAGAAGAAAAAGATAATATAAAAGATTTTGCATTATATCAAAAGGCAAAAGAGTTTTCAAAAAAAGCACATGGAGATCAAAAGTATGGTGTTCATCCTTATTTCCAACACTTGCAAAATTTAAATAATTTAATAGATAAATTTTGTGATATTCTTCCAAAAGAATTTATACTGAAATTAAAAACCACTGCTTATTTGCACGATGTTATAGAAGATACAAAACATGATAGAGACTTTTTAGAAAAAGAATTTAATAAGGAAATTGCAAATATAGTTTTTGTTGTAACGAATGAAAGCAGTAAGAAAGTTCCTTATGAAAAAATTAAAAAATCAGAAATAGCAGTTTATCTGAAAATGATTGACCGCATTTCGAATATGGAACAATGTTTGTTAAATGATTCTTTTAATAGACATAAACAAAAATATATTTTGCAATATCCGGATTTTAAAAAATATTTATTTTCTTCTGATCATCCTAAGGAATTATGGAATTGTTTAGATGAGTTATATAAAAAATCTTTGGGATAGATCCTTTTCATTAATAATCTAGATACAGAACTGAGTTGCTTTTTTCGGGTTGACGCGATAGCCAATGCTATAATTGCATCGACGTTGTAAAAAGTGATAACTGATTTTAAGGAAGAGTTTTCAAAAATAAAATTCTAGACTTTGTCTTCGTTTGAATTTACAATTTTTCGCTATGACAACAAAAAAAGAAAATAATACATTCTTATTAAAATACCATCTAATCGAGATATTTAGTTCGATGTATTTTATTAACTCATTTATTATAATTATAGTAGATGAAAGTGTTCGCGATCCTTTCAAAATAAGTATCTTATTAATAATATTTTCTATAGTAAAAATTATATTTGAAATACCTAGCGGTGCTTTTGCTGATAGATTTGGAAGAAAAAACACTCTTATTTTAGCAAGTTTTTGTGGTATATCTGCACTTATATTTTTTCTCTTAAGAAGAAATTATACTGATTTTATAATATCATATTTTTTATTGGGGTTATGTCATACCTTGAGATCCGGTGCATTTGAAGCTTTTATATATGATAATATGAAAAAGCTTAATATAGAAAAAGATTATGCTAAATACGAATCAAGACAACATATTATAAGCGAGATAACTTATAGTTTATCCGCTTTATTTGCTTCTTACCTAATACTATTTGGTTATAATATTGTAATTATTGCAACGATTATTAGTTCATTTATTTTAAGTTTGTTAGTTGTTTTAAGTATAAAAGATTCTCATTGGCACGATAAAAATATTTCAAAATTACATAACGACTATTGGAAAATTTTAAAAAAGGGATTTATATATAGTTTTAAACATAAAATAATTTTAAAATTTATTATGTTTTTGGTTCTTGTGAATTCTTTTAGATATATTCTTGATAATTATTATGCACTTATTTTACTTCATATAACAAACAATTTATCAATGGTTCCTATTTTGACAGCAATAGGTTGTGGATTATCTGGTTTTTCATCGTTTATCATAACTAAGTATGTCCAAAATAAGAAAGTTACATTTATTATAGGGATTGGTATATTTAGTATATTTTTGATTTTAGTGGGACTCTCAATTTATAGTTTTCCAATTTCATATATTTTAATCATATTGTTTTGGAGTAGTTTAAATATTTTTACTATTGTTATGGGCGCTAAAAAACAAATTTTTATTCCTTCAAAAATCAGAGCAACTGTAAACTCCGTTGAAGGATTTCTATTTGGAATTATTAGTGTAGCCTACTTGTTATCATTTGGAAAAATTGTAGAAATATATTCTTATAAAACTGGGTTTATAGTATTCAGTGGAATTACTTTATTAGTAACTATTATATTCTTTTTTATATTAGGATTTGACAAGCGCTTGAGACGTAGAGAAGCAAGATTATTTTAGGGATCGAATCTATCAATCGAATTCTTGATTATGTATACCTGAAAAAACTATATCTTTTCTATTTCTATCTTTGTAACCCAACGTATTATCAATCATAAATGCCACAACTTTAACAGTCGCACAAATAGGTCTATATTCTGGTGGCATACTAGAATCTTCCATAACTTCTTTTACAATTTTTTGTCTTTTTTCATGAACACTTTCTGTTCCAAGCGAACCACTTGTTTTTTGTGTTATTTTTCCTAAAGGAAATGCTTTAAATAAACTACCGACATGACTATTGGTTTCTCTTCCAGCAACATCTGTATGAATAAAAGAATGAGTGGGAAATCTTAAGTATAAATGCATTTTAGCAAAGTTGAATAAGCATTCATTTAGTTTTAACTCAGAATCTTTTTCTCTAGCAGCACCAGCTTCAGATGTTCTTAAGCCCTCGTCTAACCCGGTTCCAACAAAAGAATCACCAAGCTTGTCTATAATCCTTCCGCTTTCTTCTAAAAGAATTTTAAATTTTTTCGCTCTTACTCTTAATTGAGACTCAGCAACAACATTTTTGCCAACTGCTTTCTTTAGAGGCAAACCTTTTAAATAACCACCTGCTCCAGTAATTTTACGCAATCGAGCGTTCCTAGATGCTCTTGCTAAAACAAGAGTCCTTCTGTATTTTTCCTGTCTTTCTTCATCAGAAAATCTTCTAGAAATTGGTAATGGCGGTAATTTTAAAACTTTTTTTCTTGGCATAATATAAATTCTATATTTGATAACTTATTATCATTTTATCATATTCTGAACAAACAGGCAATTTTATTATTATGCCTAATTTAATAAAAATGTTTTAGTAAAATTGCAATCTATACAGAAAGAGATTTGTAACTCTTTATAATATTAAAATTATGTTTTTGAGCCTAGGGAAGATGAGATAGCTTTTTTGGAATTGTATTTTTATTTATTAATGTTGTTTTGAAACGTTAAGGAAAGAGTTACAAACTCCTTCCTGCAGAAGGCCTTAATAAATCTTTTGTTTTAATTACACTTTTCTTTTTTAAGCATTGCTTCTAACTCTTTAATATCGTATTCGACTTCTTTTATAGATTCTGATTTTTCTTGTAATTTTTCTATTTCTCTAAATTTGTTATATTCTTGTAAAGCTTTTTGTATAGCTTCTTTTTGAGAAATATTGCCTTTACCTTTTAAAATTTCTAATTTATGAAATTCTAAAAATCTATTTAATTCAGTATCCCAATCTTTTATGTATAAAACTTGTTGTTTTCTAGCTTGTCTTTCTGCAAAATCCAAAAACATATTTATAATTTCTTTTAATTCCTCTAATTCATCTTTTTGTAAGTAATTTTTTGCTATTACAACATCTGTTTTTCTAATCTTTTCATTTTTCCAAGAAGTTAAACCCACATTTGATTTTTTAGAATCAACTCTATCATACACAATTTTGGCTGCCCTATTTCCCGTAATCGCATACAAAACTTTATTTTGAACATTAGCATAAAAGAATATGGATTTCCTACTGCTTTTGTCATAATCAACTGATAAAGAATATATATCTTTTAATTGCTGATAAAGAAGACGCTCTGATGTTCGAATATCTTTAATTTTGGCAAGTAATTCTTTGAAATAACTTTTTCCAAAATACGTACCATTTTTTAATCTTTCTTCATCTAAAACAAAACCCTTTATAATAAATTCCTTTAAAACACCTGTAGCCCAAATACGAAATTGAGTTGCTTGCTTTGAATTAACACGATATCCAACAGCAATAATTGCGTCAAGATTGTAAAAAAGAGGCTCTCTTTCAACACTCCTATTTCCTTCATTCTGAACTATTCGAATTTTTCGAACAGTTGAATCTTCGATCAATTCATTATTTTTAAAAATTTCTTTTAAGTGGTAATTAATCGTGTTTGTTTCCACTTGAAACAACTCTCCCATCTTTTTTTGGGTCAACCATATTGTTTCGTCCTGTAACAGCACATTAAGTTTTACATCTCCTTGATTGTCTTTATACAGTAGAAATTGATTTTGCATTAAATCGTTATTTGTCATATATGTTTTTTTGAAAATTTTAAAATAATAATTATATTTATTTCTAATCTAGTTGAAAATAATTCTTTTGTAAATAGAAAATTAAAATAATCATTGTCTATCTATTTTAAGCAATTGTTGCAAAGAGTTTTTAGAGATTTAGAAAATGTTATTATTTGGAATTTACATTTTCTTAATCAGTCATCCTCGTGGCAAAAAATTACTTTGTGATTTTTTGATCACGGGGACCTAAAAATTTTTAAGCGAGCTTATTTTTACTAAGTGAGTCTTAAAAAATTTTCCAAAGCGACAAGAAAACTCAAAGCAAAAATTAGTTTAAAATGAATTTCCAACCTTACGTGCACGTTTAGGTTTATCGAGATTTATGTTTAACTTCAAACCAACCTCAACCAAAACATTCCAACCCGCAGCTAATTGAATATAGGAATTAAAGTTTTCTAATTCTGGGATTTGGATTGTTGGGAAAATTGTGTCTTTTGAATTTATAGCGATTACATTTAAACCAACTCCGTCTTGTAAACGTTTTTTGTAAGTTTCCATTTCTTCTTCAAATGGCTCAATAATAATCACAATATCTTTTTCTGTCATGATTTCTTCAATTCCATGCAATACAAAAGTACCATCTAAATAAACAGATTTTTTTCTAACAATCTCATTTGTTTTTAAAGCAAGCTCTTCTGTAACTCCGTTATTTCTACCTGCGAAATAAATAGTTTCTGCGTTTGCGATTGTGTCTATAATTTGCGGATCAATATTTTGTGTCAAAGTTTGTTCAACTAAATCAGCACATTTATTTTTGTTTTGCCATTCTGTTCCTTGAAGAATTGACTGATAAAAAAGCCCCTGCTCTACTACACTTTTAGTAGCTGCAACCGCGTTTTCTTTTCCACAATTTAAAACATAAGTCTCATTACAGTAATTTTCTAAAGGACTGTTTGGAGTTGCTGTTAAGCCTAATAAATTTTTATGACCTTTGTTTTTTAATTTATCAAAAGCTGAAATTATTTCTTTTGTTTTTCCGCTATTGCTTGCACCAAAAACTATGAAATCTAATAAATCATATTCTGATGCTTGTCTTGAGCCTTGAGTATAAACAACTAAATCTTTGTTTTGTTTTAGTTTTTGATCTATGAAATTTTTAGCTGGAAAGAGTCTGCTTGAACCTTCTCCTGTTAAAAACAAATTTTTGTGTTTAAAGATTAAGTCTGAAAGTTTTTGTGTTTTTGCTGCATCAAAATTTCTAATTAATTCTGGAACTTCGAGCATTTCTTTTATTAAATAAAACTCTGTGTTATTTGACTGCATTTCTTTTTTTAAATTGTTAATAATGGATCCTGAACCAAGTTCAGGATGACATACGGTGTGATTCATATCCTAGATCCCCGAACAAGTTCAAGGATGATATTCCTCATTTTACAAAAATAATTCTTGCAAAGAATTTTTAGGCGACTTGAGTATTTTCAAAGTTTAGCGTATTCTTCTACGCGGCTTTGATAAATACGAGAAAGCAACGACAAAATTCAACGCAAGAATTATTTTTTCCCTGCCCAGTTACCTTTGGGATCATAATTCTTCGACCCAGGTTCTCCGCAAGAATTCCAAATAATATCAAAAACAGATTTAACTGTTTTCTTAAAATCTGTATCTAAATCTTTAATTTCTATTTCTGGTAAAACTAATAAATTCCGATCTATAATTCCAGTTAATTTTGGATTTTCTGCATTACTGCTGTATAAGATTTTATAACCCTTAGTATCTGTTAAAGTTAGAAATAAATAAACTGGAGTTTTGATATTTAAGGTTTTTAAAAGTTTTAGGAAATATCTAGATTTTCGAATTAAGTAATATTCATAACCACCTTTTCCACCCCAAATAACTTTGGTTTTGTTTTTATGTTTTGGAAGCTGGATATCACCGAAGATATGATTTGATGCTGTTGCAAATTCAATAATTCCGTTTCTATAAAGTTGACAATAAGAAGTGATTCCTTTTTCACCACTTGTGTATCCGAGCACTCCGTCAAAATTAATTCTTTGTTCATTCATTCTAAGTTTTACATCTTGTTTACTTAGATCTATTTTAGCTTCTTTATTACTAAGCGCGTCATAAGGAATAAAATTTAAAACAATATTTCCACCTTGTATTAATGGCGCAATTCCTCGATCAGCATAAATTGCCGCAACTCTTTGTTCATTATATTTTCTAATATCGTCAATTATGGTTTCTGATTTTATAAAAATATTTCTGAGTTCGTAAGCATCTAATAATAAATTTCTATCTGATCTGCGAATGTAAAATTTGTTTGCCCTTTGAAATGAAATCATGTGTGGATAAAAAGGACTGCGTTCAACTCTAATTATTATTACATATTTATTTTTTGCGAGCTCGAGGTATCTTGTTTGAAATGTGCTTAATTTAGGCTCAAGACCACTGTGAATAATTTGTTCAAGACGAGTAATATCATCTGCTATGTTTTCTGATTTAATGCCGCATAGAATACCAGCTTGGTTATATTTGTCTTCTTGAATTCCAATAATCAATTCACCACCATTTGCATTTGCAAAAGCTGAAACATCTTTTAAAAGTTCTTTTTTATCAGTATTACTTTTTCCATAGTTTTCTTTTTTATAATCTAGAAATGAACTTTCAGGAATTCTATTTTTTACAAGCTTTTCAAGGTCTTGTTTGGTGATGTCTTTTAATGATTTGTCTATTGCGTATTTCATAGATTTTTGTAGTATTGACTCTATGTATAAGCTTAAATTTCAGAATATAAATTACAACACTTATGACCAAGAATAAAATCATTATAATCTCAGGGCCAACAGCAAGTGGGAAATCTGGTTTAGGTTTGGAATTGGCCAAAAAGATAAATGGTGTGATTATAAATGCTGATTCAATGCAAGTTTACAAAGGTTTGCCTATTTTGTCTGCACAGCCAAACTTAGAAGAACAAAAACAAATTCCACATTTTTTGTATTCAGTACTAGAACCAACGCAAAATTGTTCTGTGGGAATTTGGTTAGATTTAGTAAAGAATGAAATTGAAAAGGCACTTGCTCAAAATCAAGTTCCAATAATTGTTGGTGGAACTGGAATGTATATTTCAAAATTAATAGATGGTATATCTCTTATTCCTGAAGTTTCTGAAAAAGTTCGAAAAGAAACTAGCGATTTATATGAAAAAATTGGTTATGAAGAGTTTTATAAACTTGCTAAAAATATAGATGAAATTGCCGTTGGTAATTTAAACAAAAATGATAAACAAAGATTAACTCGTGTTTATGAAGTTTTTCAAGAAACAAATTCAAAGTTAAGTGATTTACAAAAATTAGAAAATCAAAAACTTTACGAAGCAGAGCAATTCTTTCATATTAATATAAATCCAAAATCTCGAGAGCAATTGTATGATAATTGTAATAAACGTTTCATACAAATGTTGGAAAACAGCGCTATTGAAGAAGTGGAAAGTTTTATGCAAAAATATCCTGAAGTTGTTAATAAAACACTTGGATTAGAAGAGTTAATTTTGTTGATTCAAAACAAAATTTCAAAACAAGAAGCTATAAAAACCGCAACACAAAAAACTCGTAATTATGCTAAAAGACAATTAACTTGGTTTCGTAATCAATTTGATAAAAAGAATTTGGAGATTGGAGAGGTTGTTAATAAAGATAATATTACGAGAGTTTTAGAACTAATTAAAAAATAGATTGCCGCGTCCGGCTTCGCCTCCTCGCAATGACACAACGTGGGATTGCTTCGCTTCGCTCGCAATGACAATATTGCCGCATCGCACTTCATACTCCTTGCGATGACACAACGTGGGATTATTTCGATTCGCTCGCAATGATAATATTTCCGCATCGCACTTCGTACTCCTCGCAATGACCATACTGTACTTAATTTGATAAAAAGAATTTGAATTAATTACGACAAAATTCTACAAATAGCTTCATATTTAGAGCTATAGCTATTCTGTGTAATAAGTCTAAAGAAGGAGTTCTTGTGTTTTTAACGCTTTCTAATCTTGCTAGCACTGACTGAGTAGTTCCTATTTTTTCAGCTAATTCTTTTTGTGTTATACCGACCTCCTTTCTGGCAGAAGAAATTTCGTCTGCTATTAAATTTAAGAACAATTCTTTTTCATAAAGAATTTTAAATTCTTCATCTTTTAATTCTTCTTTTAAAATATCATCTAAAGAAGAACCTAGATGTTTATTTTTTTTTATATTTTTCATTAAGATATCCTTTTTATTAATTAAAACATTTTATTCATTCAACACTTCGTACATTCTTTTAAAAGCAATTTTTAATTCTTTTTGTGGTGCTTTTTGTGATTCTTTTTTATATACATGTAGTAGAATCATTAAATCCCGATCTAACATAAAATAAAACAATCTATAACCACCTTCTGAAATTTTTATTTTTATTTCCCATAATTTACCTTTAATTTGTCTAAAATTAGCATAGGTAGAATTAACACCGTATAATTCTACTTTCTTTAAACAACCTAAAACTTTAGCTCTTACTTTTTTATCTAAACTTTGTATAAACTTTCTTACAGGGTCTTTATCACTAGAAGTTTTATATGTAATTATTTTCATTTTTGTTATTCTTATAATATAGCCTTTTGGCTATGTTGTCAATTAAAATTATAGGGTTATATTAAACTTTTAATTATAATAATACAATTATTTTTAGTATATTTACAATCAATTTGATAAAAAGTATTTGGAGATTGGAAAGGTTGTTGGGAGGGAGAATGTTGAGAGCGTTTTGGAATTAATTATGAATAGATTGCTGCCTTCGCGGGAATGACAATTGTGAGGATCTAGCGCTTCGACAACACTTCAACCAACTCAGCAACCGACTTGCTCCAACATTCCAGCAACTCGTTTAATAAAACAAGTTTGAATTTGTTCCAATTGAAGTAAAGATTGAACATCCACCCATTCGTTTTTTGTGTGTGGACCACCACCAGTTCCTTGATGAATAATAATTACAGAATTTTGTTTCGCAAAATACCTACTACCACTACTACCGCTTGAATTATTGTAAAGAGTTTTTGATTTTGTGATTTCTTCTATACAGTCTGAATATGTTTGTAAAAATTTATTATTTTGATCCATATAAATACATTCACTTTGAACTGTTATTTCATATTTTACACCTTTTGTAATTGAAGTATCTAAAAGTTTTGTAAAAATTGGATCAACCATATCTTCAGTTAAACGAAAATCTAAAATTGCTTCTGAATTTTCTGCAACTTTATTTATAGCTGTTCCACCCTTGATTGTTGCTACATGCATTGATGATGACCAGGAATCTGCTGGACGCATCATTTGTGAATAGTAAGGAAAATATTTTCTTAAATGATGTATAGTTTGAAAAATTTGTTCATTTGCATCTAAACCTAACCATGGCCTAGAACCATGAGCTTCTTCACCTGTTGAAATTAATTTAACTATTCTTATTGCTTTATTCTTTTCAATCATAGTTTTGATATCTTTACCACCATCTGGATCTAAAACTATTTTTGCTTTTAATCCTATTTTTTCTATCCAATGTTTAGTGCCATTAATTCCACCAGTTTCTTCATCACCTACAATTAATATTCCACACTTAATTTTAATATTTTCATTTACAATATTTTCTAAAACTTTCATTGTAACAGCAACAAAAGATTTCATATCTATTGCTCCTCTTCCATAAAGTTTTCCTTCTTCTATTCTGGGTTCAAACATTGATGACTCTGCCGGAATTACATCTACATGACTAAGAATTAAAACATCTAAATCTAATGTGTCTTTGTTGGAAATTAACATAGAATGTATTCCATTAGAATCTACTTCTTTAACAAAAACATTTTGATTTTTGAAATAACGATGACAATAATTTAAACAATTTTTAATTTCAGTATTATTTCCAGTATAACTTTGGAATCGAATTAAATCTGATGTGAGTTGAACTAATTTTTCCATATATCCCCTTTATAGCTTGTGAATATACCTTAATTAGAACCCAAAGCTAAATAAGAGTAAAGTAAAACCGGAATAGTATTGAGGATTAAGGAGTTTATGTTTGAGATTGGGACAGAATTACAAAAGAGGCAAAATGCCTCTTTTATTTTTTAATCAATGATTATCGCTTCAATTTAATAAATACAATTTGTTATTTTGTAACTTATACTATCTTTTATTAAAATATAATGAATTTTTATCTACCTCTAACCAAACTCTATCACCTATTTCTGCAGAACCACTTACAAATATTATTCCCTCTTTGTGTTTATATTCTACGGTTTGTATTCCACCCATTATACCTAATTCAGAATATCTAAATGGATAAAACATTTTGAAATGTTCAATATCTGTTTTAAATCTTTCTGGAAAAATATTATTTACCTTTAGTAATTGCGGAATTTCTTTATTTGCAGAACCACAAGCAGGATCTTTGTATAACGGCCCAGGCAAACCATCTGAAAATACCGTTGTTTCATAATCATATCCTTGTTTGTTAGATGGAGCAACTACCATAATACCCCTGTAATTTGATTTAAATTCTCTAACTTTTTTAACACCTTTTTCAAATAAATTTACATTTCTAACATCATCTGCATTAGCACAAACAAAAATATAGTCATTTAATTTTGTTTCATAAACACTGCCTGGTATTATACTTTTAAAATGTTTATAAAATAATTGAGACACTGGATGATTATCTGAAATATTCCAAATTTTTACATCATCAAACTCTATTGTAAAAATTTTACCGTCAGTTCTTATTCCCAATATTGGAAATTGTCTATTTTCTTCGAAGTTTTGGTCTAAATGAAAAATAAGTTTGCAACTTTTTGTAATATTATATTTATCAACAACGGCTTTTGCTGCAGCCATACTACCATGTCCACAAACATTTACTGGCATACCATTACAAAATCTATACTTGATATTAAATTCACACTCTTTGTTTTCTATTGGTTCAATAAAACATATAATTGGTAATTTCATCATTTCATCATTTAAAAGAATCTTTGATTCTTTAGAAATAATTTGCTTGTCTTTTTCCACGGGATCTCCAAAAACAATTAATGCTGGATTTCCATGAGCTTTGTCTTTTCCTTCTGAAGAAGTGAAAGCATAAACATAACTGGCTTCGTATTTTTTATTCATTTTATTTTCTCTTTTTTTTAAATTAATTAATATTATCTAGAACGTCTTGCTGAGATAGCTTCAGCAGTATCCATTGCTAAAATTGCTTGAACTTCACAATCTTTAAAACCAATACTATCTTCAATAAGCGGTCTCATTCTTCCGTTTCTAGCTCTTAAACTGCTATCGTAAATTTCAAGAAGTCTTTGTGGCAATCTTTCTTTATTAACCATGCGAAAATGTAAATCACATAAACCATGACCTTCTGATCTACTTAAACGAAATACGTCTTTTTCTAGATCTACGACCGGTCTACTAGGACATCTTTCATAACCCATTATTGAAGACATCCAATTAGCTAGTTCCTCTCTGACTTCTGGAATTTTTACTAATTTCTCTGAATTTTCTAGAACAAAAGTAATCTTTTGCAATCCTCTAACATCAGTTCTTCCAGAGCCTGTTGTTGCTTCAACTTGATCTGCAGAAATTCCTTGCTCTTCTAAAGCTGTTTGTAATTTACCCTCCATTTCACTAGGGGTCATTATTCCTAATCTTTTACATCTATTGCCTAGACCAACAACATCTTTTGCTAACATATTAACAACACTAGCTTCACCTGGTGCCCAATATACTTCTGTAGCCTTACCTTCGCGAACCATTTTACATCCTAGTGCTTGATATCCCATTTTAATTGTTTCTGGAGATATCATATTTTTCGCATCTTTTGATTTATCTAAATGCCAAAAACCAATCTTTCCGTCTTCTTCATGTGAACTGACTAAAGCTGTTGTTAAAACATGGCCTTTGCTATCTCTAATAACAGCCATACTAATATCTGGATCAAACATAATACCATATAAATATTTACTGCCAGATGCTGGAACCTTTAAACAACACGGAGTAGTAAGACCAAAAGCCATGGATTCTAAAACCTTTGGACCCGAAAGAACTTCAACTGAAAAATCTCTGCCTTCTGATTGGAATTCTAATTCTTGATCTTGCAATGCTAGATTTTTATGACCAACTTCTAACTCACCTTCACAACGTGTAAGATAGAAATGCATTCTGTCCATTACTCCTTGGTCTGATTTTAAACCTTTCCATCTTTTTCTTGCTTCTCTAGGTTTAGGAGCAACTTTAGTTAATAATTCTTCTATACCAGATCTTTGTCCGGATTCTTTAGGTGTACCTTTTTTGGTTTCTTGTTCTAAAGCTTTTATCTTAGACCTAGTAGCGTCAATTCTTGGACATTCTAATGGAGAATGTTCACTCTCATACATAATCTTTACTTCAGATTCTAAATAATTAGCTTTATTGCTTTTTTCAACCCCACCCCACTCTTCACTTTTTTTTATTACATTAATATATCCTTCGAATTCTTTACTTAATTGTTCTAATCCTTTTAATTCTTCTAAATCTGTAGCTAATCTTTCTCCCGCTGCGGCATGTTCCCTTTGTGGTTGAGTTCTAAATGCTTGATATTCTTCTTCTAATTGTTGAGTTCCTGAAGGAGCTGCTGCAGCTGCGGATACTAGTGGCGCTTCTGCTGCTGTGACTTCTCTTGCCGCAGAACTATCACTAAATATAAAAGATATTACTTTTTGTCTTTTATTTTCTTCCATAGCAGTTTGTTTCAATTGTTCAAAAAACAAATCTATTGCTACTTGCCTAAAATCATATCCATTTCGTCCGACTACAACACCACTTTCTGCTTTTGTAACTTTTAAAACTGGACTAGGTAGCTGCTCTTTATCTTCACTTGGTAATTCAACTTCTGTTGCTATTGGTGTCATACATTGCGAATATGGGCTAAATCTTGTTACTCCCGCAGCAGCTAATTCGTCCTCTCTTCTCGACAAACCTTCTTCACCCACAACATCAGATTGACCTTCTGCTACTGATATTTCTACTCCTCCTTTATCTGATTCTTTATCTTCGTAAGCCATCACATACTCCTATTAATTTTTTTAATATATTTATACATATGAAAATATTCTTATATCCAGATACATCATAATCTGGAATCATAAAATTTTGAAAAATCTTTAAATTTTAAATTCGACTAAGTCGAAAAATTTAAAGAGTAATAATAATACTCATAAAGAAAATAAATAGAATAGACATGCTAAATAGAATAGCTGAAGTGGAAGAGTTGAATTGTGATAATTTAGAATAAACATTTGCCGCTATCTGCTGTGATTGCTGGCAATCTCGAGTCATTACTGACATTGCAACCTCCGTAGATTATTTTAATAATATTAAATATGGATCCTGAACTAAATTCAGAATGACATAAGTAAAAAATTTAATACTTAAAAATAAGTATTAAGTGATTAATGTAGCAATTTTGGATTTATTGTCAATAAAAAATTAAAAAAAAATTTTATGTGTGTTTTTTTGGGACTGTTTGGTTATTGAAAATTAATAATATGTTGGAAAAAATATAAATAACAGATCCGTCAGAGACGAAGGTTCTCCAGCAGAATTTTCTAAGAACGCTATTTTAGTAGTTCTAAGAAATTCTAGCTAAAAATGACTAACAATAACTGTGAGGTATGTTGTGTTGTGTGGGATTGCCACGGATTTTGAAAAATCCTCGCAATGACAATTCATAATGACTTCAAAGTAAGTTATGTTGTAAAATCTTAATAACTTATCTTATGTAAATAAAATTAATTTTATTCTAGTAAATCATCAACTGTGACATTGAGTATTTGCGCAAGGCCTTTTAAGATTTTAAGAGATGGTTTAGTTTTATTATTTTCTATTTGTGAAATGTATTGTTTACTAACGCTAAGTGTTTTTGCTAAACTTTCTTGAGTAATATTTCTATATTCTCTATAAACTTTTATTGGATTTTCTCCTTTAATAATCCTTGAAGGAATTTCTTCTGGAAAAAAACTATGTTTTTCTTTTTTAAATTTACTAACTCTTTTTAAATCTTGAAACCCCTCGTAAGCTTCAAGCATTGCTTTGTATTCATTGTATGGAACAATAGCAAAAGCTGGTTGATTATTATGTTTTAATATATTTATTGTCATTGTTTGCTGCCTCTATAATCAAAATTGTTTCAATCAATAAAACATTTTTTCTTAACTCATAAATAATTTTATATCCATTTATTTCTATTTTGTAAACACTTCTATAACCTTTTATTTTTTTTCTTCTTTTGATATCTGACCCAAAAGACAGGTTTCTAATTTCATCCATTATTTTTATTGCTATTTCCTTATCTGTTCTTTTCAGATCTAGTATCGCTTTATCAGAGTAAATTATTTCGTACATAGTAAAAGGTATCATTTGTTTTAAAATAAGTCAATTGTTTACTTGACTTTGTGTAAAGCTATCGCATGACTAATAAACTATATTATTCTTCCTATACTAAATTTCAATAAAAAATAAATGATTTTAATTAATAGAGAAATTAGTAGTGATATTACGCTTTTTCTTTTTCTTCTATAATTTAATCTAAGAATTTTTATAAATAATGAATAGATCCCCGTCTTTGCGGGGATGACAAAGGAGAGTTAGGATAAAAAGGAGAGCAGAAAAATAAAAATAAATGATTTTAATTAAATGGTAAATTATTAATTTGATGTTAGGGATTTTGTATTGAAAGTTCACAGCGTATTGCGGGATGCTTCGACAAGCTCAGCAACCGGTCGACATACTAGAGATATAGTGTGTCGTGAGAAGTTACTTCGTTACTTCCGCCTTCGCTAAAACTATGGCTCGATAATACATTTTAAAAAATTAGAAATTTTATAATTTGATAAAATCACCCTACACATAAAACTTTGAGTGATAAAAAACTCTAAAATTTGTTTTGCAAATTAAAAGTTTTTAAAAACTACCTCTAAAGCCTAGATTGAAGTTTTGTGGAACATCGTATTCTTCTCTTTCAAGGATTTTTGCGAAATCAAGAACAATAGGACCTATTGGAGATGACCAAGAAACACTGAATCCACATGCAGCACGTAAAGATTTATCATCAATTATTCTTGTTTTGTCTACAGAATTTCCATCATCAACTCCAGTTAAAGTTCCTGAATTTGCGAAAAAACTTCCAAAAATCCTATATTCTCTTGGGAGACCTAAAGGAAATCTAATTTCAGCTTCACCAATATAATATTCTTTACCACCAATTGCACTTCCACCTTTTGCACTATTGGTTGTACTATTAACTGTTCTTGGTCCAATTCCAGCTGGTTTAAATCCTCTAAAACTATAACCACCTAAATAAAATGCATCTTCCATTGCAATTGGTTCTCCTGTGCCGTCAATATAACCTCCTCTTAATTCTGTTTTAAATACTAACTCATCAAAAATTACTGGAATATAACCGGTTGCTGTACCTGTATTACTTAGATAATGTTTATCTCCACCCAAGCCAGCTCTTGAAGTATTCCAATTTAAATAGATACCTTTATGTGGTTCGAATTTACTATCTCTTCTATCATAGTAAAAACTTTCTCCTATTAATGAGGTTGTTTTTTTAGTGTCATCTAAACTTCCAGAATATAACGGGCTTATGTTATAAATCTCTTCTTTAAAATTACTATAGAAAACTTTGTGTGTTAAGTACTCTGTGATTTCATATGAAAAATCAACACTACCACCATAACTTTTTTTATCGTAATCTATACTGTCTTTATCATCTACTTTTTTATAAAAAACATCAAAACCAGCGAATACTTCTCTGTTTAGAAAATATGGTTTACCGTAACCTAAAGTTGTTTTGGTCACGCTTTCTGATCTCATCCAATCTAATGATAATTTTCTACCTGTTCCTAAAACATTTTTTTCTCTAATACCTAGATTTACATTTGCTCCTTCTACTGTTGAATATCCAACACCCATATTTAATTCACCAGTTTTTTGCTCTTTGACTTCTATTGTTAAATCTACTTTATTTAATTGATCGCCAGTTGTTTTGTTAATTTCAACACGTTTGAAGTAACCTAAATTTTGTAACCTTTGTTTTGAACGAAGAATTTTGGTTGAATTGTATGGATCACCCTCTTGAATTCTTAACTCTCTTCTTATTACTTCATCCAGAGTGCGAGTGTTTCCTATAATATTAATTCTTCCTATATAAACTTTACGAGTTGGATGAATTATAAAATTTATATCTATAATTCTGTTTTCTCTATTTTTTGTGGTTTTTGGTTCGACATCAACAAACGCATATCCATGCTTGCCCATTTCTTCAATCATTTTATCAATTGTTTTATTCATCCGATCAGCATTAAAAACCTGTCCTTCTTTTATTTTTATTTTTTTCTCAACAAGAGTTTTATCAAATTTTTTAATATGATTAGTAACTGAAATCTTTCCAAAATTATATTTTACTCCTTCTTTGATTAAAATCGTAATATAGAAACCGTCTTTCTTAGGAGTGATTTCACCAATTAAAGAAATGATCTCAAAATCTGCATAACCTTTTGAGAAGTAAAATCTACGTAACAATTCTTTATCGTACTCTAATCTTTCTGGATCGTAGAGTTCACCTGCACTAAAACCAAGAAATTTTGCTTCTTTAGTAAATATTATATCTTTTAATTTGTCGTCATTAAATTTTTCATTTCCTATTATAAAAATCTTTTTTACTTTAGCTTTTTTACCTTCATGAATTTCAAATATTAATGTAACTCTGTTGTCTTTCTTTTTGATTATTTTAGGTTCTACTGTTGCTAAAAAACGACCACTTTTTTCATATAAAGAAATAATTTTCTGAACATCTTTTTTTAATTTAGTTTTACTAAAAATTGCACGACGATATAAAGAAATTTCTCCCATTAAAATATCATCGTTTACACTTTTGTTTCCCTCAAAAACTATGTCACTTATAATTGGATTTTCTTTAACTTTAACTATAAGAGTATTCCATTTAAAAGTTATTTGAACATCTTCAAATAATTCTGTTTGATAGAGATTTTTAAGTGATTGATTCACTTTTTTCTTATTATAATATCCATATTTTTTAACTTCCAAATAGCTTTTAACAATTTCCGGACCAATTCTTTCAGTTCCCTGAATTTTAATTTTTGTGATTTTATTTATGTTAACAGCATGTGATGGATTTGATATTGTAGCAAAAAAAAGAAACAATAGTGTTGCGGTTATAATTTTTTTTATCTTCATCTATTTTATAAACACCTGTATAAAATCATTAACAACAGCAAATGCCATTAGTGCGATTAAAATTCCAAAACCTATTTTGAATAGCTTGTCTTGAGTTTTTTCAGATAAAGGTTTTTTCCGAATCGCTTCAATTATAAAAAATAATATAGCACCACCATCAAGAATTGGTATTGGTAATAAATTAACTAAACCTAGATTTGCTGATATCATTGCTATAAACCACATTACCATTGCAAACCCACCCTCAAATGATTGTCCTGAATATTTTGCTATTTTAAGTGGTCCACCCAATTCTTTAGCACTTCTTTTTCCAGTTATCATTTGACCCAAAGCTTTCAAAGTATTTTTGCATAAATCATAAGTAGTCGTATTTGCCTTAACAAATGCTGTAAATAAATTGGCTTTTTTATAAACCATATCAGAAGCTCCTATTCCAGCAACATTTGCTGTAATTTCATTACCAAAAATATCTTTAGTTTTTTGTAATTTTGGAGTCATTTTGATATCGTAAAGAATATAATTTCTTATTATTCCAAATTCTAATTCTTGATCTGTATTTAAAGCAATTGCTTTTTGAACTTCTTCAAAAGTATCAATGAATTCATCGTTTATACTAATAATCAAATCACCTTCTTTTATACCAGCCTCGTGAGCTGCACTATATTCTATTACCTTACTAATAATTGGTTTAAAATATGTAATACCATTAATTCTGTACGAAGCAGTTAATATAAGAATCGCCAGCAAAAAATTAAATAATGGACCCGCAAAAACAATAGCCATTCTTTTATAAACACTTTGATAATAGAAGGTTTGTTTTTTTTCTTTTTCTGTTAGTTTTTTGAGCTTCTTAATATCTACCTTAGAAGAAGAAGGATCTTCATCACCAAAATTTTTAACATACCCACCAACTGGAAATAAACAAAATTTCCACCTTGTTCCCGATTTGTCATTCCAACCAAATAATTCTTTTCCAAAGCCAATTGCAAATTCTTCAATTTTTACTCCAAATAATTTTGCAACAATATAGTGTCCAAATTCATGAATAAACACAATAATTGTTAAAATAACGATAAATGCAAAGAAGTGGTGAAGACCGGTAAATAAAAAATCCATATTGATATACTTTGTTGTGGTTGTTAAAAACTAAATTTTAACATTCCAATTTTTTAAGCTCTTGTTGTAAGAGTTTATAATGTGGGATTATAGTTGCAACTTTTAACCAAAAATTCTTTGAATGGTTTCTATAAACAGTGTGACAAAGTTCATGAATAACCAAATAATTAACAACAGATTCTGACGCCAAAATAGCTTTGTAATTAAAATTTAAATTATTATGAGAGCTACAACTGCCCCAAACTGTTTTTTGTTTTTTGATTGTAATTCGATTGTATTTAAAGTTATATTTCTCAGCAAAATATTGAGTTTTTTCTTTAAATATTTCTTTAGCTTGTTCGATAAACCAATTATCGACTATATTTTTTATTACTCTTTTTCCAGCATCCATTGGGATATGAATATAAAAATTATTCTCATCAACTTCACAAAATCCCTTATTTTTTAAAAGCTTACTTTGGATTATTTGTACTGAATATTTTTTACCTAAGAAATATATAGAACTGTTGTTTTTTAAAGAGCTTGAAGTTGGTTTTTTATTTTTAGATTCTTGTAATCTTTTTAAAATCCAACTTTCTTTTTCTGAAATTAATTCTAAAATTTTATTTTCTTTTGCTTTTAATGGTGCTCTGACTACAAGAATTGAATCTTTTACCGAAAGACAAATACTTCTTTTTCTTTTTGATGATCGAATTATTTGATATTGGAATAAGTTTTTAAAATTATGACTTTCCAAAATATTTTTCTTTTGTGATTTCGTAATCATGAACTTTAAAACCAGAGAAAATTGTACTTTGACCAATGTTTTTAAAACCTAATTTATCTTCCAATATATGAATTGATGGTTTATTTTCGACTCGAACTATAGTTATAATTTTGTAAAAATTTAGTTTATTGAATCCGTATTCTATTGCTCCAGAAACAGCTTCAGTTGCAAAACCCTTTCCCCAAAATTCTTTTAAAAATGCAAAGCATAAATGAATCTGCATTCCAGAAACATAAATCATGCCAGCTTGTCCAATGAATTCATTTGTAGACTTTTTAAAAACAGCCCAATAACTAAAGCTGTATCTTCCTTGATGTTCCATTATAAAATCAAATTTCTTTTTAGCTTGAAATATGTTTCTTGGTTTGCCATCAGGAGTAACGTATTGCATCAATTCTTGAGCACCATTTAATTTAGAGAAACCCAAAAAATCCTCTCTTTGAAACGGTCTTACATAACACCTGTCTGTTTCGAATAATATGTTTTTTTTCATTTTGAATTAAAAAGTAAATATTCACTGGGATTATTATAGCGCTATTTTCAAAGGTGTAAAGTTTTAATAATAGCTATCTATCTTGTACCCCCCCCTTTTTTTTCTCCTACTTTTTGTCTTGTTCTTCTTACAAACTCTGGGTTTTCGATATAGAAATACACATTCTCCTGTTATTCCCAATGACCCCACTGCTGTTAATGACTTTTTTAATTTTCCCATATTAATTTTAAGTTATTAATATAAAACTATTAATACATTAACACATAAATTAAAAAAGTAAAAATGCTTTGTTTACAGAAAAATTAGTTTAAATTAATTTCTACCATATATGTCTTCGTAGCGAATTATATCATCTTCACCCAAATAATCACCATTTTGAACCTCAATAAAAACAATCTCTTCTTTGCCGAAATTTGACATACGGTGTTTTGCTTTAATTGGAATATGAACATGATCACCTTTTTTGAGTACAAAATTTTGATCCCCGCAAACTACAGTTCCTTCACCTTGAACAATAATCCAATGTTCTGCACGTTGATTATGTGATTGCAAAGAAAGCTGTCCTCCAGGATTAACTGTTATTCTTTTTACTTGATAGGTCTTATCCATATAAATAGCTTGATAAGTTCCCCATGGACGTGTTACTTTTTCTTCCATAATTTTTTTAATTTATTAAAAAAATGTTTTACAAGCTAGACTTGAAAAACAAAGCCTTCTCAGGAAGGCGGTCATCACGAGAAATGCGAATAGCATTTCGTGGTGATCTAGATTGCCGCGTCGCTACGCTCCTCGCAATGACAGCAGCAGGTCATCACGAGAAATGCGAATAGCATTTCGTGGTGATCTAGATTGCCGCGTCGCTACG
>Ga0307989_1000411_pt1 | contig 28149 bp, 27 predicted proteins | sample EllFjometagen185_FD_203164 | JGI IMG/M metagenome (GOLD analysis project Ga0307989, IMG submission 203164) | Marine microbial communities from Ellis Fjord, Antarctic Ocean - #185 | ecosystem: Environmental > Aquatic > Marine > Unclassified | place: Southern Ocean | collected 2014-10-08 | reverse complement strand
CTGTCGGGTAAGAAAAGAACCGTAGGGACAGCGGAGGTAGCCTGGGTAAGCTTAGACCACGGTAGGTCTATCGACCAGGAATCTTGCCAATTCATTGGCGGGTAGTTCAAGACAGGGACAGCTTTTTAAGAGAAGAAAAATTTGTTGAATTTTTAAACAGTGTAAACAGTGAATATATTAATGTTATAACGAGTCCGTGCTTTGAGCTGTGGCTCTTATTACATTTCAAAGATGCCCTAAATGTGCATATACTAACTAATAAGATTGAAATTATCGAAAATAGTAAAGTCAGTAAACATCACACATATACTAGTAAATTGTATAGTAAAGTTTCGGGTGAGAATCCTAAAAAGGGTATCTGTTTTCATAAGTTAGCTGATAAAGTCGATTATGCCTCCGACCTTTGGGTTATGAGCCCAACGAGCTACCAGCTGCTCCACCCCGCGTCGTATTGGTGCCGATGCTATATTTAGCTTGTTTCAGGTACTTTCAGGCAAAGTAGGGGAGTTGTCAATTATCTGTTATAACAGTAAATTTCATCTATCATAGTGTTCTACTGCTGTACTTTTCTATCTGTTATAGCTATCACAATGTTGTTCTAATTCTTTAAACTTGAAGCAGTGAGGTTTTATTTTAAGAATATAGGGTTTTGTAATGATTGGATTTGTAATTTCATTGTATAGATTTAGAGCACTTTTTCTAATCTTATCTGATTTTTTTCTAATAGCTACAATTTCCTTTATTACAAAATTCCTATACCTAATATCCGTTATCGTGTTTAAATCTACTAGTGAAATGTTTTCAATTTTAACTGGTATCATATTATGGAGACAAATAAACCCAAGCAATGTAGTAGAATCTAAAAGTCTAATAGTTGTTAATGTCTCTTTCCAATGAGCATTATTCTGTTTTGGTGAGGTTAAGGGTGCAAAATATTTATATGAGTTTATTTCTATAACAGTTCCCACATATGGCCGTTGAGTTCCTTTGCCTGAATTATTCCAAATATGGGATTCAAATTGTTTTAAGTAAGTAGTGTAGTTGTCATCAATGTGGTAGAGTTTCAATTTATCAGTCATATTTCCTCCAAAAAAAAAGGTAACCACAGCGTGGCTACCTTAAAGTTATCGCTCCCACTTATGGTAGGGACTCACCTTGTGTTATCGCTCCCACTTATAGTAGGGACTCTCTTTGTATATGTATTATATATTAATTTCTTTAATTTGTAAACAATTCTATATAAGAAGAAAGAGGAGCTCAAGTTGATCTTTTTTTAACAAAAAAACCCTTTAACAAAGGGATTTCGGGTCTTTGACAGTTGCCCAATCGAAAACCCACTGAAAGCACTTAAATAGGCTTATTTTTTTGCATTTTTTTAAATTTATTCCCTACCCAAGAACACCCGTGTCTTTAGACGTGGGATGAATTGGGATAATTCACTTGTCCGGCTTTAAATTGTCTTTGGCTTAGTGCTTAGTGCTAATAATTGACTAACTCGTCACAAGTGCAGTATAATAAATGTGACTAACTGATGTCGCTAAAACTCAAAGTATAGGTTGTATACGAATATGAAACGAAATATTGTAATAGTTAAAATAAAAAAGAGAATCGCTAAAGCGGATAATGGCAGTGTATTTATTATTGCAGACTTTTTGAATTTAGCAGGTTATGATGCCGTAAGAAAAGCCCTATCAAGGCTTACAATAGAGAATGTTTTGATACGAGTAATGCGTGGTATGTATAAAAAACCCAACTATAACGAGTTTATACATGATGAGGTTCCTGCTTCACCCGACGCTATTGCAAGAGCTATTGCTAGAAATAATAATTGGACCATCGGACCCAAAGATGATGTTGCCTTAAATATACTTGGACTGACAACACAAGTACCGAATGTCTATAAATATATTTCAAATGGTAGTAATATGGAAGTTGACTACCTAGGAACTAAAATTGTTTTTAGTAAGCGGTCAAATAAAGATGTAAGTGGATACTCATACAAGACAATTTTGATAATAGAAGCATTACGTACTTTGGGATCAGAAAGAATAGATGACAACATCAGAATAAAAATAGCTCAAAAATGCACAAAGAGTGATTTTGAGTTATTAAATAAAGAAGGAATTAGGAGTCGGAAATGGATATACGAAGAAATTAAAAAGATAATGATACTTGGAGGCTATAAGTATGCTTGAACTAGCTAGACTTTCTGATAAAGAAAGAGCTGAAGTTTTCAGTATGGATTCGTGTTTTTTGGCGCACTGTAAACGAAATGTTGACAAAGTACTAAATAGTGCAATAAATATCAATAATAAGTTAACAAAAAAATACAATTGTGATATACTATCTAAGGAAAGAGAGGAAGAAATTATAATGGATTATATTGGAGATAATATCCGCTATTTTCTGGAAGAGCAGGGAAAAACTCAGGTTATGCTTGCTGATGCCTTAAATACATCAAGACAGGTAGTATATAAAATTATCAATGGCAAAAAAGCATTGAGGGCTGATGAATTTGTTAGAATCGCTGGTTTTCTTGGAATCAAATTGGAAACGCTTGTTAAGGAGCGAGAAATAAGCAAGACAGAGGATACACTGTCCTTACAACTTATGGGTGAAATAAAGGACAAGGAAACAGTTGAATATGTAATTGAACTGGTTGAAAACCTCGTATTGATGGATGAAGAACTGGAGGAATATGGTGTCAAGGCATAAACAACCTGATAAATCAGCACTAGAAGCAATACGCAGAGAAGTAGCTATGATATTCCATGAGATGAGAGATGTCTGCAGCCGGGTACCGGGTGAAGATATATTCAGGATATTGGAAAGAAAAGGCACCGTAATTCTGGAGTCTTTTAAGGAAACTGATTTATGGGGAATATATATTTGTAAAAAGAAAAGAAATTTCTTTTTTATTAACAGTTCATTGCCACTGGAGAAACAAATTTTTGCTGCTGCACATGAACTTGCACATTCTCTTGAAATCGCAAAGATTTCCGCTGAGGTTCTTAAAGGAGAGGTTTTTGCAGATTATATAAGTGGTAATGGCAATCAATCTGAACTTTTAAAGGCTGAGTTAATAGCTAATAGATTTGCAGCAGAGTTACTGGTAGATGAAAAAATACTTTTTGACAGATTCAGTATACTAAAGAAAACGTATGACATTGAAGTTATCGCAGTAAAGCTTTCTGATTTCTTCTTAGTACCTTTTAGGACAGTTGCAAAAAGATTAATTGAAACAGATTTGATTAGCGACGTAGAAGCTGACCGGCTTCTTTCAAAAAATGATGATGATATAAAAGTGCTGGCCGGCAGATATGAATGCTGCAGCAATAATTTTAAGATATCAGGCATACAAAAAACAGGTGGGTATAAGAATAAAGCCCTTACACTTTATGAAAATGAACTTATGACATATGCAAGATTGTCGAAAATATTAAAAACAATAAATGAAACTCCAGAAGACAATAATATAGATAATATGAATCATGAGATTATAAAAGACCACGATACAAAAACCCATGGGAGCTGACTAATTCATTGGGTTTATTTTTTAGGTGCATTTAGAAAAAACGTCAAAATATCTATGACTGACGAAGAAAAAAAGATAGTAAAAGATAAAGTTAATGAGTTAAAGAAAGAACTAAGAGGATAAAAATGAGTGTATACAAAGATATTTTGAAAAGCTTTAATGATGCCATAGAACATGAAAAAGGGAACCTTAAAGCAAGGGGTAGAACTGTTATGGTACAACCGCTGAAAAGCTATGAAAGTAATGAAATCAGAGATCTTCGGTTATCCCTGGATCTTTCTCAAGTTGCTTTTGCAGCTGTAATGGGAGTGCCTATTAAAACAGTCGAAGCATGGGAATCAGGTAGGAATGAACCAAGCGGTCCTGCAAGAAGGGTACTTGAACTTATTACAAATGATAAGCAGATAGTAAATCAATTAGTACAGATTGGCTAAATACATGACAATAGTAAATTAACAAGCATTATTGAGTCTAGGCTCTGACATGTTCACAAAAGAGGCGCATGTAAACAATTGATGTAGTTATGGGTATGGCAGGTGTAAAGAAGCTTTTAAAATGAAGAAAAAACCTCCGATAAGCAACAGTATGCATTGATTTGATAACAAGAAACGCAATAAAAAGTTGCGTAAAACTATAAATAAAACCAAAAAAAGTAAATAAAGTTAATAAAAAGCAACAAATAATTGCATAATATCAACACATAGCGTATAATTGATTTGTTCAAAGGAGATTATAATATGGAAAAAATATTAAATAAACAAATCAATAGTATCAAAGTTGAAGGCTTTAAAAACATAACTAATTCAAAAATCGAATTCAAGAATATATCAGCACTTGTTTCACTTAATGGGTTTGGTAAATCTAACCTGCTTTCGGCAACAAAATTTGGTATAGACTTCATTAAGTCAGACGAAAATACCAGGTTACTGATGATGGGATTTAAATATGGGATTCCTATTCTTAAATCTTGTCCATCAAAAGATTATAAATTTGAAGTTGAAATGGAACTCAAAAACAATAAAAGTACTTTTCTTGTTTTATATGGTTTCTCTTTTAAATGGGCAAGGGCTGATGACAAGGGATCATATATAACTAGTGAATGGCTGAAAGTTAAGGAAGCAGAAAAGGGTTCTAAATATAATACGTATATAAAGAGGAATACTGAAGAATCTCATTACAAGTCATCAGAATCAGGAAGATGTGATGTCAGGATTCCAGCAGGACCGGGGATGTTGGTCATATCAAAACTAAGAGCTTTTGATAACCTTTTTTATTATGAAATATTAAATGCAATAAACGACCTTGAAGTTTACATAGAAAGACATTTTGATGCGAGCAAATCATATAAATTCAGACCCTTTATGATAAAGGGCAGAGATATAATGCAGATAAATGATGATTCGAATATTCCAAGAATTGTATATAAATTAAAACAAGATTATCCTGATAAATTTGAATTGCTGCAAAATGCATTTCTATTATTAATGCCCCAGATGACCGATGTTTTTATCAAAAGGTCTGAGGATATGGACATTTCAGCAAGTCTTGATGAAAAGGCCCCAATTATACTGTTTGATGACGTTATAAAGCTCTTTGTAAAAGATAAGTATTTGAATCAGCCCATAGAGTTTGAACTTCTTTCAGATGGTGCAAAGCGTATTTTTTCAATGCTTACTTGTCTTTTGCTGGCCGACTTGAACGGCGTATCTCTTCTTGCAATTGAGGAACCTGAAAACTCAATTCATCCGGGTCTGCTTCAAAGCTACCTCACGGTAATTTCACAGCTGATGGGTGATTGCAGAATTGTAGTAACCAGTCATTCGCCCTATATTATTCAATATCTTGATCTGACTGATATATATATTGGGTTGCCAGGTGAGACCGGTGCTGCTGGCTTTTTTAAATTTAATCGATCTAAAGTCAAGTCATTTCTTAAGATTGCATCTGACTATAATATGTCTACAGGCGAATTTATTTTTGAACTAATGAGTGGATCTGACGAAGAAATTAAAGAACTAAAGGAATATCTGGTATAAATATATGGCTGATGTAATGGTTTTATTTGTAGAAGGTGAAACGGATCTGGTATTTTATAACGAAGTGATTGAATTAATCAGAAGCAGGAGCTGTACAGGTCTCTTTCATTGCAATATTGAAAAAAAGAATCTCAAAGGGATCGGAAACTTCAAAAATAAATTAATGAGGAAGTTTAATAATGACATTATACCGAAATTTAAAGATCAGAATATTGTTGTATTCCTTTGTTACGACACTGATGTATTCGGTTTTCATAATTCTCCCAAAATCGATTGGTTACAGATTAAACGCCAACTTTTAGAAAGTGGAGCGAATAAAGTCCACTTCATTAAAGCTGAGAAATGTATTGAAGACTGGTTTCTGATTGACAAAGAGGGGATATGTAGATTTTTACGACTTGATGAAAATACAAGACTAAAAGGTATGAACGGTGTTGAAAAAATGGAGAATCTGTTTAAAAAGGCAAATAAAGTTTATGTTAAAGGTAAGAGTGTAAATGGACTGATTCAAACACTGGATATTGAAAAAATTGTATTAGGAAAAATTGAAATCTTTAGACCTATATATAAAATTCTGGGTATAACTGACGATAATTTAAATTAAATAATGATATAGAATGTGAAAAAGGGCACCTTAAAGCAAGTGATAAAACAATTGGTAGAAACATCCCGTTTGGATCAATAGGTACAGGTCATTGGTATTAAAAAAGATTATATGGTGATATTTTGAGAACATATTTAATTACGGGTGGAGCAGGATTCATAGGGTCACATTTTGTTGAGGCTGTTTTAGCAAATAGTGATTCTAGGGTAATCAATATAGATAAGCTAACTTATGCAGGCAGTATGGACAATCTGTCTTCTGTTATTAATAATAAAAACCACACATTTATTAAGGGTGATATTTGCGACACAAGGTTAATTTCCAAGATTTTTAAAGAGTATGATATTGATATTGTTGTTAATTTTGCAGCAGAAAGTCATGTGGATCGGAGTATTGTGGATTCAATACCGTTTTTACAGACAAATGTAATGGGCACTGGTGTTCTCCTTAATGAAGCAGTAAAAAATTGGTCGAATTTTTCAAAAAAACTATTTTTACAGATATCTACTGATGAAGTTTATGGATCACTTTCTGAAGGCGTTTTTGCAGATGAGAGTTTTCCATTAAATCCAGGTAATCCCTATGCCGCAAGTAAAGCAGCTGCTGATATGCTGGTTCTGTCATATTCAAACACTTATGGGCTTCCGATAATGATATCTCGTAGTTGTAATAATTTTGGGCCAAGACAATATCCCGAGAAGCTCATTCCACTAATGATTAAGAGAATGATCACGGGTGGATCTCTGCCTGTTTACGGTGACGGTGAACAAAAACGAGAGTGGATTTTTGTTGATGAAAACTGCGCCAAGCTTTTGGCTCTTATTGAACAGGGTAAAATAGGTGGGATTTATAATATTGGTAGCGGTGTTATTTCTTCTAACATAAGTCTTGTAGAGAAGTTAATCACTATATATAACGAGGCTACACAAGAGAATATAAGCAAAGATAGAATAAAACATATAAAGGACAGAAAAGGACATGATAGAAGATATGGGCTTGATTGCTCAAGTGTTGAAGATTTGAACATTAATACAAAACCTTACTCCTTTGATTCAGATTTAAAGAAAACTGTTAGGTGGATTTTGGATAAAAAAGCAATATAGATTTAATGAAAAATATGTGTTAGAATATCAATAGCCACGAAGGCGGAATCTATAAGATTCCGTCTTTTTTTACATTTCACACTCCGGAATTAATTGCCGGAAGAAGGATTGAGTATGACAACTACAAAAAAATTAACATTTGCAGGATTATTCTTAGCATTAGCAGTTTTGATTCCTATGATATTTCATTTAACCGGAATTGCCGGTCAGATTTTTCTTCCTATGCATATTCCTGTGATTTTGTGTGGATTTATTTGTGGTAAAAAATATGGACTGCTTGTGGGTGCAGTTGCCCCATTAATTAATACATTGATTCTTGGAATGCCGGTGCTGTATCCGATAGGCATTGGTATGGTATTTGAATTGGCTGCCTATGGCTTTTTTGCCGGATGGTTATTTGAGAAGTCAAAGAGAGTAATTCCGGCACTTATTGGAGCTATGATATTGGGTAGAATTGTGAGAATAGCAGCAACATATTTGATAACTGTTCCATTTGGAGCAACATTTATTTTCAAAGGGATTCTGACAGCAATATTTATAACATCAATATGGGGTATCATTATCCAAATCGTCCTAATTCCACTAGTACTCACTGCATATTCCCGGCTATCCAATAAATGAAAAATGAAAATTGTCCCTAGGGATAATTTTCATTTTTTCTATTGAAATTGAAGTTGTCTGCCGTTTTTTCTACTAGTGCTAGTAGAATCGAAAAACTGGCCTGTGAATTATGTGGATTTGTCCCTAGGGACAATTTTCATTTTTGGGATTTAATATCAGCGATAATTTCACGGATGGAATCTTTTATTTTCATTGAACGAGTTCCGGGGATGAAGACACCATGCATATCGAGTGGAATAATATATTTTCGGCAATCGGCGTTAAAAACAGCCATTGATATTTCCGGTGTGATTTCGCCGTTTATGCCTCCGTTGGAAAGTATGCCCATAGGACCGATAAGGCAATCTACTGAGCGCATCTTAAGGTATCGGATAATTTTTTCATTACCACAAACAGCCCCATTAGCTCCCACTGATTTCATATTGGCGCAGGCCTTTTCATTTGTGCCTAAAGCATAAATTTTCAATTCATTGGAAAATTCCCGGCGAAGCTCAGTTATAATAGTTTTGCCTATTCCTGCTCCCTGCGCATCAATTACTGCAATCAACATATTTAACTCCTAAAAAGATACTTTTTTGACATATATATTGTATAATACCACATATAAAGATAGCCTAATGGGGGATTTATGAACAAAGATTTTAAGATTTTAAGAGAATTGGCTACTGAGAAAAGAGCTCTTTTAAGTGATTATGACAGCGAATCCAAGATAAAATTTTGGAAGGATATCAATGATCTCAAAATTACACGACCTCCGGTTTTTATATACCAGGTTCCGTGGTCAGAATTTTCAGATATCAAGGAGCTTTCACTTCAATGTGAAGATGAATTACTTCAAACAATCGAAACAAAACTTAGAAAAGAAATATATGAGATAAATCATTTTCCTGGGGATATGGTGTATTTTAATAAAATTGAACTAAAAGCTGTGATTTATGACACGAACTTCGGTTTGGAAAACAAAGAAGATATTATTAGATCAGGGCATATAAATTCACATCATTTTACTCCTGTTATTACACAGCTCGAAGATATATTCAAAATGAAAGAATCCATAGTTGAATATGACATTGATGAAACACAGAGAAGACTTGATTTGCTTAATGAAATTTTCTTTGGAATCTGCGATGTTGAACTGGTTGGATTGAAAGGACTGTGGTTTACTCCATGGGATTATCTAATTTACAGAACAGGTGTTACGGATGCCATGATTGATTTGATTGAGCGCCCTGATTTTGTAAATTCTTATGTTTCACGGTATGTTGATCTTTCTCTTATAAGGATGGAGAGATATAAGGAGCTGGGACTATGGTCATCGAATAATGATAATACAGGTGTTGGAAGCGGTGGTTATGGATATGTGTCTGATTTAGAAGAACCTCCCAAACCTAACCTTAATGTTCCCACTGAAAAAATCTGGGGATGCGGTAATGCACAGATTTTCTCTGAAGTATCTCCGGATATGCACTGGGAATTTTCGCTTCGTCATGAAATGAGATGGCTTAAAAAATTCGGTATGAATTATTATGGTTGCTGCGAACAGCTTCATCTGAAGATTGATATACTAAGTAAAATTCCGAATTTGAGAAAAATCTCCATGAGCCCATGGGCTAATCTGGATATTGCCAGAGAAAGCATAGACGAACGGTATGTTATGTCTATAAAACCAACTCCTGCAGCTGTTGCAATGCAACCATTTGATGAGAATGTTATAAGAGCAGAGATTAACAGCCAGTTGGATAAAACTGCAGGAAATCCTACAGAGTTCATTCTTAAAGATATAAGCACAGTCAAAGGTGAGCCTAAGAGATTAGATGCGTGGGATAGAGTTGTAAGAGAAGAAATTGACAAACGGTTTTCTTAAGGAGAAATTATGTCTAAAAAAATAAAAATTTCAGTAATGAGCGGTACACGGGATTTAAGAAGCACTACATCTGCGTTGGCATCTTTTGAAATAATGAAGGATTACTGGCGGGACAGATTCGACAAGGTTGCTGCTGATAAACCGGATTTTATAGTATTACCTGAAGCTTGTGATAGATTTCTCGACATGGATGAATCTGTAAAAATAGAATATGACTTGTTAAGGGAAAATGAATCTCCGGCATTTTTCAATGGTTTGGCAAAAGAATTTGATTCGGCAGTTATATACAACATCAGACATGATGATTGTAATACAACCTTTGCGTGTTCTCGAACAGGTAATTTAGCTGGGAAATATATAAAAACGTATCCAATGACAACAGAGATGGAGCAGGGAATTATTCCCGGAAATGGCGCAGCTGTTTTCAAGGTGGATAAAATTGGCAGAGCAGGTTTTGCGACATGCTTTGATTTGAATTTCGAAGAGCTACGGGAAGAATATGTTCAACTTAAGCCCGAGGTGATTTTCTTTAATTCAATGTATCATGGCGGACTGGTTCAAAAAAGTTGGGCCTACACAACACGTGCATTTTTTATTTCATCCATATGTGGAAGAGAAAGTGCTATAACAGCACCAAACGGTAGGATTCTTGCTTCAACCACAAATTATACTGATTACTGTACAGCAATCGTGAATCTTGACAGCGAACTAATACATTTAGATTTCCACTGGGACAAACTGAACGCTTTAAAGAAGAAGTATGGAGCTGGGGTTATTATAGATGATATTGGTCATTTAGGATCAGTGTTTGTTTCTAGTGAAATGGAAGATAAAACGATGGGTGACCTAATCAATGAGTTTGAATTTACAAAACTTGATGACTATCTGAATCATGCCCGTTCAGTTCGCGAAAAACATCTTAAGTAAATAATTCAGGCAATAAAAAACACCCAAACATCCGGCGGATGATTGGGTGTTTTGAAGTTTTCATTGATTTTAATAGGTGCCGAGTTCAAGTCCGCGTTTTACAAAGTATTCATAACTTTCATAGTTTACAGTGTTGGGTATTGAGTGATCGCTGTGAAGTATGAAACCGTTATTACCCATAACAATAGGGATTTTAGATTCAAGTTCCTTATTAATAATGTCAAAATCATTTGAGTATAGAGTTCTGACATCTATACCACCCATAAGAGACAGGTTTTCACCATAATCTTTATATATTTTAACAAGATCCATACCTGCTTTAACTTCAATGACCTGAAGACAGTCAATCCCTGCTTCCATCATACCTGGTATCAATGGCTCTACAAATCCACAGGAATGCATAATAACTGGCTTATTTATGCTTTTTGCATAGTCAATTGTGTATTTATGGGCAGGTTTTATTAATTCGTGGTACATGGCAGGAGACATAAAGGGACGCTGTTTGAATCCCATGTCTTCGTAATACCAAATGCCATCCGGATAGCCTTCTTCTTCAAAAAGTGTCTGCTGAAGTTCAACAAGAAGTCTGCTATAGGTATATGTCATATCTTTAATCCAGTCCGGTTCTAGAATCATGCCCATCAGCATATATTCATGACCGCATACAGGATGCATTAATTCAAAAACATTGATAGCTGTCAAACAGAAAAACCTGTTATTATCAGCAGCAATTTTTTTTCTTTCGCGGTATTTTTCAAAATCAATCCTTCTTCTGTCATAAACTAAATATGGTTTGATTAATTCTTCCCACGTTGCACGGTCTTTTACTGAGAAATCTACATGCTCCGGAGTTGCTGCATGAAGTTTATGGCGCCTTAAGGATGCCCCATTTTGGTCCAACGTTAAAATAGTTTCTTCAGTTTCCTCTAGTACAACCTCTTTAAAATCCAGGTTACCCCGCATGTTTAAAGCTCCTGACATATCAAGGTCAAAATTAAATAAATCACAGAAATCCACATCTTCTTTAATTTTCCCCTGACGCGCCCACTCAGCCCTTGTGTCACCCCAGAAATGTTCATAAACGGATATTCTATCCACCGGTTGTCTTTTTAGCTGTCTGCCGACTCGTTCTTTGCCTGTCATCATGATAATACCCCCAGAATATTCATAGACATATTGTAGCTTATTTATGGAGAATTTGTAATGTTTTTTGCTAACTTTGAATTATAATCGCCCACGACACTGAAATATTTGGTATTATTATTAACAGGGATACAATTAAAATTCTGGGGGGTTTTATGAAGATCGGTTTCGACCATGAAAAATATTTAAAAGAACAGACTGGTTTCATTCTCGAAAGAGTGGAAAAGTTCAACAACAAGCTTTATCTCGAATTCGGGGGAAAGCTTTTTTATGATTATCACGCTTCAAGAGTATTGCCGGGATTTGATGCTAATGCAAAAGTGAAACTGCTGCTTCAAATGAAGGAAAAAGCTGAAATTATAATATGCGTTTATGCAGGTGCTATTGAAAGCAATAAAATAAGGGCGGATTTTGGAATAACCTATGATATGGATGTAATGAGGTTAATTGATGACCTGCGAAGCTGGGATCTTGACATTAACAGTGTTGTTATAACCAGATATACAGGGCAACCCGCTGCTGATATTTTCAGGCAGAAGCTTGAAAGAAGAGGAATTAAGACTTATACGCATAGATATACACCCGGTTATCCAACTGATGTAGATATGATTGTCAGTGAACAAGGATATGGTGCTAATCCATACATTGAGACCACGAAACCACTTGTGGTTGTTGCTGCTCCTGGTCCGGGTAGCGGAAAACTTGCAACTTGCTTATCACAGCTTTACCATGAAAACATGAGAGGTGTCAAAACCGGATATTCAAAATTTGAAACATTCCCTATTTGGAATCTTCCACTTAAACATCCTGTAAATATTGCATATGAAGCCGCTACTACAGATTTGAATGACAAAAATATGATAGATAATTTCCATTTAGACTATTATGGGGAATCAACTGTTAATTACAACCGAGATATTGAAATTTTTCCAGTGGTAAAACGAATCATAGAAAAAATTACTGGTGAGACTTCCATGTATCAGTCGCCTACGGATATGGGTGTTAACATGGCAGGTCTGGCAATAACTGATGATGAAGCCTGCTGTGAAGCTGCCAAACAGGAAATAATACGTAGATATTTTATTGCTCTTTGTGAATATAAAAAAGGTGTGGCTGATGAGGAAACACCCAAACGTAATAAACTCATTATGAATGAACTGGGGCTTTCAACTGAGGACAGAACCGTTGTTGAACCTGCACGTAAAGCGGCTGAATTAGCCTGTGAAAAACGAGACTCTGTAAGAAGTACCGGTACAGCAATACAATTAAAAAATGGAGATATTATTACAGCTAAGGGTTCGAATTTAATGAATTCACCTGCCGCATTAATACTAAATGCAATAAAACACCTAGCGGGATTGCCAGATAACATGCATATTATGGAGCCCGGTATTCTTGAACCCATTATAAAAATGAAAAAAGAATATCTCCATAGTAAAAAGGCAAGTCTTGATATGGAAGAAGTAATAATTGCTCTTAGTATAAGTGCAGTTGAAGGTAGTAATGCTGAGATGGCTCTTATAGCGCTTGATAAGTTAAAAAATTGTGAGGCTCATTCAACTAATATAATTAAACCATCTGATGAGGTAATTTTCAGACAATTGGGAATTAATCTGACATGCGACCCCACATTTGAAACCAAAGAATTGTTTTACACATAGGAGAGCATTATGTTTAAAGTTAAATCGCAGAAGTTTATGTTTTTTGATGATTGGCCTCTTGAGTATTCAAGAGGTTTTACTCGTAAACAGGGGAAACCGGTCAGATATGAAAGTAATCCTGTTTTGAAACCTGATCTACCCCATGAAGGAACTCGCGCCTCTCTATACGGAACTATCCTGCATGACGAGGAAGCCGACATATATAAGATGTGGTATCCTGCCTTTAGTTTAGTTCCAAAGACACGTGCAACACTGTGCTATGCAGAATCAAAAGATGGCTATAATTGGGTCAAACCAGAACTCGATGTTGTTAGAGGAACCAATATTGTAATGGGAGAAGAGTACGAAGTTAGAGGACAGAGTATAATATATGACCGTGATGAACTAAACCCTGATAGGCGATATAAAACCGCAAACAGACCAGGTCATACTCCAAGTATATTTACATATATTTCACCAGATGGAATTCATTGGGAAATTCTAGATAAGGCTGCAATCAATGCAAACAGTGATAGTCATGTAGGACTTATAAGACACCCTGAAACAGGACTTTATATGGCTACTATGAGAAAAATAAAAGGCGACAGACGTGTTTGGTTAAGTACCAGTGAAGATTTTGAAAATTGGACAGATCCTGTTTTAGTTAAAGAACTTCCCATAGAAGCCAGTATGCAGACACAGATTTACGGAATGCAATTAACTTATTACGGCGCATATATTATGGGAGTGGTTTCATATTACAATACTGACGAAAATGATTTAGATGGCTGGGGCAAAATGGAAGGCACAATGGATATCGGAATGGCTTACAGCAGGGGAGGCTATTGCTGGCAGGAGAATTATCCAACTGAGCGGTTCATTAATTTTTCAGGTAAAGGAAATTGGGATGGCCAGATGATAATACCGGCATCTCACATAATTTTGAATGATGATGAAATGCGTTTCTATTATGCCGGATGCGACCATACGCATAAACCTCCTTATGGATATCAGGGGCTAAGTATTGGTGCGGCTTCTTTGCGGCCGGATGGATTTGTTTATCTTGAGGCGGATGATGAGACAGCTGAATTTTTCACAAGAATATTTGCAATATCTGAACCGGGGTTTGAAATAAATGCGGATGCTTCCGATGGTGAAATTCTAGTTGAGCTTTGTGATGGAGAAGGAAAACCTATTCCTGGATTTGAGAAAGAAAATTTTATTCCAACAACTAAAGACGGACTGCGTATTCCGTTAGAGTGGAAAAATAATCCGGACCAATCTGTATTACTGGATACAGCAGTGCGTATAAAAGTTTGGGCGAAAAAGGCAAAGATATATTCAATAACAATGATTAATGGTGAAACTGATCCAAAGTACTGGAAGTTCCGCGAAATTAATTATGCTGATATACTTTGGAGTAGTCATGCCCACTCAGAATGACGGGTTAATTTCAATTTACCATCAAACACATTAATAAATGAGCCACCGAATATTTACAGGGATATCGGTGGCTTTTCTATAAATATGTGTTTGATTTACTTCGTTAGCTGCATGTTTCTTTTCGCTTGTTTATATCGATAAACGACGCTCATAGAAACATTGGCAAGCCTCGTCTAAATTGAAATTACCACCGTCATTTAGTTAGGGTTAATCAGTGCCATACCGGAGCTTGTGAGGAACGGCACCAGCGACCTGATTGATAATTTCACGCATCAGGTAGGTAACGAGTGAATATTAGTAATTGGGAGCAATAGGTTGAATCTATCGCTTATCTATATCAATAAACGACGCTCATAGAAACATTACCAAGCCTCGCTTGAGGAAAAATTACCACCGTCATTTAGTTATGGGTTTATTCTAATTTACCATCAAACACATTAATAAATCAGCCACCGAATATTTTCTAAAAAGAGAAACCCCCGCATTATGCAGAGGCTTCTTTTTTTACTTTGTAGATTATTTTTCTAATACTCTCATGTGAGAGGTTGAACAGGGCAGCAAGATTATCCACTGACAGACCGCCTGTATATTTTATGTATATATCCCTGTTTCTTTCTTCTATCATCTGCCGGGTACCGTTTTTACATCCCCAACCCAGATGGTTATCATCCGGAACCGGTATATAGATTATCTCTCCCTGTACATACTTCTGAAGTTGTGCAAGAAGGGTATTGGGCAGAACTTGTGCTCCATTTTTATACTCCAAAACTGAACCTCCTGAAAAAGTCCGTTGCAAAAGACAGCATAAAACACTTTGGTTGTTATATTAAGTTATTATCCGGTTTTGGCAAACGGGTATGGTTGGACATCCAAACAGTTTTCGGATTGTCCTCTTAGTAATTAATCACCTTTAATTTATTGATCATTTTTTAAGACCCCCTTTCACCAATTTTGAGGTGTACCATGATTATATATAATCATTATTGCCAATGCAAGGTAAATACTCTTATATATAACTTTACCAAATACTTATCTGGAGAAACAGCGGAGGGATGTTTTTCCAGATTCTTGTAGTTGAGGAGAAATAAACCGCAAAATATGGTATGTTCCGTTGACAAAAATGGGGGGGTTTGTTAGTATTTTCGTGTATAATAAAAATATACTCGTATAACGTTGCGGATATGGCGCAAGAGTTTCTACCGGACGGCCGTTAACTGTCCGACTATGAGTGAGATTAAACCGGTTATAGCCGGATGTTTCGCTTGTAGACATTTGGTTTTTTGATATGCACAAAGGGAAGGGGAATTGGTATGGCAAAAGTTTTAGTAGTAATGGGAAGTGACTCTGATTATCCGGTGGTTAAGGATTGTTTAAAGGTTTTAAAGTATTTCGATGTGGAGTTTGAAGCAGAGGTTTGTTCAGCTCACAGAACACCTGAACGTGCTGCTAAATTAGCCAAAACGGCAATTGACAGTGGTTTTGAAGTAATAATCGCAGCTGCTGGTAAAGCGGCCCATCTTCCGGGTGTTCTTGCAGCATTTACAACTCTGCCAGTAATAGGTTTGCCGATAAAATCTTCGCTACAAGATGGTATGGACTCATTGCTTTCTATAGTTCAGATGCCACCTGGAGTTCCCGTTGCAACAGTTGCTATCAATGGTTCTGTTAATGCAGGACTTCTTGCGGTTCAGATATTAGCTCTTCGATATGATGAACTAATTATAAAACTTGGCGAGTACAAGCAGACAATGAAGAGTAAAGTTGAAAAGAAAAATGCTAATCTTCAAGATATAATCAATAACGAAATTTAAGGGAGTGCAATGAAAGAATTTATACAGGAAAAAATGAAGGAAGCCTGCGGTGTTTTCGGGATTATAAACAACGACGATCACGATGTCGCAAGGTTTACTTATTATGGACTTTATTCTCTGCAGCACAGAGGGCAGGAAAGTGCCGGCATAGCAGTTAAAAATGGTGATACGATATTATGCCATAAGGACATGGGACTTGCACACGAGGTTTTCAATAAAGTTATATTGAATCAATTAAAGGGAACAATTGCGATTGGGCATGTACGGTATTCTACAACCGGTGCGAGTGAAGTGCAGAATGCACAGCCCATGGTTCTACGATATAGAAGCGGTAATATGAGTCTTGCTCATAATGGTAATTTGGTAAATGCGGTCGAGTTAAGAGATGAACTTGAATCCCAGGGTGCAGTATTTCAAACCACCAATGATACGGAAGTAGTTGCAAACCTGATATCACGATACAGAATTCTAAACGACAATATAGTTGATACACTAAAAAGGGTTATGGATGATATAAGAGGCTCATATGCCATAACAATGATAACCCCAAAAAGACTTGTAGGAATGAGGGATCCACTTGGGATACGCCCTCTTTGTATTGGTAAAATAGATAATTCATATGTTCTTGCTTCTGAAAGCTGTGCGCTTGATGCAGTTGGGGCTAAATTTATAAGAGACATAGACCCAGGTGAGATAGTTCTTATTGATCATGACGGAAATATTGAGTCACACCACACTACAGTAGAAGGATGTCACAAACTTTGTGTTTTTGAACAGGTATATTTTGCGCGGCCTGACAGTATAGTTGATGGAGTTTGTGCTCATAAAGCCCGTGTAGAGGCCGGAAGGATTCTAGCAAGAGAGTACCCGGTTGAAGCTGACCTAGTTGCAGGAACTCCGGATGGTGGTGTTGATGCAGCCCTTGGTTTCTCAAGGGAAAGCGGTATCTCATATGGGCATGCACTGATTAAAAATCGATATGTTGGCAGAACTTTTATCCAGCCTGAACAGACGCAAAGAGATTCAGGAGTTTCTATAAAGTTCAATCCAATACGAAGTGAAATAGAGGGTAAAAGAGTTGTCCTAATTGATGATTCTATAGTACGTGGTACAACAACCAGGAAGATTGTTGAGTTGTTAAAAGAATATGGGGCAAAAGAAGTTCATATGAGAATCAGCTCACCGCCATATAAATATCCATGCTTTTTTGGAATTGATACTTCCACTAGGAAACAATTGGTAGCATCAGAAAAAAGCATTGATGATATTTGTAGATTAATAGGAGCCGACAGTCTTGGGTATCTGTCACTTGAAGGATTACTAGAGTCCGTGCATGGGTCTAAATGTGGATTTTGCACCGCATGCTTTGATGGAGACTACCCAATGGAAGTGCCATTTGAAACATTAAAAAATTCATGCGGATAGAATCAGGAGGTATCATGAACGAGTATAAAAAAGCCGGTGTGGATGTGAATGCCGGTTATAAATCAGTAGAACTAATAAAGAAACATGTAAAGCGTACCATGCGTCCTGAGGTTTTAGGGGGTCTTGGTGGATTCGGTGGCATGTTTATGCCGGATCTTAGCAAATATAATAAACCGGTTTTAGTATCTGGAACCGATGGAGTCGGTACCAAATTAAAATTGGCATTTGCCATGGACAAACACGACACTATCGGAATTGATTGTGTAGCTATGTGTGCAAATGATATTGCCTGCAGTGGTGGAGAACCACTCTTTTTACTTGACTATATAGCTTGTGGAAAGAATTATCCAAAGAAGATTGAACAGATTGTAAAAGGAATAGCCGAAGGCTGTGTACAAGCGGGTTGTTCTATAGTTGGGGGCGAAACAGCAGAAATGCCGGGGTTTTATCCAAAGGATGAGTATGATCTTGCAGGTTTCTGCGTGGGCGTTGTTGAAAAAGATAAAATAATTGATGGAAGCTCTATTACCGCAGGAGACTCTTTGATTGGAATTCCATCTTCCGGTGTCCATAGCAATGGTTTTTCTCTTATAAGAAAAATATTCGGAGATACACCTTTGGAACTAGGAAAGACTTATGAAGGAATTGAAGGTCCCATTGGTCTTGAACTATTAACACCTACGGTTATATATGTAAAAATAATAAAAGACATAAATGCAAAATTTCCAATAAAAGGTATTGCCCATGTTACCGGCGGTGGCTTTATAGAAAATATTCCAAGAATGCTCCCCGAAGGTTTGAAACCTGTAATTTTCAAAACTTCATGGCCTGTACTGCCTATTTTTGATGTTATTGCCCGTGAAGGCGGAATTGATGAAACAAGCATGTATGGCACATATAATATGGGACTAGGACTGATTTTATGTGTAAAACGTGATTATTCAGATAAAATAGCAAAAGAATTTAATGGTTATGTAATTGGTAGTGTAGAAAAAGGCGAAGGCATTGATATTAAGTAACAAGGAGAAAAAATGGGTTATCTAAAATTAAAATACGGATGCAATCCCCACCAGGGAGATGCAGGTTTATCAATGGAAGGCGAACTTCCTATAAAAGTTTTAAGCGGAAATCCCGGTTATATAAATTTTATGGATGCTCTAAATTCCTGGCAACTGGTAAAAGAATTAAAGCAGGCAACAGGAATACCATCGGCAGCATCATTTAAACATGTCAGCCCGGCAGGAGCCGCAATTGGAAGACCTCTTACAGATGAAATGAAAAAAGCATATTTTGTTGGGAAGATAGAAATGACACCACTTGCAAATGCTTATGCACGGGCCAGGGGAGCAGACAGAATGTCTTCTTTTGGTGATTGGGTAGCGCTTAGTGATGAAGTAGATGAAGCAACAGCATTGCTACTTAAAAAAGAGGTGTCTGACGGCGTTATTGCACCAGGTTACTCTGACAAAGCACTTGAGATTCTTAGAGATAAAAAGGGTGGTAAATATAATGTGGTTCAGATTGATCCAGAGTATGTCCCCTCCGGTCTTGAAAAAAAGAATATTTTTGGTATAACGTTCTCACAGCAGACTAATGATTCAATCCCTTCCATCGAAAACCTTGGGGAGATAGTAACAAAGAATAAAAATCTACCCAAAAGTGTTAAGCAGGATCTTATTGTTGCATTGATTACATTAAAATATACACAGTCTAATTCAGTTTGTTTTGTATATGACGGCCAGGTTATTGGTTGCGGGGCAGGACAACAGTCCAGAATACACTGTACACGCCTTGCAGGTGAAAAAGCAGATATTTGGTGGTTAAGACAGCATCCAGCAGTTTTGGGCTTGAAATTTAAAAAAGGTATAAAGCGACCCGAACGTGATAATGCAGTTGATATGTTTCTTCAGGACGAATTGTCACCACAGGAACGTGTTTACTGGGAGAAATTCTTTGATGAAGTTCCTGTTAGGATGAGCAAAGAGGAAAAAGCTGATTGGCTGGCAAAACTTGACGGAGTAGCTTTTGGATCTGACGCTTTCTTCCCATTTAGAGATAACATAGACAGAGCATACAGAAGCGGTGCGAGATACATTGCACAACCCGGAGGTTCAGTGCGAGATGATATTATAATAGATGCATGTAATGAATACGACATAGTTATGGTAAATACAGGAACAAGATTGTTCCATCATTGAGGATATTATGAGTTATATAACACATGAAGATAATTTAAAAAACAGCACTTATCCCGGAAGAGGTATAGTAATCGGCATGACGCCCAACAGCAGTCATATTGTTCAGGTTTACTGGATTATGGGAAGAAGTGTTAACAGCAGGAATCGTATTTTTGAAAAAGATGGAAGTTTTCTAAGAACAAAAGCTTTTGACGAATCAAAACTCACAGATCCTAGTCTTATAATATATTATCCCATAAAAAATTATGGCAAAAAACATATTGTAACCAATGGGGATCAGACTGATACAATCTTTGAGTATCTGCAGAATTCCAAGACATTTGAAGCTGCACTAAATACAAGGGAATATGAACCAGATCCACCGAACTTTACTCCTCGAATATCGGGTATTTCAAACATGGATGATATGTCATATAAACTGTCCATATTAAAGACAATTGATAATAATGCAGAGCAAGGACAGAAAAATTTCTTTTCATACGATAGTTTTATTAAAGGAATAGGGCACTGTATCACTACATATGCTGATAATGGAAATCCACTGCCTTCTTTTAAAGGAGAACCATATAAAGTTACATTGTTCAATGATATAAGTGATACTGCAGAGAAATTCTGGGGATATCTTGATGTAGATAACAGAGTGAGCCTGGCAGTTAAGTTTATTAACTGTAAAACAGGGGAATCAAATATTAAAATCATAAACAAGAATGTATAGTGGAGGAAATCTTGAAGGTACTCGTAGTTGGTTCAGGCGGCAGAGAGCACGCCATAATAAAAAAATTATCTAATAGCGAGAGGGTTTCGCAATTGTTCTGTGCTCCTGGTAATGGCGGTATTTCAGACATGGCTATTTGTACAGATATAAAGGTCACTGATCTTGAAGGTATGAAAAAGTTTGCTGAACATGAAAAGATAAACCTGGTTTTTGTTGCTTCTGATGATCCTTTGGCACTTGGAATGGTGGATATGTTCCAAGAATGCGGGATAAGAGCCTTTGGTCCAAATAAAGCTGCTGCTATTATTGAAAGCAGTAAGGCTTTTTCAAAAAACCTCATGAAAAAATATGATATTCCTACTGCTTCATATGAAGCTTTCACAGATATGGACAAAGCAATTGAATATCTTGAATCTATAAAAATGCCGGTAGCTGTAAAGGCAGATGGGCTTGCACTTGGTAAAGGTGCGATAATGGCCCACACTCTATATGAGGCAAAAAGTGCAGTGCAATCAATGATGAAAGATAAAAAATTTGGTACTTCAGGAGATACAGTAATAATTGAAGAGTATCTTGTGGGAAGAGAAGTGACAGTTTTAGCATTTTCTGATGGGAAAATTGTTGTTCCAATGATATCAAGCCAGGACCATAAACGAGCTTATGATAATGATGAAGGTCTTAATACCGGTGGCATGGGTGCTATTGCTCCAAGCAGACTGTACACAGGCGAACTTCCTGATATCTGTATGGAAACTATTTTTAAACCCACTATTACAGCTATGGCAGCCGAAGGCAGACCTTTTAAGGGTGTAATATATTTTGAACTAATGATTACAGAAAAAGGACCTAAAGTTATTGAATATAATGCTAGGTTCGGAGATCCCGAAGCGCAGGTTGTTCTTCCTCTATTAAAGAATGATTTAATGGATGTGGTTGATGCAATTCTTTTAGAGAAGCTGTCTGAAATTGAAATTGAATGGTCAGATAAGGCAGCTGCTTGTGTAGTTATGGCAAGTGGAGGGTATCCGGTTACTTATACAAAGGGCTATGAAATTTTTGGAATTGATAAAGCAAATGACTTAGATGATACTTTTGTTTATCATGCAGGAACCAAGAAAGATGGCAATAAATATTTAACTAACGGCGGTAGAGTTCTGGGAGTTACTGCAGTTGGAGATGACCTTGACAAAGCTTTAGACAAAGCATATTCTGCTGTTAATAAAATCAGGTTTACTGATGCTCATTATAGGAAGGATATCGGCAGAATATGAAAATCGGAATAATGGGGGGTACTTTCAATCCCATTCACAACGGCCATATGGAAATGGCAGAAATTGCAACAGATGTTTTTGGACTTGATGATGTTATGCTTATTCCAACAGGCAATCCTCCTCATAAATCAAAGGGAAATATTCTTTCAAAACATGAACGATACGAGTTATGTCTTTTATCAGTAGCCAAATATGATAATGTTTTTGTCAGCAGTATAGAAATTGACAGAGATGGGTATACTTATACCATTGACACCCTAAATGAACTTGAAAAAGTATATGGGTTAAAAGATGATATATATTTTATTATTGGCGGAGACACGGTGTTACAACTGGAAAAATGGCGGGAATTTAAAGAAGTTTTTAAACGGTGTAAATTTATAGCTTTTGGCCGAGTCGGGATGGATACAGCATCAATATTAAATAAAATAGAATTCCTTAAGAATGAGTATGGAGCAAAAATCGGATATATTACAGCGGATATTATGGACATTGCATCAAGAGACTTAAGAGATATGATAAAAAATGGTAAGTCTGTTGAAGGGTTTATTCCCCAAAAAGCAGTTGAATATATTAACAGACATAATCTATATAAGTAAAATGGAGGAAAAATGAAAATTAATTTAGTAAACAAGTTAGACATTGAAAAATATGATGGGCTTATTATTCCACTCGATGAAAACAAACTTAAAGTAACAGGGATAGACATTCCTTTTGATCATTTATTGGAAACTGACAGGCTAAAGGCTGAAGAAGGCAGTAGGTGTATCATCACATTAAAAGCCGATACTTACCTAGAAACAGCAATAATTGTTTTTGGAGAAAAACACTATGGAAGCTTCAGAAAAATGCTTAAATCTTTTAGCGAAGCATTTAGAAGAGTTAAGGCTCAAAAAGCAAAATCCATTGCAGTAGTACTAAATAATGGCAGTTTGAGTGAAAGTGTTGATATAGTTATGGCTGCAATTGAGGCAGTCATTATGGCAGACTACAAATTTGATTCATTTAAAGCCGTTAAAAAGGAACCAGCAGTTTCTGTGGATGTAATTGTAAGCGACACAGCATTGTATTCTGCAGCCAAAGATGAAGCAGTGGTTATTGCAAAAGCAAATCTGTATTCAAGGGAACTTGTAAATATGCCTGCAAATATTCTGTATCCCCAAAGCCTGGCCGACTGGGTAACTGAACTGGGGAATGATAAGGGGTTTGAAACAGAAGTTTTTGAATATGAAAAGATCGAAGAGCTTGGAATGAAAGCTTATCTGGCAGTTTCAAGAGGTTCCGAACGGGAACCTAGATTTATCATAATGAGATATAAAGGCAATCCTGACAGTGAAGAAAAATTAGGATATATAGGCAAAGGTCTGACATTTGATTCTGGTGGGCTTTCTATAAAGCCTACAAAAGGTATGCTTGAAATGAAAGGCGATATGAGTGGAGCTGCAGCAGTAATTGGTGCAATAAGCGCAATTGCTGAACAGAAGCTGAAGATTAATGTTACAGCAGTGGTTGCTGCATGTGAAAATATGATATCGGGCTACAGTTATCGACCAAGTGACATAATTGGATCCATGGGTGGTAAAAGCATATTTATTGGTAACACCGATGCAGAGGGAAGACTGACACTTCTTGATGCAATGCATTATATTGTAACTAAAGAGGGTGTGAACCGTGTTCTTGATATTGCATCATTGACCGGAGCGGCTATTAAATGTACAGGAACTGAAGCATCAGTGGTTATCGCAAATGATGATGATTTTTTCAATCAGGCAAACAGCAGTTTTGAAAAATGCGGAGAACATATCTGGAGAATGCCGATATATGACGAATACAAAGAACTTATTAAACATGAAGAAGCTGATCTAACTAATATTGCAGATGATCCGGGAACTATCACAGCAGGTCTTTTAATCGGGGAATTTAATAATGATATTCCATGGCTTCATGTAGATATTGCAGGAACATTTTGGTCTGATAAGACAAAAGGAATACTATCAAAAGGTGGAACAGGGGTTGGAGTAGGACCTTTATACTATTTGGCGAAGCAGTTTTCTAAATAAACCGGAAAATATTTGATGCCCGCTCATTGCAGCGGGTATTTTTTTGCACAAAACTATATAGAACTTTATCATGGATGGTTCATTGATATAGCAGCAGGTTATGGGTATTAAATTCACAAATAAATAAACTAATCAAAACAGTAGTATGAAAGCTACCGTTTTTGTAATAACAAATTGGAATTTTGAGTAAAGCAAAAACAATGAAGATGAAGGGTTAGTTGCTGCATCAAAGATGACATATATTGTTAAAAATTGTGAAAATTGCAACAGTGTGGTATAATGTCTTCTATGGTTATTGATAAAATTAAGAGTAAATTACAAGCGAGTCTTGGGGAAAAAAAGTTCACACACACAATTCAAACTTCTGAAGCAGCTGTGCAACTAGCAGAGATTTACGGATGTGATGTAAAGAAGGCCGAAATAGCTGGTCTTCTTCATGATTGTGCGCGAGATCTGGATGTAGAAATTCAGATGGAGATGTTGAAAGACAATGAATATGCAGAGTTGTTTTTAGAAATTCCCAAAATTATGCACGGCCCCTGCGGTGCTATTGTCGCCAAAAATGAATATGAAATTGAAGATCAGGATATCCTAAATGCCATTACAAATCATACTTGCGGCAGACCGGATATGTCTCTTCTAGAAAAAATAGTATTTATTGCTGATGCAATTGAACCGGACAGAGATTTTACAGGTGTAGAAATATTAAGAAAAACTGCCAAAAGAGATATTGATCTTGCAGTCTTAATGTCTCTTGAGGGAACAAGACAGAAGATTGAAGAGGAAGATGGGATCTGGCATGAAGGATCTAAATTGACCTTGGAATATTATCAGGAAAAAATAAAAATCTATCCCGGCAGCAGACATGTTGTTAATATTACTAATATGACTCATGAGGGTCGTGGTGTAGCTAGAATAGATGATTTTGTTGTTTTTATTGATGGTGCTATTACAGGTGAGGTTGTAGAAATAACAGTCATACACCGTTCGAAAAAGTATGCAATAGCAGAAATATATAAAATAGTAGAAGCAGCCAGTGAGAGAGTTGAAGCCTTTTGCAAAGTTTATAGTACATGCGGAGGATGCAGCCTTCAGCATTTGCGCTATGATGTTCAATTAAAGTTTAAGCAGAACTATGTTATGGATTGCCTTCAGAGAATCGGTGGATTCAAGCAAATTAAGGTGACTCAGACTAGAGGGATGAAGTTTCCTTATCATTATCGTAATAAAGTACAGTATCCGGTTGCTGATGGAAAAGCAGGATTCTATAAACGCAGAAGTCATAAAATTGTAGAACATAGGGTTTGTGCTATGCAACCTGATGATGTTAATGAAATAATGAACTTCGCTAAACCTATGCTACCGGAACACATAAGGCATATAGTATTTAGAACAGGTACAGAAGGAATAATGATGATTTTGGTATCCCGCGAAGCTAAGCCGGATCTTGAACAGCTTATTAAGGATATTACTGAAAGATTCAGTGTTGTAAAAACTGTTGTTTTAAATATCAATACTAAAGAGACAAATACCATTTTGGGTGATCAAAACATTAATCTATATGGATTGGGAAAAATTACCGACAGAATGCTAGGTGTAGAGTATACTATTTCACCAAGCAGCTTTTATCAAATAAATAAAGAGCAAACCAAATATCTATACACAAAAATAAGTAAACTCGCAGACTTAACTGGGGAAGAAACTATCTTTGACCTATATTGCGGTATAGGAAGTATAGGGTTGTATCTTGCAGATAGAGCTAAAAAAGTGGTAGGCGTTGAATCTGTTAGTGAAGCCGTAGTAGATGCACAAGCCAATGCAAAAGAAAATAATCTTGAAAACATAGAATTTGTTTTAGGTAAAGCGGAAGAGGTTTCAGGAGAGCTTGTTAAAAAGCATGGGAAACCTGATATTGTTATAATAGATCCTCCTAGAAAGGGCTGCGAACCTGAATTATTGCAGACAGTTCTTAAAATGAGTCCTAAGAAAGTTATCTATGTATCATGTAATCCCTCAACACTGGCTCGAGATTTACAAATATTATGTGCTAAAGGAACTTATAAACCCGGAAAAGTACATCCAGTGGATATGTTCCCATTTACAAGCCATGTAGAGACAGTAGTCATGTTGTCAAAGGTAGGTAAGTGAGTAAGCTAGAAAGCCTTTAAATAGGCCTTGTTTGGCTTTGATGATAAAAAAATAAAATTTGAAAACCTATAAAAATATCGCTTCTTGGAAACATATCCAAGGAACGATATTTTAGCATACAGAGCAATTTAGACGTCAGAGGTTTGCGAGTGGTCAATATAGATGTTATTGGTGAAATGGTTGGTTTATAATAGATTAATAAGATATAATATTATTTGTATTTTTTTGGGAGGTTAGTTATGGAGTTCAGAAAAATTTTTGATACTGTTCCTGAAAAGTTTGATAAATGGAGACCACGATATTGTGATGAGGTATTTGAGTATATCATTAAACATACTCATCTTAATTCAGAAAAATTCGTTCTTGAAATCGGACCTGGAACAGGGCAAGCCACAGAACCAATTCTAAAAACAGGCTGTAATTATTTGGCCATTGAACTTGGGGAACATCTCGCAGAATATACAAAAGAAAAATTTATAAGCTACCTTAATTTCCAGATTGTAAATGCTGATTTCGAAACACACAACTTTGGAGAACAGAGATTTGATTTAGTTTTTTCTGCTGCAACACTTCAATGGATACCTGAACAAATTGCTTTTAAAAAAAGTTTTGATTTGCTAAATAGTGGAGGGGTTTTGGCAATGCTGAGAATGCATGGTGATTATAAAACTCCAAATGAAGATTTATTTAGAGAGATACAAAAAGTATATACTGACTATTTTCATCCGGAAATTCCATATACTCAGAAACTAATTTATAGCAATGCATTAAATTATGGGTTTACTGATTTTCAGCGATTAGAATTCTATAGCAGAAGAGAGTTTACTGCAGATGACTATGTTGAATACCTTGGAACTCACAGTGATCACATAGTATTGAGAGAACCATATCAAACAAAATTATATGAAGGTATTAGAGCGGCAATTAAAAATGCAGGAAATAAAATCGAATTAAAAGATACAGTTGTTTTGTGTTTGGCTAGAAAGCTATAAAGGATTGTATTAGAATTTTATACAATCTTCTAAGATAGAAGTTGCAAGGGAATTTAACCATCATATATTCAGCAGCGGTCCAGCAGTTTACTTCTACTTCTTGAAACCCTTATGAAATCAACATATTCGTAGCTTTTTAAAAATGTGTCAAATTCCGTGGGTCTTTTAGTTATTCTAAGTACTATCACTGCTAATATTGATATATAACTGATTACAAAAGCTAAATTGCTGTGTATCTTGTAAACAGAACTCTAGCTTATGCTCTTTATAACTTCTACAAATCAACTATTTCAACCCATTATAAAATTGTATCAAATTCAGTATATTTTATTATGTTCTTCTCTGTTATTATCATTAGTAAAACGAATTAAAAATACTGTAACCTTACAAAGGGAATTAGTCAGATTATTATTAAAAGGTTTGTATTTACTAAAATATGATAGAAATCAAATTTTCAATAGTGGATAGTGTTTATCACCCACCCAAGAACACTCGTGTCTTTAGACGTGGGATGAATTGGGAAAATTTACTTGTCCGGCTTAAAATTGTCTTGGCTTAGTACTAAAAATAGTACGCCAATTTCTAAAAAGAGGTATATAATAAACGTATATAA